>Ga0307968_1002120_pt1:0-12500 | contig 16419 bp, 19 predicted proteins | sample OrgLakmetagen650_FD_201834 | JGI IMG/M metagenome (GOLD analysis project Ga0307968, IMG submission 201834) | Saline water microbial communities from Organic Lake, Antarctica - #650 | ecosystem: Environmental > Aquatic > Non-marine Saline and Alkaline > Saline | place: Antarctica: Organic... | reverse complement strand
ATCCAATGCTCACCTTCCCTCCATTCCTCGCTGCCCCGTGCAGTACATTGCCAGAGCAACTACAGCTTACCTTGGTGGGTCAATGGTGGTCGTGAACTGAAGTGGAGGTCAGAAGTTTGTGCACAACGTGCAATCAATAAGAACTAGGTTTAATGGTGGTCGTGAACTGAAGTGGAGGTCAGAAGTTTGTGCACAACGTGCAATCAATAAGGATTACCGAATTCCATCCTCAAGAGGAATCGCTGCTCAGCCTCTCACGCACATCACCAGCAGCAACACACAGCATTGTATGCACGTGTGCACCTTTTTGGCGTGCTTTATCTGCAGCTTACGTAATTACTTCTCCCAAAGTGCATTGCCCGGTTAATACGTAGGCTTGTATGTAAATGATCAGAGAGATATACAGGACAAAAGCACATGAAAGCTGTTCAACTTGGGCAGCGAGTAAGAAAGAGCAAACTAAAGACAAAAAGCCTACACCGAAATACCATTTGTTGTGACTCTTCCTGCGCACAGGCAAAGGAGGAGACAGTATTCATCAACCTCATCAGGCTTCATCGTCTCGGGTAACAGGATACTCACGGTACGCGAGAAAAATAGCTGAGCATCGAGAAGCTTCAGGAAGAAAGAAGAAAAAAGAAAAGAATAAGTACGCAGGCAGCAAAACACTCCCTGCATCAATTAAGGAAAAGGAGATACATTGGCCCAAAGTGCCGTGAGTCTCCCCCACCAAAGCGTAAGGAGGAGTGCATCACAAAGAAAAGCATGTTCATCAATGGAGGCGGGATGGACATGCAAGCCTGTAGATCAAGTTGTTTAGGTCTGTGGGTTATGATGAAGGTACTCAAGGTGTGAATAGCACTAGTACCTTACATATACTGCAAGTCTTACCACCATCACTGCCAGCCTCTTGTACCGCATAAAAACAAGATCTGTTTGTCATGATGTATCGCTTTATCGTATTATAAGGGTTGGCCAGAACCGTATATTTACACCGTTAGTGACCGTATATTTGATGATTTCCGTGCTAGGAATACTGATGTATATATGGGTCTGGCCAACCCTACGTATTATCCGTTTCCTCACACGCACATGCTTTGCAGAACGCGCACTGCGTGGAGCACGCGGCGAGTCTGAAAGTGAAGAGGCGTGGCTCAGACCAGAAGTGGGTCACGGTCTTGGAGTGACCACGTAAATCACGAGGGTCTCTGTGTAGTCTTTCATGTACCTGCAGTATGGGCTTTGTTCATTTTAGCGTATCAAGAAGTATGCTCAGACACTCGAAACAGTGTGCACCCCTCATACATTTGTGCTTTTTTGTATGCAGCTGAGTCACTCAAGCACTGTTCATGGCTCTTCCCAGCTGAAACTGCTCTAGCTGCTCTGATACGAGAGCCTGCCCTCAGCTTATGATTGTGTGTGTGCGTGTGTGTGTGTGCGCGTGTGTGTGTGCGTGTGTGTGTGTGTGCGTGTGTGTGTGTGCATGTGTGTGTGTGTGTGTGTGTGACCAGCTGGCCCTGCTCCAGCACCTCTCGACTGCTTGAGCACTGTTCTCTGCTTTTCCTGGCTGGCCCTGCTCTAGCACCTCTGCCTATTCAAGCACCGTTCATTGCTCTTCCCAGCTGACCCTGCAGTTTAACTACCCAAACACTGTTTGTTTGATCTCAGCTGACCCTGCACTCGCCACAGTGCCTGTTCCTTTGCACAGCTGGCCCTGCTCTACCAAATACCCTGCAGGTATGTGGCACATGTGGTGTCAACGGGTGCAGAGTGCGACATTGCCATGCTCACTGTGGAGGACCCATCGTTCTTCGAGGGTGTGACGCCCGTGCAGGTGACCCGTCGCTACTGCATGCTCGTTCTGTATGTGTGTCTGTGTGTGTATGTGTGTGTGAGTGTGTGTGAGTGTGTGCGTGTGTGTGTGTGTGTGTGAGTGTGTGTGCGTTTGAGCACATCAGCACGTGCAGTTGTCTGGGGTTTTGCTCTGAGCCCAGCCTGAGGCACGGCGGCATCAAGTCTGGATAAGAAAGGCAGACTGGCGCCTAAATACAGAAATTGTGCGCAGCAACTGCTCGACCGTCTGCAAGATATAAGTAAGCTTGACAAGCCACAAAGACGGTATAACATGTACCAGGCTTGAGCCAGTGATTAGAGTGATTAGAGCGTGCATTACACTCTTGAAAAGTAAAGCATCACAAGTATCAAATGACAGATAAACCAGTGAAAGAAGCAGTCAACCTCCTGACAGAATAGTAATGACAGCCACGCTTGGAGCGGCCTTTTGTTGCATTCGTCGCCTCATGCTCGTTCACCTCATGCTTGTTATGCAGTCGTTGTTTGTGCGCAAAGCTCACATTGCCCTTCTCATGTCAGTACTCATCCTGTGTGCTAGCCTGTGGCGCCGACATGCAGTCTGGAGCTCTCCCCTGCTTGGATGGTTTTTCTTCCCTTGCACACACACACACACACTCTCTCTCTCTCTCTCACACACACATATACACACACATACACATACACATACACACACACACACATATACACATACAACACACACATGCAACACACACTCTTCCCTCTGCCTGATTGCAGTTGCTGCATTATTTTTCGCGCTCATTCCCATTGCTGCCTTGTTATGCCAAATCGCTGCAAAGTCAAGAGACGAGATGCACCAATTTGTACCAATACATTAGGAGCATATCGACAGATATCAATACAATAAATGCATGGTGCCCATAACTGTGCACTGGCTGCGTGCTGCATACTCTGTGCAGTTTGGAGGCCTTCCCTGCCTGCAAGAGGGGGTAACAGTCGTAGGGTACCCAATTGGAGGTAAGACTGTTTAAGCTCTTGATTTTTGTATACATACGTGTGTGTGTTACTTGTGCGCTACTCTTAAACTTTTTTCCTAATCAAGCCAGAAGGTTAGTCTTGCTAGCTTGCAGGCTAACACATAATCGTACTGGCAGTGATATCTCACTCACCAGGACTCGTCAGGGTTTACCTCAATCATTTTTTTATAACTTGAGCCAACTTCTCAGCACAGCTTCCTCAGTAAGAGACACAATGAGCGTTACAAGCGGTGTTGTGAGCACACATGCATTCAGCCACCTAATTTTCTTACTCTTCTGCAGGAGACACGATGAGCGTTACGAGCGGTGTTGTGAGTAGGATTGAGGTGACGTCCTACGTGCACGGCAGCACTGAGTTGCTGGGTGAGAACAGGATTGACTCGTCAGGAGGCTTGTAGGGAAGCATTGCCACAAGTGTTGACCATTTCGTGCATTAGTCCTGTAGTAATGGCACCACTTCACCTGACTCTGTAGTTATGAATTAAGTGTGGGTAATTATGAATTAAGAGTGTCTGTGAGAATTGGGTAGTTATGAATTAAGAATGTCAGTGAGAATTGGGTAGTTATGAATTAAGTGTGGGTAGTTATGAATTAAGAGTGTCAGTGAGAGCGCCCTGTTACGGCTCAGCAAGGGTGCCCTTCTTTTGTTTTCCCTGCACAGGCGTCCAGATAGACGCGGCCATCAATTCTGGAAACTCGGGTGCGTACGGAAGTACAAAATCGCACGCATGCCTACTGATTACGTATTTCATATTTGTATGCCCAGAACTAACAACTTTAGACATTTGCAGCCACTCACCTGCAACTTTCTTTGATGCTATTGCTTCACTTGATAAAAAAAAGTAAGAAACGTATGTTGTCGTAAGCAGCGAGTAAGTCCAGCTTTAGTTGTATCAACGATGTTTATGTCATCTCACGTTTTCTCAACCTGCAAAAACCTTCTCCACTTACATCGCCCTTCCTTCTCAATGCCTGCTGCCTCCTCGATCTCTAACTATTAAAGCTGTGTTCACACACACGTCCCACCCCACTTCATAATACACTTGTTTAAACTCACACACATACATATACACGCAAACATACACACACAGGTGGACCAGCCTTCAATGATCGTGGCCAGTGTGTGGGTGCGTGCACGGTTGTCCTGATAGTTACGACAAACTTTCCAAGCTTTGTTTGGTCTCCTGGAAAGCTTATTAGTTGTTCAACGCTTCGACTAAAAAACATCTGAGGCAACCTTTTTTTATCTGTGATGTGCATCACCACAACAGGCATTGCGTTTCAGAGCCTGAAGGGAGCAGATGACGCGGAGAACATTGGCTACATTATTGTAAGTTGCTATAGATGACGCGTGTAAGTTGTTATAGATGACGCAGAGAACAAAGGCCACATCATTGTGAGTTGTTATAAATGACGCGTGTATGTTATAGATGAGGCAGAGAACATCGGCTGTATTATTATAAATTTTTACAGATGACGCGTGTAAGTTGTAATAGATGCTGCGTGTGGGTTGTTCTAGATGACGCGGAGAACATTATTGTAAGTTGTAATAACGTCAAGCGCCACACAACAACATGCAAGGTACATTCTCACACTCTACATAATCCTCTTCTATGTACGTGTAAAGATACAAGTGTCCCCTGCACGCAACAGCACACGAGTGTCCCCTGCACAACAACAGCATACAAGCGTACCCTGCACACAACAGCACACAAGTGTCCCCTGCACACACCGCTGGACCCCTTCTCAGTGCTCATAGCACAAAACGTACCTCCGATCACTAGATTTCCCAGCCCACTCTTCCTGAGACTCACGCTCATGATGCAACTCAGAATCCTCTTTCTACTGCGCTCCAGTAGAAAGTAGATTGCTCTGATCCACATCACCAGCCCACTCTTCCTGAGGCTACTGCTCATGACTCATGATGCATCAGACAGTCCTCTTTCAACTGCGCTCCAGTTGAAAGTGGGTTGCTCTGATCCACATCACCAGCCCACTCTTCCTGAGGCTCAAGCCCACTCTCCCTAAGGCTCACGCTCATGACGCATCAGAGCAATCCACTTCCTACTGTGCTCAACATCATAGACAGGCCTGGCCTTCTTTGGTGGTTGGGGTTATGACGCATCAGAGCAAGTGGCATGCCCAAGGTGGTTGGGGCCATGCATGACGCCTGATGGTCCTGAGGGCCTGAGGGCCTACCTTACGTCCCCCTTTATGTCCCCCCCTCTCAATGATTTTAGACTACGCTTAATTGGCTGAGACCAGTCTGTCTTTACACCTTGGCACTATTTTTCGCTGAGGGGTGGACTTGGGGAATAGCGAGGTAAGCCTCCAGCTTGAAGGCCTTCCCAATGCACCGACCAAAAGGCCTTCAAGTAGGGTTGGCCAGAACCGTCTATACACACGGTATATGACTGTATGTATGGTGATTTCCCTGCCAAAAATACCGTATATACACCGAATATACCGTATACCTATGAATGTATGGTTCTGGCCAACCCTACCCTCAAGCAGGCACACCACCGGCGGGTGAGGGGAGGGTCAGGCAGGGCCTGTGTGTGTGCATCCGCCGCATCACTGCTGGGGGCAGTGACTTGCCGGCTTATCAGCAGGTCCCTCAGCTGCAGCATGTCCTCCACGCTATTGAACTGCAGCTCTGCACCAGGGGGGGTGCTGCAAAGACAAGAGGCAAAGGTCTTATCTCCTTTGGCTTCCTTGATCTCAAAAGAGATGATGTTGATGAGTAGTGTGTTTGGTGCATCATTTTTGACAGTGCTGGGCACCAGGGGGGTTGCTGCAAAGACGAGAGGCAAAGGCAGAGATGATGATGAAGAGAAGCGCACCTGGTGCATAATTTTTAACAGTGCTTGGCACCACGATTGCCACCAGCAATGACAGCATCAAGAGCAACAACACAGACTTACACTCTTCATAACTGAGTCAGGCAGTCGAGAGGGAGGCATGGCGCAATGTGCAGCGGCCAGATCACGTTTCACACATGGCAGTGCTGGTGGGGAAGAAAAATCAATGATGCATGCATAAGTAGTGCAGGCAAGCACGCCCACTTAGCACCCCTGTCATTTCTTAAAACCCAGTTTAGGTCATCCTCCTTTTTGTGCACCACATGAGATCAAATAACGTAACGAATGCACCCCCTACCAACTTGCTGCTGCTGCTGCTGCTGCTGCTGAATTGCATGGGCACTCACTCACCGGAGCGCACACGCACACGCACACCGTCCAACGCCCAGAAGGGTGTGTTTGGCTAGGAGTATGGCCTTGCCATGCACACAACAGCATGGCACCGCACAGAGATGTGAGTGCCATGGTGCTAGTGCAGGTATGTGGATCCGTCAGCACTCCAGAATCCACCGAAGTGGAAGAGTGGATGTTGGTGGGCTGACGGATCCACACACCTGCTGAGGTGTGGCTGCTCTGTGTATGTGTATGTGTATTGTTTGTGCCTTGTGCATATGTTTTGACTAACAAGTGTATATAGGTACATGTGCACGTTTGCCAATACACAACAGATGATATTCACACGTGTGTGTGTGCACTTGCAGCCTCCCCCAGTGGTGCAGCACTTTATCGCTGACGTGGAGCGCAGTGCCAAGTACACTGGGTTTCCTGCATTGGGGGTCGAGTGGCAGAAGGTAAAGCACCTGTTCCCTGATTTGGGGTCAAGTGGCACGAGGGAAATCCTGCTGCGCTCTGAGACGTTTGCTCACTTTGCCAAATCACTACTCACAAGTGCTCTAGCAATTGAGCACGTGCTCACTTGGTGCGAGCTGACAAATTACAAAGGGGGTGCTTGTAGTGCTAGGTACTTCTGTATAGTATAAGAAGAAATAAGTGCAATGGACACAAGTGGCTTTAGGTGGGCATGTGCGCTTGAGGTGTGAACTATTTGCAGAGTCCAGTGAATTGTATCATCGTCTAATCAAGTTTCACCAGTTTGCGATCGCCCCCCACCAGCATCTCTTCTCCTTCTCTTTTTCCCTGCTTGATGCTGTGTATAGTCCAAGCATTGCATTGATCAAATACGAGTTGAGCTTTGATTTCTACTCGTTGATCAAATACGAGTTTAGCTTTGATTTCTACTCATTGATCAAATACAAGTTTAGCTTTGATTTCTACTCTCATTGTTTATGCACACCACAGATGGAGAATCCAGACTTGAGGAGCGCAAGCCGCATGCAGGTAAAGGCTTTGGTGACTTCCTCGCTTATAACTTCCTGCTAATGTCGTGACACTTGCTCTGTACTAAAACGACCAAGCATGCATGTTTTGCACAGGGATATGCTGCTTCATGCTCTATCTGCCTAGAATTTCTGCTCTCCAGGGTGATGCCGAAAATGTTATACATATTTTTTTGTTTAGCTCTGGGGTTGCCCAGGATTGGCAAAAAAATGTGTTGCGGCTGGCCAAACAGAGAGGTGATGGCTCTGCTGCCTCCCCCTCCCGACCCCCACCCATTCAGAGCTCCAGCTGCCCCACACTTGTGCACACAAAGAGCAGATATGCACACATAAGCCACACAGGCAACCATATGCACACACAGGTATACAGGCCAATACATGTGCACGCACGCATGCACAAGCTAACAAGTTCGCTTGAACGCATAAACGCAAGAACCACTCCCACGCACGCGCACACGCAAAAATGCAAACACATGCATCGACACACACACATAAACACAAGCATATGTATTTGCGCGCACGCACATACTAACACACAAACCTGCACATGTGTGCAAGCACTGGGCTAGATTATCCATCGGGATTGATGCGGAAATGGTTTTAATATTCTAGAAGGGGATTGCCTGGAGTTGCTTTTGAAACATGGGATCCGAAATTATTATTGGTAGGAACACAATGTTGCCCCCCTTAAGTGTAAGTGTTTCACTGATCTGTGCTCTATGTTTTAGTTGTGTAACGTTTAACGTTTGTTCTTGTGAATTGTAGGCAGGCCAGCGAGGAGTGATGGTCAGGCGAGTGGATCCCTGCAGCCCTATCAGTCAGGTGTGGAAATTATCAGTCAGGTGTGGATTTAAAGGACACGGACTCACATTTTCATGTTAAGGGCACAGGACTTAAGGGTGGACGTGGCTTTGAGACCATGAAAAGGAGTAGGAAGGATCTGCTGGCCTTTGTGTTACATTTGGATCTTAGGCCAGTGACTGCTCGGACACCAAAGAAAGTAGCTGCAGTGCTAAAAGCAACAAAAGGAGCTGCAGTGCTAAAAAAGCGACAAAAGGAGCTGCAGTGCTACAAAAGCTACAAAAGGAGATGCAGTGCTACAAAAGCTGCAGTAAAGCTGCAGTGGAGCTGTAGTGCTACAAGCTCTTTCACAGGACCACAAGCAACCCTGACATTCATACATCTTTCTTCTAACGTCTGCAAATCATGGCTAGTGCCCGTTGCTTTTGTAAACTTATGCACTAGGTACATGCTTGCCACGTGAGCCTCTTTATTTTTGGTTTCACACAGGTCTTACGTCCGCACGACGTCATCACTGCCTTTGATGGCGTGGATATTTCCAACGACGGCACAGTTGCCTTCCGTGAAGGGGAGCGGATCTGCTTTAGCTACCTCATTTCACAGGTGAAGACGCTGTTGCTGGTGTCGTTGAAGCTTTGAAGTTTGCAGGTGTGAAGGACATCTGTAGCTGGTGGCATTGAAGTTTACAGGTGTAAAGGACGCTGTTGCTGGTGTCGTTGAAGTTTACAGGTGTGAAGAACACTGTTTCTGGTGGCATTGAAGTTCACAGGTGTGAAGGACATCTGTTGCTGGTGGCATTGAAGTTTATAGGTGTGAAGGACGCTGTTGCTGGTGGCATTGAAGTTCACAGGTGTGAAGGACATCTGTTGCTGGTTTTGTTGAAGTTTACAGGTGTGAAGGACATCTGTTGCTGGTGGCGTTGAAGTTCACAGGTGTGAAGGACGCTGTTGCTGGTGGCATTGAAGTTTACAGGTGTGAAGGACATCTGTTGCTGGTGGCATTGAAGTTTACAGGTGTGAAGGACGCTGTTGCTGGTGGCATTGAAGTTCACAGGTGTGAAGGACATCTGTTGCTGGTTTTGTTGAAGTTTACAGGTGTGAAGGACATCTGTTGCTGGTGGCATTGAAGTTCACAGGTGTGAAGGACATCTGTTGCTGGTGGCATTGAAGTTTACAGGTGTGAAGGACGCTGTTGCCGGTGGCATTGAAGTTTACAGGTGTGAAGGACATCTGTTGCTGGTGTCGTTGAAGTTCACAGGTGTGAAGGACATCTGTTGCTGGTGGCATTGAAGTTCACAGGTGCGAAGGACGTCTGTTGCTGGTGGCATTGAAGTTCACAGGTAGTATGAAGGACACTGTTGCTGGTATTATTGAAGCTCACATGTGTGTGAAGGACACTTGTTGCTGGTGTCGTAGGAGTTGTAATGTTAGGCCTGTCATGCCTCCTTTGATCAGTCAGAAGAAATGGTAGCTACAACTGCACTAGCAATTTAAATCTGGTCATGGCGGTTCTTGCAAAGTGCTACCTTCCATGTCCGTGGCACAACACAAAATTTCCCCTTACATCTGCTACTGTGCTGCAGAAGTATGTGGGTGACAATGCTGTCCTGCGTATTATCCGGGCACGCCCACTCCATGAGCAGCAGCAGCAGCAGCAGCAGCAAGATGTTAAGCAGGATGGGCATGACAACAAAAATGGCCCTGTTGCTGAGACTAGGGGTGATGCAAAGGCGGGTGGCAAAGCTGCTGCAGGAGCAGCAAGACATGTGGCAGGAGAAGCAGGTCTTTCAGGAGTAGGCGATGGGGACCCAAAGGGCAAGCAGCAGCGCAACGAGGGCACTGCAAAGGAGGGGGTTGAAGAGGAGAGGAAGGGGAGGGCTGGAAAGTCGTCTGGTAAAGGGGAGGGAGGAGGAGGAGGAGGAGGAAAAGGAGGTGAGGGAGATGGTAAGGAGCATCAGACGGGCCTGCAAGATGCCGGGAAGGGGGGTAGAGGTGGGCGTGGAAGGGGGCAAGGTGGGGGAAGGGGAGGGAGAGGGCGTGGCAGGGGCCAAGGAGGAGGAGGGGGAGGAGGGGAAGTGGGTGGCACGCTTGATAATGTGGAGGAAGTGAGCGTCACCCTTTTGGTGGGTATGGCTGTGTTTGTGCAGGTGGTCTGGCATCCTATGGGATGTGTTGACGTCTTGTTATAGTAAGATTGCGTGTGTGAGAAGGAGGATTTCTGCCTTTGTTACACAGCGTGCATTTAAAAGAGCATACACACACACACGTACACACGTCCTGATTTTTCGAACCCCCCTCACCTTCACTCCGGTTCTTATTAGAAGTCGCATTGTGCTGGAAATAAGATTTTCTTGTCGATTCATTGTACTTTTGTCCTCATATTTCCTGTTGCTTTGCAGGCCCCTGTGCGGCTGATCCCCTTTCATACAGCAGGTGTGAGCGTCACTGACATTGTTGGAGTGTATGTGCATTTGATAGGTCGTACCGATTTAAACATAGTGTAAATATGGCTATAAGTTTGCAACATCTTACAAACAATTCGTAGATGTGTATGTGTTGCACGCATGAGTTTTGCCATTTCGTATTACAATGAAGCTGTGATGTTGTTAGCAAAAGAAATGCATGAAGGTTAAGGATAGAGTTATACACCTCCTCTTTCATTTTCCCCTTCCTTTTTCATTACTAAGTCACCCAGATGGAAATCATGTGAACCAGCACATGCTGCAACACACGTGCGTTTACTCTCGTTGGTATTTTCGCAGGTGAGCCTCCCTCATATTTTGTGCACGGAGGGCTGGTGTTCACCCCAGTCACGGTAAGAAGCAAAGTGATGCTTGTTCATGCATGTGACTGTGGAGCTGGATCGTGCCTTTAATTCCTGTCACGGGTGGGATGGTTGTCACTGCATGCTTTCTCCCCTTTGATTAGTGATCGTTTATTCATAACTCCATGATTGTATGTGCGGTGTACTTCTCAAGCCAAGCCAACAAGTGCGACTTACCCTTCTACTCTTCTTGTTCTCCATTTTGCTGTGTGCTTTAATTACTTGGACTGTGCAACACCTGTATCTCACGTCTCAGCTTTGTACTCGATACGCGCGTCTTGCTCAACCTGTTACTGCATTTGTAGGTGCCATACCTCAAGAGCGAATACGGCAAGGACTTTGACTTTGACGCGCCTGTGCCGCTGCTGAACCAGTTGTTCAACGGGCTTGCCGAATCCCCTGACCACCAAGTACGTACTTCGTTTATTTTCTGAATTTTTACTGTCCCAAACATTTATTGTTCCAAGCATCTATTGTTGAACTGTCTTCAATGTTCGCTACTCCTACCTTGTTGATGCAAAGTTGCTCATTGTATCAGACTAGCCTTGCGTCGTATTCAAAACAAGAGTATTTCCATTGGTGGAGTTGTACCTATGGCTTAGAGGACATAACCACAGGGTCAGGAACAATCATTGTTTAAAGCAGCTGCAGGCTGAGAACTGATTAAGGCCTTCGAAAACGCACCTTTTACTTTTTGGCGCTCCAATTCAGGTTGTGGTCCTGAGCCAGGTGCTGGCGTCAGAAGTTAACATTGGCTACGAAGACCTGCGAAATCTCAAGGTGAGCAGGCCAGAGTGCTGCCAAAGAGTGGCAACAATCATGTCAACACGAGCTTGCATTGTAGTAGTCAGCCGCACGCCTTGTGTAATTTGCTCCAGCAAGCATGCTGCATTGCTTGCACTATTAACGAGCACCTCGTCCTCCAAAACCAGGTGGAGAGCTTGAACGGTATCCGTATTAAGAACATGCAGCAGCTCGTCAAAGAAGTGGATGGGTGTACGTCAGCGTGGCTCAGCATTGTGCTGGAGAATTTCGAAACCGTGAGTTCTCTTCGAGCACATCTTTTGTTACCCACCTTGCTTGAGTGTGCGTTTAGGTTTTGCTGCACGCAAATCGTAATATATGTTTATAAGGTGGCGGTCACACGTAAAATTTTTCCTACTTTTTTTCTTCGGGGGAAAAATTTTTTTCACTTTTGACAAAAAATTTTGCGGTCACACGTAAAATCCCAAAAAAATTTTCCCATGAGGAAAAATATTTACGCCACATGCCAGAAACAGGGTGGGACCGGCTTTTAGTATTTTTTTTCGTTTGGGACCTCCCCCCAAACAAGTTGGAAACTGTTCCCACATGTTCCCACTGGTACTAAAACATATAAATCTATTTAAAAATCACTTAAAATCATGAATTTTGTGTTGTAGTAGTCAGGGTGGTGATGTATTCTAAGAATTCTCCCCCCCAGGGTTCCTGCCAAGTCTAAACGCAAGCAGAGAGGAGACAAGCAGGAGCAGGCAGGTGGTGCCCAATGCACAGAGGCACCTGTGTCCTGTAGAGGGCCGGGGCTCTCTGATTTTGTGGTAGAGGGCAGCCAGGCTGGGGAGAGCCAGGTTGACTCTTTGCAAGCGCTTGCGCACGCAGCAGGGGAGCTACACGCGCGGGAGCACCTGCAGCAGGTAGCCAGTGTTGCTCCCAGTGGCAGTGCGCGCCCTAGGCGCGCAGCCGCACCCCTGCCAGGGGTGTGTGAGGGGCACGATGTGGAAATCGAGGACTCAGCTTCCAAGGAGTATGGAGCAAAGCAACTGCAGCATGGCAAGTCAGTCCCAGAGCGG
>Ga0307968_1002117_pt1 | contig 16427 bp, 15 predicted proteins | sample OrgLakmetagen650_FD_201834 | JGI IMG/M metagenome (GOLD analysis project Ga0307968, IMG submission 201834) | Saline water microbial communities from Organic Lake, Antarctica - #650 | ecosystem: Environmental > Aquatic > Non-marine Saline and Alkaline > Saline | place: Antarctica: Organic Lake... | reverse complement strand
CACATTAACACACACGGACATGCACATGCACATGCACACACACGTATACACGCAGGTTGACATGCTGGGAAGTGTGGGCGCATTAAAGGCAGGCACCACATTGTTTAAGGCCACACGTGCAGCATACATACTCATGCACACATTAACACACACGGACATGCACATGCACACACACACGTACACACGCAGGCACCACATTGATTAAGGCCACACGTGCAGCATACACACTCATGCACACATTAACACACACGGACATGCACATGCACACACACACGGACACACGCAGGTTGACATGCTGGGAAGTGTGGGCGCTCCGATGGCAGGCACCATCATAGAAGTGCAGGTGAGAGGAGGAGCGGTAGTTTTTTCGTCAATGTGGGGACTGTCATCATGATTGTGGGGACTGTCCTTTCTCATCAATGTAGGGACTGTGTGCGGTTTCCACTTTTATTTTGGCCCTGGAATTTTGGCACTGAATTTTGGCACTGAATTTTGGCACTAAAATTTTGGCACTGAAAAAAGATGGCTGAAGGTGCCTTCCCTTGCAAGCTACGTGCTATCAGGGAACTGCTTCGATCGATGTGGGGACTGTGTGTGCGGTGTTCGCTGCCTACATACCTTTCATTTCCGTTTTCGATCTCAAGTTGCAACCTTTACTGAGACCGAAGGACTTCTTACCTGACATATGACAGAAGTGTGCTGGGTGCTTGGGGTGTGCAGTGCAAGTTTTTTGCTTCTGAGATGGAACAAGCATTCAGGAGTGGCATGTATATGTGAACACAAGCACGCGTGTACACACATGCACACATATACGTATAAACTCACCAACACACATCCACACACACACACACATACACACTCGTGCACTAACACACACACACGCACACACGCACACATACACACACACACACATGGATACCTACACAGGTCAAGCCTGGTGCCAAGGTCACTGCTGGACAGCAGCTCGTGGTGATGAGTGCCATGAAGATGGAGACCGCCATCTGCTCCCCCGTCACAGGCACATGCACGCAGGTGGGTATCTCAGGGTGTGACAGCGTGTGTGTGTGTGTGTGTGCGTGTGTGTGTGTGCATAAGTGTCTGTGTGTGTCAACACCTTTTGGACCGTCACAGCATTTGTGCCGCAGCACAGATTGTGTTGGTCTGTTTAAAATGACTGGCAATTTTTGATACATTAACCTTCACTAAAAATGGAGTACCTCCAGACCTTTGGGGAGATGTTGAAGATGAGAATCTCTGGACCAGTCTGTTGCAAGCCAAACAAGATGCATTAAGCATCGACCAGTCTGTTGCAAGCCAAACAATATGCATTAAGCATCGACCAGTCTGTTGCAGGCCAAACAATGTGCATTAAGCATCGACCAGTCTGTTGCAAGCCAAACAATATGCATTAAGCATCGACCGCACATTGCAGGCCAAACGAGATACGTTATGCATCAATTGACACACACACACACAGACACACACACACACACATGCACTCACATACACACGCACATACGCACACACACGCATACGCACGTGCAGGTTGCGGTTGAGAAGGATGATGCCCTGGATGCGGGTGACCTAGTGGTGTTTGTGGAGCCAGAGGAGGCTGCTTCCGTCCAAGTGTGAAAGGCCTTCAATTCCTGCTAGGCCCTTGCTCCATCGTAGCTGACCTTTGCAGCTACAATGGCTGGCCATTGTCGCAAATATCTACGTCAGCTGACCTTTTCAGCCATGATGGTGGACCATTGTAGAGGCTAGGCTTTACCACAGCTGACCTTTTCAGCCATGGTGGTAGACCATTGTAGTGGCTGGTCTTTACCGCAGCTGACAGTTTCAGCCATGATGGTGACCATTGTAGCGGCTGGTCTTTCATGTTTAGCCAACCACCAAATTGGTCACTCTTTAGATTGGGTGATTCTGAATGCTGTGTTTGGCGCTTCTGGGCAAAGCGCCCTCCTCTGCGCGAAAGAGGCAGAATGGGTTTCGTGCTTGCGTTGCCAAATGTGTTTGGAACTTTGCTCTGCTATTAGGCCAGAGTAATATGGGGATGGTGTCTGTGAAGTCAAGCAAATGGTGTTCGTGGAACCATAGGGTGCCCTCTAATCTGAACGCAGTTTTTTCTTAAAGGAAGAGCTCTTCACGGCTGATGCTGCAGTAAAAACAAACGAGGGTTAGTAATTTTGTGTGTCAGGGAGGCGTGCAGCCTGTTTCTGTAGTTCTTCCTCTGCTCGTGAGTGCGCTCGTGAGTGCCTTGGATGGTTGTGTACGTGCGCACAGGGTGTGATTGTGTAATTTCCAACTCTGACGCAAACTGATTGCACATAACTGTCGGTTATGGAAAGCTCTTTTGTGCGGTCATCTAAGCACACTCTTCTCCCTCACTGTGCAATGGGTGTGCGACCATTGCGGGCGTAGTAGTGATCAGTCGCTCCTATTTATTGCTAGGCAGGAATGGACCTCATCAACAATACAAGACTACTCTGTGCCTGCGCTAATTGTGGGTGTGCAGCGTTTAGGGGTGCAAGTCAGGGCGACGTGTGAGTTACACACATGTGGTTCCACATGCTCGTGTAATATTGCTGTGTGTTTCTAGTACTCAGAAGACTCCACTGTAGGTGACAGGTAGGAGATGATGGATTGTGGAAGGCCTCCTGGTGATGTGGTGCCGCACTTGATTCTTCCTGGGTTTGCTGGTTCCAGAAGATTGTGGAAGGCCTCCTGGTGGTGATTCCAGGTGGTGATTCCAGAAGATTGTGGAAGGCCTCCTGGTGATGTTGTGCCACGCTTGTTTCTTCCTGGGTTTGCTGGTTAACGTTTTGTGTCCAACTTCCTGACAAGCTTCTGCTCACAACAATGTTTCTGGATACATTGGTGTACTTCTGTGGATCGCTTTGGGATCAGATCCTTTCATATTATTACAGACTTCAGGGGTACATATGTATTGTTTGTTTGTTTTACATTTGCTACAGCTAGTGAGGACCTTGATTTGCTCACAGAAAAGAAAAACTACGCAGGCAGTGGAAATTACTCCCCACATTGATTAAGGAAAAGAAATCTCACACTGTGATCATCAACTACTTATAACTGGCGGTGCCTTTGGACCAAGGAAAGTGAAGAAATCATCCAGCAGCCAGAGGAGCAGGTTTGCGTTGCTATGGTTCTACGAATGCTTCTACCACTTCTCCGTCTCCATGCCTGTGTGCTCTCTGCCCATACCCGTGCGTTTCTATTTCTGGGCCTGTCTCATTGTCTTACACCATACACCATAATATGAGTGGGTAGCAAAGGATTGTAATTAAAGTCCTTGCACATCATGCCTCTTGAGGATCTCCTCTGATGGCAGAATGTTTACATGTTGTCAACTGGTCAAATATAGCGGATCTGGTCATCAATTAGTCTCGCAAGGTCCCCTAGGTATAACGATCAACTTCAAAGTTTTTAGAGAGTAATCATTCAAACCTGATCTGTAAACTGGATATAAACCGGATATGAGGTAAGGTAAGGTAAGGTAACATCATTATATATGCCTCAAAGGGCATCTCAGCGGAAGTTTGGAAAAAGCCTGAAACTACACCTGGCTAAACAAAAGAAACAGAAGGAGTTAGAGGAAAAATGAAAAACAGATGTATGTAGAAGAGATAACTGGATATAAACTGGAAGGTTGGCAGCCTCAAAAAAATAAGTAAGGGCTGTCATGCTAAATCAGTGGAATGGACGAATCATGTGATTTCCCCTGGGATTTATAATGTGAGCGACGATTTTACGGTTATGGTAGTTTGGCCAGGTAAGGTGGTATAATGCGAGCCCACTTAATGCGTTGACTGATCGGAGGTATCTTTGAGTACGGGTCAAGCAGGTTTCCCCACTGCGTTTAGATTAAGAAACCAATCAATTTTGTTGCATGTTATCAATGAACAAATAATTTCCCAACCGACCCTCCCCCGTCGATGCTGTGCAAAGCGAGGCTGTCAAAATGCTGGAATGCTGTTTCACGTGGTTTCCATCCATCCCCATTCCCGCCTTGGCCAATGACGTCCAGGGGTCCGCGTTGTATGCTGACGCTGTATGCTTGCTGTTTACAAGAGTTTCCGTCCCTCTCTGAAAAGTTGTCGTCGAAGGTCCCTCTGGCGCTGATGTGTACTTTTGCCGTTCGATCGTGTTGATGCTGCTGTTTTTAGTTAAGAGACCTCATTTTTGTTGCATGCTTTCATTGAATATTCAGTTTCCCAACCTTTTGTGTTAATGGGGGGGTTATGGCTCATACTTGCAAACGTAAAAGTCTATGCTGGAAAACACCAGCGTGCATTAAGGAAAGGCTCGCAACAAGTGCTCACACTAGCCAGAGCCCCACCAAAGATCAAAAACAGAGGAACACAGATACTATGAAAATCCGGCGGGTTGTCAGCCATGCGATCCGGCCTGCACCTAGCCCTCCTCAAGCCAGCCGCTCTACCAGTAACCCCCAGGTCCCCTATTGTCACTGTTGTCGTTGTTGAATGTATTTTGTATTTTGTCTTGATTTTGTGATCGTGTTTAACCTTTTTGTTGCAAGGCAGTGTAGTTTTGTAGCTGGTCGGTGCACTTTGTGCAGGGAGATGCCCAGGTTTCGTAAAGGATATATGGAACTGATTGTAGATCGTGCCCCTGACTCCAAGGATTATAACATGAAGTGTGACTTTGTTGTTTTGAGAGATGCCTCTCCTTGTTCGTAGACGATGGATAAGAGGTAAATGTTGGTTGTACTTTGTTTCATGTCTGTTGCGGGTTTTAAGTCTGAGCAGTTACTAATTGTACAAGATGTATGTCTCTGCCCCTTGGGGGAATCTGTTTATAATCCATGCTTAAGCTGGTACCATGATTCGTCGTGACAGGGCAAGCAAGACAGCGAATCAGGCGTATACCGCTGGCATATACATACCACCCTCACCTCAACATATTCCACTGTGAATTCAAGAAGCACAAGTACAACCAATGAACACTAGCAGAGCTAGTAGCCACGATCATACAAGGTTCCTCCCATATATATAGCCACAGACATCCCAACCTTGCTACTCCAGATTAGATAGCAGCTCTCACACCCAAACCTCCACCGCCACCACATCCAAAGAGATGTCCTTTAATCCATTTGCCAAAGCAATCGGCCTGTCAATATCGTCCATTCATTACTAAAAAGTCAAGTCTCACGCCGGCATTTTTGGATATGGTAATGCTGATGCTCTTGCCAGAGCGTCAATCACACCCTGCTCCAACATTGTGTTTACCTCCATAAAAAGCAGCAGGGTCTGAGGAATAACCCTTCTATAACATCTACTGGCTTCAAAAGAAGATAACAATCATCAACTTATACAAAAGCAAAGTCACCCAAACATGGCTCAGTCACCTACCTCAAGGCGTTGGTACCTATCCAGTTACCATGACGCCTTGCAAGCACACATGCACTCTCTCACAAACTAGGGAATGCCAAAACTGTAACAAAATATCATGAGTACTATCAGACCCTTGTTAGCAGTGGCACTTACAATGAAGCCACGAGCAGTACTTTCCTAACATCTTATGTCTCTGCTAGCAGAGACATAAGACTATAACCAAATGCATTATCATAAAGTACAGAACAGGAATCATGTACATGCACAAAAATGCACAGCACGGTTTGAACACTCAATCGACCTAAATTGCTTCCTTTGAGGGGCAATGGTTTTATGGTTCTATTATTATTTACTGTCAATCGTCCACCCCAAACTTTCTGACGTCGCCCACAACGAGACAGTGACCTACATATTTTATTTTGTCATACGCCCTAGCTGCAGCGCACCGTTTACTGCCGCAGCCTTGACTGAGGCAGGTCATTGATACAATTTACAGGATCAGGATGAAACCTGCTTACACAGCCTGGTGTTGGAAGACTGTGCGTGGTTTCCTGTGAGATCTATGTCTGATCAACAGTGCTCCAGCCTGCTTTCCCAAGAGCAGTGTACATGGCTAATTATGTTGTCCTTTTGCTATTTAAAAGTGTTGCACATAAGTTGAACGCAACTCTCTGGATGAAAAGGCGGCATACATACATATCGTACATACATACCGCTCTGGATGAAAAGGCGGCATACATACATACTAAGACATTTGTTACTTCCCAAGTATTCTTACAAACTTTATTCACCGAGGTGCTGACCAGGCCAGGCGAGAGTGTTCACACTGTGAACTTCACAGCTGATATATGTAAATCTGCCTGACTAGGTGTGGCTGAGTCTGGGACTTCGATGAGCTGGGTGCAGCATTTGTACAAAGGGGTGCAGCATTTGTACAAAGGTAAGGAATAAAGGGTAAAGTGGTGCAGCAAATGTACAAAGGTAAGGAACAAATGGTAAAGTGGTGCAGCATTTGTATAAAGTGGTGCAGCATTTGTACAAAAGTAAGGAATAAAGGGTAAAGTGGTGCAGTATTTGTATAAGGTAAGGAAAAAAGGGTAAAGTGGTGCAGCATTTGTTCAAAGGTAAGGAACAAAGGGTAAAGTGGTGCAGCATTTGTACAAAGGTAAGGAACAAAGGGTAAGACTCTGGGATATACAAGCACAGGATGAGCAGCACCTGGGTCTGGTGATGGGAAGAGCAGCAGCTGAGTGATGAGCAGCAGCTGGGTGTGATGTTGGGGAGAGCAGCAGCGAGATCTCCCACACAGATAGGGTAAAACTTTGAAAGACATAAGCACAAGATGAGCAGCAGCTGGGTGTGATGATGGGGAGATCTCCCCATGCTCCAGAGCAGCAACGATGACATCTTGCACGCAGATTGGAAGGGAAAGCAGCATGATGAGCTCATGACATTTTATGTAGTGTGCAACGTCAAAAGCATGTTCATCCATTTCAATTGCAGTCACTAATGGAAGTGCCAACCCTTTCAGCAACGAGCCGTTCAACCCATTCCCGATCACTGTGTGGACTTGTACCAGGGAGAGATTCACCATCTTTGCTCTTGTTAACGAGGTGTCCACACACAGGCGTATTTCATTAACTTGAGAAGAAAAAATAACAATGCAGGCAGTAAGAAACAATCTCCGAAGCCAATATCAGGCTGTGTCATTTAGAAAAGACTGCAATTTTGTTTGCCCAAAGGTGCTCCTGAAAGTCCGTGTCCTAGGTCTTTACGTGATGTATGCAAGGGGCGGAACATGGTGATTTATCTCAAGGGTATTAAGCGCTGATGTAGTAAGGAGTAACCATCTACCAATAATTGTGTTTAACACAATCAACCAGCAGATTAGCGCCCGCAACTTCCAAGAGTTTGCCTGATCTTCTCCTAAATCATTGTGGGGTGGTTGCTCACTGTCCGCATAGTAGTTTCATTTTTTTCCTGCCCGACTACTACAGCATCCAGCCACCAATTGCATGCAACTCACTTATGCTGCAGGCGTTTACCCTGAGCAGTATTGCCTTATGTTCAATGGGCTACAACTGGTTCCTGATATCACGCTGGCCTCATACGGCATTGAGGAGGGTAAGAAATGTCGACGACCCAAATACAATAATGTATTTTTGGATTTTCTTGTTGAAAAGCTTGTATTAACAACTCATTTATCACCATAACAATGTGTGTTTTACTTTTGTATTTTGGAGTATTTATGAAATCTGAAGCGTTAGTTTGTTCCATATAAAAAGACACTTTATAATTTTGTATACTGGCACACACACATACACATACGCACACACAGGCTGTACAGTACACCTGGTTTAAGCTGAAAGGATCAAGATATCTGTTTTAACACCATTTGCACATTCAAAGCTGTCATGAACTCATCCCAGCCTTCCTCTTTTTGGTAGCAGCATCATAGAGCCAGCAGTACATGGTTTAGGGAGGCAGCAACAGGCACACATGTGCAGAGCCAATTCAGGCCGTGAAGGCAGCAAATTACTTCCTACATTGAAGCTGTACAAAGCAAATGTGAGAATATTATGCAATGAGCAAGGATTGCAGTGATGAGGCTATCTTTCACAGGAAAATGTAGTTTTAGCCAAATTTGTTGGTTCATGTCTTGAGTTGTAGTATGAGCTTGTGCACGGACAGAACCTTGGTTTAACTTACAATGCGCTTTTGTAGCATGGCAAGGATATAGATCCTATAAAAAGCTGCAACTGATCACGCTACCTCCCTTAGATGCAATAAGGAAACAACTCCTTTACCCTGAGTTCTGTACATATTTTCAAATTTGGGTTTGCAACACAACCATGTAAACTCATGATAACTACATTACCAGGATCCATCCCCCTTTACAAAGGTTAAGGCCTACAGTGGCAGTGCTGCCAATGAATGTGATAGTCAAAGAGAGAAACCAGGCATAACAGTAGGAAAATAACCCCCTACTATCTGCCCCTACACTACCGTGAATTTCCTCACTAAAATAAACAGCAAAAAACTCTGCTCTACGCGATGATGGCCATGACATGCATTTCTTGTCTGTTGTCCGGATTGAAATGCATTCACGCATCTGTGCTGCCTGCAGCAAAGCACGGGCAGAACAGAACAGACCAGTACAGGTGCACAAGCATCGCATTCTTGGGCCCTCTTAGATCTCAAAGAGAAGCTCTTATTACGAATGGGTGCCGTGCGAAAGAAAGAGGGAAACTATGCTGGTAGTGTTCATCAAAGCTTGCCTCCAAGCTCCATGTGCATTCTGCCAAATCAGCTGCTTGTCCATGCCAAACGTCGCCTCTCCAATATCATTATCAACACTCATCATCTGATGCCGGTTTCAGGCCAAGCCTGCAATCATCCTGTACAGCCCTTTTGATTTTTTGTCTTCGGTTCTGGAAGAGTTTTACGGTGCTCGTATCAAGTGGCTTCTTTGACTTTATGTGGAGAGCGGTTTGCATGCCCCAAATTTCTGCTTGCTTAGTTTCCCCTGCTCTTCAAGAGATCAAAAGTGGGGATTATGCACAAATTGGGCATCACTGGCACTGGCAACGGATGCTACACCTACTGTAAGGAACTAAAACCTAAGTTCCATGTTCCATGTGATAGCCACTAATGCATTCTAGAACAGCACTGATCTTACAATTGAATAAGAGCGTAATGTTTCAAGTACCGCAACACCAAAAAGCATGCCATGCGCTATGCTTTGCAACAACCGCTAACTGCCTGCTATGCCTCCCAACAGACAGTACACTTGTCATAGCAAGTCACTGTCACTGCAAAGTATAAGTCTCAGCACAACAATTTATGACACTGCAGCCACGTGCTCTTGGGCTGTAAACGCATTAAGGTCATCGATACAATCATATAATGCCTTATGAAATCTAGAGTCGAGATAAAAGGTGCAAAGAAGGGACATAGTGGTGCAACCATGACCTACTGAAATGTAGGCATTGCTGAGAAGGAACTAGCAGCAGGCGGTATGGACGGATACCAACAATGCTGCCAACAGGGCGCTGTCATCATGGCTGTTATTGAACCACAGTACAGGATCTGAAAGACCCGACAATAATGTCGTCACGCTTGAATTAGCTAGCAATAAACAAAGCACAATACAAGAAATCGGGACGTACACTTATTAGAGTTCAATACTTCTGAGGCACAAGACCAAAACGTCATTTAAAGGCAGAACACCACAAAACCATAACCAAAGTTTTAGGACAAGACACAAACTCTACGGGATGTTGATTGGAATTGATAAACACCATTAACTTTGAATTATACTGGCAAAATTCTCAGATATCAAAGGTGGGATTTTTACGAGGTAGGAACCTCAATACAACCAAGCTTGATAAACAATCTATCAGGCATGCCTCTTTAAATTTTCCAAAAAGACACCCCTAGAATTTAAAGAACAAAAGATTTCTGCTGATCCTTATTAAGGGGAATATCACTCTGGTGGTGCTAGCACTTAAGCTTTTTTATCCTGACGCATGCCAGGTATCTTTACATTACCTGCACAGCGTTTCTGTTCTGATCTTTTTCCTTCTGGAAGGCACAGGCACAAAGAAAATATTCTGGAAATGTGATGATGAGGCATGCACCTTTATATATGCCATACTAAACAGGTCTTTTCAAGCTGAAACAGCAATTGCCGAACAAATGTCTGCATAGAAAATGAAGTCTTGAAAGGAATCTGCTGCGCTTTTGATCATCCTCTATTTATAAATGCAAATTTAACACAATTCAGCTTAGATTGATGCCTTGGAGTAAAGCAGCTGCCCCCTCGTCTGCTGATCGTGCAGCGTCTGGGCCGCCCATTGCTGTTCTGCAGAGCACACGTTAGGTTTCCAGACAGAGATGGACTGAGCGCACGTTATGTTTCCAGACAGAGATGGACTGAGCGCACGTTAAGTTTCCAGACAGAGATGGACTGAGCGCACGTTAGGTTTCCAGACAGAGATGGACTGAGCGCACATTAGGTTTTCAGACAGAGATGGACTGAGCGTACGTAAGGTTTCCAGACAGATGGACTGAGCGCACGTTAGGTTTCCAGACAGAGATGGACTGAGCGCACGTTAGGTTTCCATACAGAGATGGACTGAACGCACATTAGGTTTCCAGACAGAGATGGACTGAGCGCACGTTAGGTTTCCAGACAGAGATGGACTGAGGGCACAATAGGTTCCAGACAGAGATGGACTGAGCGCACATCTCACGTGTCCCGTTCGTGGCTGCTTTGCTTCTTTTGCTTAAAGCGTTGTGGCTACCAAAAAACGTCTTCTGTTAAGGCATCTGGCTCCTCTCAATTCAGCAAGGCTGCGGTCGGTGGCACAGCCCCAGGGATGGTGCAAGAAAGCACTTGACCACCTTACCATACTTGATGTGCACATGTATGATGCGTGATGTGCACGCTGTGATATGAGCATGATCACATACCTGCACCACCCTGGGTCAACACATGAGACTGATATGCCTTTTGCAGCTAGGTTGGGGTCGCTCTGTAGGAGCTGCACAGCTTTAACCATCATTGCCTGCAGGAAACAGTGGGAGTAAATGTAAAAATCTATGCTTGAAAACACCAACGTGCAAGGAAGGGCTCTTACTAGCCAGAGCCCCACCGAAGATCGAACAAGAGAAACAATAGAGTATAATGAGGATCCGGCGGGAATTGCCTGTAGTAAAAAGTGGAAGATCCAGGGTAGGGTCGCTCTGTGTGTAGGACGCTGCACGGCTTTGGCCTTCATTGCCTGTAGTAATCCAACAAAGTAACAGTGTACGCTGATGGTCATTGTGCATTAAGGGACGCCCACCAAATGCTGCTCACACTAGCAACCTTAAAGAAAATGTACGCTGACGGTCATTGTGCATTTAGGGACGCCCACCAAATGCTGCTCACACTAGCAACCTTCAAAAAAATGTACGCTGATGGTCATTGTGCATTAAGGGACGCCCACCAAATGTTGCTCACACTAGCAACCTTAAAAAAGTGTGCGCAGATGGTGGTCGTGCATTGAGAAACGCCTACCAATGGTGCGCACACTGGCCGATGCCCTACCTAAAGCTCCCCCTGTATGCGTCTGAGATCACACGTAGGGTTGGCCAGAACCGTATATACATATATACAACGTACATGACTGTATATAGGATAATTTCCCTGCCAGAAATACTTAGGGTTGGCCAGAACCATATATATACGGTGTATATACGGTATTTTTGGCAGGGAAATCATCAAATATACGGTCATATACGGTGTATATATACGGTTCTGGCCAATCCTAGAAATACTGTATATTGGTATACATGGTATATGCATGGTTATGGCCAACCCCCCTAATTATACGCATATGAAAGTTTACTGCTAAAACTTATGAGTTCAGTGTGAAACACTTGAACTCAGGTTCTTGAAGTGTAGCATAAAGTGAGATGTTCTCACTTTCTGCTTTTCTCCGGTTTCTGCTTCCCTTCTCCATTCTTTTTATTCCTTGGAGAACACAACTCTCTCTTTAGCATACTCCCCCCCCTCCCTCACCTCTTTTCTATATTTTAGTCTTTAGTTTTCTTCCGTTTCTCCGGTTTCTCTGAGTTGTTGTGTTCTCCTTGGTAATAATGACAGAGCCATATGCATCTCACGATGCAAGCGAAATAGAACTGCTACACTTGAAGGGGTACACTAACGTGCATAACAACTACCCCTTGAAATGACGTGAGCAACACCTTTGTATGCTGTGAGTGTTTTGCTCCAGAGCGTACACAACTCCCGGTATGCAAAGAAACTGCAACCTGAAGCAGAAGCAGGACTATGCATATTTCCTCTTTACATTTTATACGCTGCTGGGACTGCTATGCCCCTCAGCACACACACAGCTGGGAAGCTTGGGCAGTCTTGTTTTTATTTCCAACAATCACCTTGGACACTTTGTATGCTGGAACTCCAGTGCCTTCAGCTGCATTGTTACGAAGAGTCCCTGAGCCTAATTAATGCACAGGCAGCGCACCCCTGGCTCACACTTAAACCAACAGTCACCTTGGACACTTTGTACGCTGGGACTGCCGTGCCCCAGGAGCTCAGCTTGCCTTTATGGAATTCTGCATCTCCCATCGGACTTGCCTGTGAGAGAGATAGCGTTGTGTGTGTGTGTGCGTGTGTGTGTGTGTGTGTGTGTGTGTGTGTGTGTGCGCGTGTGCGTGTGTGTGTGCACGCGGGTAAGTGTGTGTGCATGTGCATTTATGTTTCTGTGTGCACAGTCGACTTGTTGCAGCGCGGTAATAACAAGCTGAACCTTTTCTCGTGTTCATGGTAGGATGGGTGAACAATGATGGTAGGGGTAGGGGTTTGCTGACGCTGGCAGTCTCACTGCGGATCGTGATATTACATTCGATTTGATGTATTATGGCGGTGCATTTGTTTTTTAGTCTCCTCTGTCAATCACGTTTTGGCGACCAGTAAAATCGAATTGTATATGCTTTCAACATGTTTGCGCGTATCTTGCAGCATACCCACAGCATACCCACAGCGAGATCTTGCCTGTACGTATGGACTGCATCCTTGGATGCGCAATTTCCATCCTTTCCCACAGTGAAGCACAGCATTGCATCTAACCTAAAGTAGCGAATATTAACGTATCCTGTGTTCGACAGGGAAACCTGTGGTTTCCACCTTGAAAGGTTGTATCCATTACAAAGGGGGATGTGGTGAGGCAGCTCCCTTCATTGATTCTCCACATTAGTAAAATCAAAATCACTGATAAACAAATCCATTCCTTATATTTCAATCTTATTTGTTATTAACTGGTGTCTTGCTCCGTCACTTGACTGCTGCTTCTCTCTTCGCCCTACGTTTCGACACACACCTGATCAAAATCTTTGCATCGCTCCCACAGATCATCCAGGGTGTTTGCCTTTGTGATGCGCTCCACGTAGTCAGGGGTTAAATAGTCCCTGATTAAGCACAGGCGCAAATTTAGCAGGGACGACAATCATGAGCTTGTGTTAAAATAGAAGTGAAGAATTAGGAAAGGGGTGGGATTGATCAAGTTGGCCTTGTGCATGGGGTCCTATACCATTCGTGGGCTGAGTTTCCTTTTTTTATACTTTAGAGCCTTCACTGCCTGCATAGCTTTCCTCTTTCCCTGTTCGGACTGCAAGCAAGCGGAGCAAGCAACTCACAAGTCAGCAAAGTTGGAGGACGTCATGAGGATGTGAGCGTTGGGAGCGAGGTGGGGTACCAGAGCAGTTGTGAGCTCCAAGGGACCCCTGAAATTCGTCTGCAGAGTCTGGTCGTAGATCTCCTTGCTCCAGCCGTCACAGAACAGTGCTGCATTGTTCACCTAAGAAGGCGGGGTGGCAGGAGGCGACAGTGCGGCACGCAGCATGGTACATGGAAGGATACAATGCAGGGAACAGCACAACAATCGCTGCATTGCTGACCTGAAAAGAAAATGTGACAGTGTGGCAAGCAGCATGACACATGGAAGGATACACAGATTTTACAGAGTAAGCCATCAGTCAAAACGTGCAACGCTAGGCTGCGTATGTAAAGTATGTAAAATATGTAAAAATTGTGCTGTTTTTGTAGCACCAGACTTGTAGCACCCACAGAAACTATGTCCATGGTTCTGGATACAATGCAGGGAACAGCACAACAATCGCTGCGTTACTAACCTGAAAAGAGAATGTGACAAGAGGTGGCAGTGCGGCATGCAGCAGGAAATTTACAATGCAGGGAGCAGCACAACAGGTGTCGCCATGTTGAATTGAACAGAGGGGGTGTCAGAAGGCGGCAGGGGAAGGCAACAATGCAGGGAGCAGCACAACAGGTGTCGCCATGTTGATTTGAACAGAGGGGGTGTCAGAAGGCGGCAGGGGAAGGCAACAATGCAGGGAGCAGCACAACAGGGAAGAGTGTCAGAAGGCGGCAGGGGAAGGCAACAATGCAAAGAAGCATCACAAGTTGCTGCAATGTTGATTTGAACAGAGAAGGTGTCAGAAGACGGCAGTGCAGCAAAGAAAATAGTATGACGCAGGGACATAGCAGTGCCAGGGAATGTTGCGGTAGCGATTATGCATGGAGCGAGATAATTGCACACAGGCGCCTACACACATGCTTGTTGAGGTGCGTGTTGGAGGACTTCAAGAGTATTGGCAAGTCACGCAGGCCGGTCCGGACAGCACACAGAGAGCACAGCCGGTAGTCATTAATATGCATGGCTTTTGCAGCGCAGCGATTAACAAGGCTTTTGCAGCGCAGCGATTGACAAGGCTTTTGAAGCACAGCGATTGACAAGGCTTTTGCAGCGCAGCGATTGACAAGGCTTTTGCAGCGCAGCGATTGACAATTGACAAGGCTTTTGAAGCACAGCGAATAACAAGGCTTTTGCAGCGCAGCGATTAGCAAGGTTCTAGCGGCCTACCGCATGCAGCAGCCGTTTATTATTTCTGGACGTTCTGTATCAGCATGCCCACACAGGAGGACCAGTGTGCCCAAAATCGTGCACCAAGTGTCCCACAAATGAGCATGATTGGGCAGTGCATTGATGATTACCAACATGCTCACATGCCAAGCTTTGAGCATGCAAGGATGGACAGCGGAAGAGAGCGGTTGACTGTCAACATTTCCTGGCAGCAAAGGAAAAGAGACAGTAACCACCTCATCAAATCATCTTGACCAGTAGTGCAGCAGTGCAAATGACATAATTCGCAGGCATGACAGTGAAGTGGTGCCCACGTCCGCGCACGCGCACACACACACACACACACACACATACATACACACACACACATACACACACACCAACATCAGCCCCTCACAATGCAATCTGCAGAAGTAAGTGCTATTAAGTGTTTGATGAGGTAGCCGGGTCTTATTCCCGTGCCTGTGATTTCTTATTCAATTCTAAAAGCTCTATCTAGAACTTCTGCTAAGGTTGAAGGTCTTATAACATTCTGTCAGGGTCCAAGTGATCTGGTGATCCGAAGAGCCTTTTTTATCTACCAGGACATCGATCTCGTCATGTGATGCTTGCACATCCTCTTTTGCAGCCTGGATCGATGCGGGCTGCGTGAGGTCCAAGGGCAACACCTGCTGATAGGTTAAGGTAAGCAGATAGGCCTAATTCAGCAAGGAAGCATTATCATTCATGTCATACATGCTGCATACAACAGCATCCCCAAAGCGTGCACTTGTGTTCTCTTAAACGCCAGGCGATTTCACATTGTAGGCTCAAAAGTAGGACGTAGAAGATGTTCCGCCTGGGCAGCCGCCACTAATCAAATTCGGAGATGATATACATAATACATACCTTCAACACACGCCCCTCGCCGCTGTGACCAGAGGTGCTTTCCAAGCTTGCTGCTGCCTGCTCACCTGCGTGCATTTGTGTGCGTACTTCTGTGCGCTAGAACAACAATGCATTTGTGCGAGGAGATGATCATGATCAAGTGGGATTGGAACCTATAGGTAGCTAGAGGCTCACCTGCAAATTTGTCTTTGCACGCCATGTAGATACGTCCTCCAACACTCTTCAACAACTTCAACCTTGCCACGAGCGCAAGACCAATGCCAGACTCCGAACCAGTTATGAACCAGGTTTTGTTGCTCAGAATCATGACGGAGAGCACGACGGTAACCTATTCTTACAAATAAATTATGAAATTGATCCACTCCAGCAAGGCTGCATCGCTAAGAGCGTTAACAGTGCGGAAATCCAATATAACTACCAACAGAGGCAGAAGCCTCCTGCAGTCAGAGGCAACGAGAAAAGGAGACACCAGGCTACAGCTGAGTGATCGAGAAGAAGAAATGGTATGTGGCTGTTCTGTGTGCAACATCACTGGTACTGTGTGCAACATCACTGGTATTGAAACACAAACACACACACACACGCACAAAAGCGTACACACACACACACGCACACACACGCACACACACACATACACACAAACACAAACACACACACACACACACACACACACACACACACACACACCACACACACACACACACACACACACACACAC
>Ga0307968_1002115_pt1 | contig 16430 bp, 20 predicted proteins | sample OrgLakmetagen650_FD_201834 | JGI IMG/M metagenome (GOLD analysis project Ga0307968, IMG submission 201834) | Saline water microbial communities from Organic Lake, Antarctica - #650 | ecosystem: Environmental > Aquatic > Non-marine Saline and Alkaline > Saline | place: Antarctica: Organic Lake... | reverse complement strand
TAGAACCATATATATACACTGTATATGACCGTATGTATGGTGATTTCTTGCTTAAAAAACCATGTGTACATAGGGTTGGCCAGAACCGTATATATATACACTGTATATGACCGCATGTATGGTGATTTCTCTGCTTAAAAAACCATGTGTACATAGGGTTGGCCAGAACCGTATATATATACTGTATATGACCGCATGTATGGTGATTTCTCTGCTTAAAAACCATGTGTACATAGGGTTGGCCAGAACCGTATATATATACACTGTATATGACCGCATGTATGGTAATTTCTCTTCTTAAAAACCATGTGTACATAGGGTTGGCCAGAACCGTATATATAAGAGTGTTGTGCACCTGACGCTTGACGGCGTCAATGGTAAATGACGCTGACGGCCTAATTTATGTCAGATTGACGGTGAAAATAGTAAATTACGCCGTCAATCGTCAGAGTTTAGTGACGGTAACGCCGTTATCTACGATCGTTACTTACGGTGCCATTTTTGAATGACGCCATATGTGCACAACACTGATATATATACAATGTATATGACCGTATGTATGGAGATTTCTCTGCTTAAAAAACCATGTATGCATCATACATACGTGTAAATGTTTGGCTTTGGCCAACCAAATGTATACCAGTGTGTATACAGTGAAACCAGCAGGACGATCTCGTGCGCACGGTCTTATACAACGTGCATACGGCCCTGGGTAATCCTACGATTTGTGTATAGATGGCTGCCCTGAAAGGCTTGGGTCCATTATCTGTGGTCTGGTTAGAGTCGCTTGGGTTGCGGTTGCGTGTTTGAATCCGCCTGGTCATGCAAGGAATTACTGTCCAACGCATTGTCTCCAACTTGGGGACTTCAAGCGACATCAACGAGCACTCAGATGTGATAAAAAGAATTGCTCTCCACACTCAAGAGTGGCATGGGTGTCCAAGAAGTCCAAGAATAGACCGACCTGGGATGCAGGTAAGAATAACCGACCTGGGGTGCAGGTAAGAATAGACCGACCTGGGATGCAGGTAAGCCAGCACCAATAAACTTTCCGCTGCCCTCCGCAAGTGATTATGGACCCGTATTGTCAAACTACATAATCTATCAAATAATCTTGAACAATCCTATCATAGACAATGCTTTTCTTTACATTCTTTATCTCAAAACCTAATTCTAGTTCTACTCCCGATCTTAATTCACAGAGGATTGATATTGTAAACCAATCAATTGCGATGAAATTAATCTTTACAAATGAGCCCAATCAAGAGCAAAGCCAACAAAAATGCTACGCATTATCGCACAATAAAAACCCCAAAGCCAACTATTCCTCTGCAGATCAGTGCTGCCAACTGAGTCCCCTAAAAAAGTCTTACTGTCACAACGCAAATCATTCACTGCTCGGCCTCATACCTGCAGCTCAGTGGTGATGGAACGGAAGCATCCCCACAGCGGTGGGGTGTGGTGAAGACGCAGGGAGCAAAGCAGTGGGATGCAGTGATCTGTGTGTATATGTGTGTTTCTGTGTTTGTAATTGTGTATGTTTGTAGCATATTATAGTGTGTTTTTGTTTGTGTATGGATACGCGTGCATGTGTGTGTCCTGTAGGCTGTAGGATAGGAAATGTAACGGGTGTGGGTGTGGGTGTGGGTTTGGGTGTGGGTGTGTGGGTGTGGGTGTGAATGTGGGTGTGCACGTGTGTGCTCTACTCTATAGCTCAAAAACTGAGCAGTGGTCTACAGGAGCAAGCAACGTAAAAGGTGTGCAGGCAACAGAGCGATGAAATGCAGTGACCTGAGCGTATGCTTGGGTGCGTGTTTGTATTTGTCTTTGTTTAGATGTAGATTTCTGCATTCGTGATGTAAGTGTTTGTTCGTGTATAGGGTATGCATGATTGTGTAGTTGTGTGCGGGTGTGCATGTGTTTTGCAGGCTGAAGGGCAGGCAACGTAAAAGGTGCGTGGAAATAGAGCAGTGGGATGCAGGAAATATTACAAACAGATGAATTGACAGGTGCAGATCTTTGCAGGAAATATAACGGGAGCAGATCTGTGCAGGCTTGTACAAAAGTTGACTTTACAGGTGCAGATCTTTGCAGGCGATAAAACGGGAGCAGGACTGTGCAGGCTTGTACAAAAAGTTGACTTTACAGGTACATATCTTTGCAGGCGATAGAACGGGAGCAGGACTGTGCAGGCTTGTATGAAATGGTGACTTAACAGGTACATATCTTTGCAGGCGATAGAACGGAGCAGAACTGTGCAGGCTTGTACGAAAAGGTGACATTACAGGTGCAGATCTTTGCAGGCGATAGAACAGGAGCAGGTCTGTGCAGGAAAAATGACAGGTTTAGATCTGGGTAGGTAAACTTGTGTGCGGCAATGGATGGAGAGCATACTGATGGGATACAGTGCCCTGTGGGAATGGCTCTGCGAGTGCAGATTCGGAAGTGTCCTGTGGGGATGGGCCTGCGAGTGCAGATTCGGAAGTGCCCTGTGGGGATGGCCCTGCAAGTGCGGATTCAGAAATGCCCTGTGGTTATGGCCCTGCAAGTGCAGATTCGGAAGTGTCCTGTGGGGATGGTCCTGCAAGTGCAGAATCGGAAGTGCCCTGTGGGGATGGCCCTGCAAGTGCAGATTTAGAAGTGCCCTGTGGTTATGGCCCTGCAAGTGCAGATTCGGAAGTGCCCTGTGGTTATGGCCCTGCAAGTGCAGATTCGGAAGTGTCCTGTGGTTATGGCTCTGCAAGTGCAGATATAGAAGTTTCCTGTGGGGATGGCCCTGCAAGTGCAGATTTAGGTTTGCAGATCAGCCAAGGGAAAGGATGTGCTCATTTCGTCAAACAACACATGTTCTTGCCTAGAGGACTAGAGTTTTATACTGTCTATATTCTCGAATTGACTAAGCCTCCTCGAGGATTGACTACGCCTCCTCAAGGATACGCTCATCTTGTTAATCAAAACACACGTACTTGCCTTTGACTGACATTCCCAACACGAAAGTACTTGGGAATCATCTTATCACTGGCTCATACTGCGCATGTCTGATGGATAGCAAAATATCTGTGCAGTGCAATTCAAAATTATGAAATACATACATACATACACACATTCATACACACACTCAAATACACACACACCATAGGAGGGATCCTTCTTAGCCTCCTGGCAGTTCCCCTGCCAAGATCTGAACCACTGCCAAGGCCACAGCCAGTGCACCTGCTGCTGCTGCTGCTGCTGCTGCTGTGTGGGGTGGCACTGCTGCATCTGCAGCGGCTGCTCCTGCTGCTGCTGCTGCTGAGCACTAGGCCGCCTGGGCAGAAACCGCTGTTGCTGCTGCTGCTGCTGCTGCTGCTGCTGCTGCTGCTGCTGAGAGTCACCCGATCTCGTGCGGGAGCTGATGTTTACCATGGGTGTTGCGCGGCTTGAGACATTGCCATCACTTCCCGGCATGAAACGCCACCACCACCGTGACGAGTGTTGCTTCTGTTGGTGCTGCTGTTGGTGCGGCTGCTGCTGGGAGGTTGGCTGGCACGCTGCTGTTGATGCTGCTCGGTGCCTTCGGCTCAGAAGCACACCACGTCCCCCTTTTTGTGCCCCATCGCTGCCCCCCAGTCCTTCCGTGCCCTCTGTGCTGCTCTTCTTGAGCTGTGCTGCAGTTTTGCTGTGGTCATTTGGATCTGAGAAGAGAGAAAAAGGGTGAGTACGTTGGTGCCACAGACACACTATGGATCTGAGAAGAGAGCAAAAGGGCGAATACGTCAGTGCCACAGACACGTTTATTTTCTCACCACACACACACACACACACACACACACACACACACACACACACACAACACACACACACGCACACCTCTCCTCTGCAAACAGCAACACAACAAAGGCCTCTGAATGCCTGGCTCTAGCCTTAAAGTCTGTCGTGGTATGCCTGCTTGCTGCATCCACAAAGGAGCAAGGGATTTGCTTTCACGAAGCATGCATCATGATTTGTATCTCAAAGTTCTCACCGTCAGGCAAATGAAGTCACCAAGGCACAGAAACAGCCCTTGCCCATTCAGGTACATACTTGTACATACGTCACATTCAAGCCAGGCACTCGTGCAATCCCACCGCTGTGTGTAACAATTCGTCGAGGTCCAAACAAAGCCCCTGACCAAACAAGTTTTTATACAGACATACATTGCATTCAAGCCAGGCACTCATGCAATCCCAACGCTGTGTGTAACAATTCGCCGAGGTCAAAAAAAAAACGCTCACCAAACAAGTTCTTATACATACCTCGCACTCAAGCCAGGCACTCATGCAATCCCACCGCCATGTGCAACAATTTATCGAGGCACCAAATCTGCCCCTGACCATGCAGGCATTTACACAAGCATGCACCACGCTCAAGCCAGGCAATGCATTAGGGTTTGGAGTAGCACTGACAAAGCCGCCAACCATGCAGGCGTTTACACAAGCATGCACCATGCTCAAGCCAGGCAGTGCATTAAGGTTTGGAGTAGCACCGACAAAGCCGCCAACCATGCAGGCATTTACACAAGCATGCATCATGCTCAAGCCAGGCAATGCATTTAGGTTTGGAGTAGCACTGACAAAGCCGCCAACCAGGCAGGCACTCGGTAAAAGTATAAACTCGGTAAAAGTATAAACTCGGTAAGGGTATAAACTCGAGGCGCTTTGTGCAAGCATGCATCATGTTGAAGCAGTTCAAGCGTTTGGCAGAAAGTTCCGTCAAAGCACAGATCATGACCAGGCAACAAGGCTGCCCTAAAACGTATCCCTCCTTGGCGACAGCACCTCACCGGCAGTAACGCACAAATAATTCACGCACCCACAGATGCTCACACATACCTTGTTGGCAGTAATGCACGAATGATTCACACTCACAAACTCCCACTGACACCTCATTGTCAGTAACGCAGAAACAATTGACACACACAAAAGCCCAGAGACACCCTATCGTCAGTAACGCACAAATAATCGACACATACACAGAAGCCCACAGATACCCTATCGTCACTAACCCACAAATAATCGACACGCACAAAAATGCCCACAGATACCCTATCGTCATTAACCCACAAATAATTGACACGCACAGACGCCACAGATACCCTATCGTCAGTAACCACAAACAATCAACGCGTACAGATACCCGCAACCCTAGGGAACCCTCTGTAGGTGCCACACATGCTAGCAAGACATCTATTCTTACATCAGCCTTACGTGTCGCTTGTTTTCAAACTGGCACACACATACACACACACACACACATACAAGCACCCACACACAGAGAAGGGCACACACATACCTAGGAGGGGTGCAGGGCGCAGCTCTCCTCCCTCTGCTGGAAGGGGGCAGTGCCCTTTTTGCTGCTGCTGCTGCTGCTGCAGGGTCTGCTGGCTCTGTTGATGCATGCGCTGTGCTAGCATCACAGGCTCAAGTGCCTTCATGTAGCCCTGTAAGCCACACAGACAGCGCACGCACACATACAAGGGGGTAATGCACACTTCACATGGCATGCAAGATGCACGTTCACATGCACAGAGTGGTGCCCTACAAAGCATACACACACACAAAAACACACACACACGCACACACACACACACACACACACACACACACGAGTGTGAGCGGGCCCATGCATGGAGGAGGGTGGCAGTGTATGGGGGGAAATCCATCATTCTCATTTCTTATACACACATAAGGGAACATGGCGTGTCATCTGCAAGACACACAATCGCAGTAAAGAGCTCACATTTTATAGGGCTGCAAAACTTTTGAGCACTGAATTGGCGCACATAAAAGGCCAGCAGCCCTAAACAGAGGAGAGCATTTGCAGAAGGGTGACATTGGCTTGCGTTCTTATAATCCCATAAGCTCTCGGCAGAATGACAGTGAATCTAGGAAACTGATGTTGGAAATCAGGACCATCCTGAACTGACTGAATCCCATATCAACCAAGTCCTGAGCCCAAACTGGTGGTACCAAAGGTTGTCCTATGCAAGCAACCGTGGAAGTGAAGAAGAAGAACCGTGGAAGTGAAGGAGAAGAACCGTGGAAGCGAAGATGAAAAACCGTGGAAGTGAAGAAGGACTGTGGAAGTGAAGAAGAAGAACCGTGGAAGTGAAGAAGAAGAACCGTGGAAGTGAAGAAGAAGAACCGTGGAAGTGAAGAAGAAGAATCGTGGAAGTGAAGAAGAACCGTGGAAGTGAAGAAGAAGAATCGTGGAAGTGAAGAAGAAGAACCGTGGAAGTGAAGAAGAAGAATCGTGGAAGTGAAGAAGAAGAACCGTGGAAGTGAAGAAGAAGAATCGTGGAAGTGAAGAAGAAGAACCGTGGAAGTGAAGAAGAAGATCCGTGGAAGTGAAGAAGAAAGAGGCGGATGCAAGATTGCATCTGCATCTGAAGAAAACACCCACAGGAGATCCATAGAAGTCCCTCAGCTGAATGCGGCAGCACGGTAAGCGCGCCGCCCAAAAGTTTTCCCTGCTGACCATCGAGTGCCGTGCTGACACAGGATTGACTGCCTCCCTCAGAAAATGTCAGAGGCTCACGGCAGAATGTCAGAGTCTCACAGGTGATGTCAGAGGCTCGAAAGCTGTCAGTGCTTGAAGAACACTGGCTGCTCCGCCTAATCAGTACGTAAAGAATGCTGGCTGCTCCGCTCTATCAGTACTTGAAGAACACAGGCTGCTCCGCCCTGATCAGTACTAGATGAACTCTGGCTGCTCCTTCTAGAGCTGACAGTACTTAGAATAGGAATTTTACCACGCAGGTGGCGAACACCGCTCTCCCACTCTGCCCCCGCACCTCAGGTAAGCGTGAGTCTCCGTGAAGGAACAGGACCCATGCACGCGAGCTGCGTTCAGCAGCACTGCGCCATCCCAGGTTCATTTGGAGGCCCCTGCCCTTTTGAGGAGCCCTCAAGACCTGCATTCAGTGGTGGCAGTTTGGTGGTGAAAGAGGGTGAGGGTGCAAGTTCAAATGAGGTGGAGCGAAGGAGACATTAATATCCTTGGTAGGGATAAGGCTGATGATACCACGGTGTGTTTGTGTTTTGTGCGTGCTTGTGAGTGCGTGTATGTGCGTGTATGTTTGTGTGTGTGTGAGTGCTTGTGTGGCGCGTGCGTGTTTGTGTGTACGTGTGTGTGTGTGTGTGTGTGTGTGTGTATATATGTGTGTGTGTGTGTGTATGGGAGTGCCTGTGTGCATGCAAACAGTCAGTGCATTCAAATATGGTGCAAGCGTCAGGATACTAAAGATACCTTGGCTCCGGCCCGGGATGCCTCGTCCACTGTCGCGTCACTTGACCCGCCATCAACAACATAGATGTCAGGGCCAAGCAGCTTCGGCTTGTCAAGGGGAGAGCCAGCTTGTACACTCTCAATGGTATGTCTTATGTTGTGTGCCTCGTTGAGTGCTGGGATAATGACAATGAGGTCATTCATTTCTCAATTTAAAGTTTCAACCTTTGACGTGATAATCTCCTAGGATTGCTCTAGTGAGCCCAAAACTCTTTATTTTTCCAGCACACACAATTGGTCATGCAAGCCAACACGCACTTCAGCTCCAGGAAGCAAAGATTGGAAACAACCTCAACATGCAAAGGCTCCAGGTTTAGGGTACGGCGCTTCTGCAGCACAGTTCAAGACCCTGCCACAAAGACAGTAGCACCCAAAATAGTGGATGGACTTTTCTATACAAAGAGAGGTACATCATGGGCACACAAGGGCACAAAACAAGACAGTTGATTGCACACGCACACTTGCACGCACAAACACGCGCGCGCACACACACACACACACACACACTCACACACACACACACACACATACACACACACACACAAGACACACACTTACACACACATACACATACACATACACACACATACACACACAGACACACACAGACACACACACACACATACACTCACATACACACACACATAAAACACACACGCACGCACGCACGCACGCATGCACGCACACACACACACACACACACACATACACACACACACACATGTGCGCAAAAAAACGCTCTTACACGCACGCAAATATATGTACACAAGCACACATGCACATGTACAGGCCCGCACACACGCACACGCAAACGCACACGCAGAATTTGTCAATGCACACTTGTACTCACACATGTGCAAGCTCACGCACGTGCATCCACACAAATACTTACACGCATAAACATACACACACCTACGTGCACAGAAACATACATGCATGTGCATACAGAGACACACATACTCGCAGAGAAACACACTCACACACACACACGCACCATCTCGCCCTTGTGCTTAAGTGCAATGCAGACGTGAGCACAGGCTCAAGCTTCTTTAATGTACATCTCATTGAATCCATGCCGTGCTCCTTGTTTGGTTTTCGGCCCCTCCTCTGCCAGGCTCAGCTGACCAACGCACCTGGCGCATTCGCCCCTACAAACCCTCCGACTTTGCTGCCCTGGTCAATTTGCAAACGGACTCGTTCCACAGCCCTAAGCCCTTCAAAGCCTTTGACAAGCTTGCCAAAACCAACCTTCGAGCTGAGGTGCGTCTGGATGCCATCTCAGTCATCCCCATCCTTGTTGTTAGCGACAGATCTGTGCGCAGTTTTGGTCAATAAATCCTTGTAACTGCCTGCTTGTATGAATGCACCAAGAGAGGTGTTCATTCATGAATGTACCAAGAGAGATGTTCTCTCATGGATGTACCAAGAGAGATATTCACTCATGAATATACCAAGAGAGGTGTTCATTCATGAATGTAATAAGAGAGATGTTCTCCCATGGATGCACCAAGAGAGATATTCACTCATGAATATACCAAGAGAGGTGTTCATTCATGAATGTACCAAGAGAGATGTTCTCTCATGGATGCACCAAGAGAGTGAACTGGTTCGCTCATGGACACAATGCCAAAAGACCATTGCTTGTAAACACAGCACAGCGTTCCAGACACTTAATTTTCCAAGAGACACACACAGTGTTCCAGACACACAGTGTTTTTAATGACACAGCACAGTGTTCCAGACACACACAGTGTTTGTAATGGCACAGCACAGTGTTCCAGGCACTTAATTATCCAAGGGACACACACAATGTTCCAGACACACACAGTGTCTGTAATGACACAGCGCAGTGTTCCAGGCACTTGATTATCCAAGAGACTTTTTTGTACATTTGGTTGTGTGTACGTGTGTATACGGTTTGGGTCAATCCTGTCTTTACGTACGCTCAAACGTAAAATTACAGAAAGAAACATCAAGTACAAAGTCCAGGCCTGCATGCACACACACACACACACACACACATACACACACATACACACGGGCACATACACACATACAGACACATACACATACACACACACTCGCCTTTCATTCCCTCTCACCCTCTTGGCTCAGGTCTTGGATGGGCTGCGCCAAAAAGAAAAGCGCTCAAACCCGGAATGCTACGTTGTGCTTGTCGCGGTGAGTGCGTCATACTGCGTCATAATGCGTCATAATGCGTCATAATGCCTCACAACTGACTCATGTGCATCTACTTTAACCTTAGGTCAAGATTAGGGTTGGCCAGAACCGTACATCTGCACCGTATATGACCGTATGTATGGTAACTTCCCTGCTTAGAATACCGGATGTACACCGTAAATACCTGTAAATGTATGATTCTGAACAACCCTAGTCAAGATACTCACGGAACGCGGTACCGAAGTGGCTTCCTGTACGTCCTAGTTAATGGGGGGAGTGATAACCGCTGCTAGTGTAGTGTCCTACCCTTTTTACAAGCACGTGTGTAGGGTTGGCTACAACCATGTATATACGGTTTGTACCTACCTATACGTTTTTTTTGGCAGGGAAATCACCAAATATTCATTGGTTGTTGGGCTGAGTCTAATGCTTTGCAGTGATGGTGATTTGCTACGACAGGTGTATGTATACTTAGGGTTGGCCAGAACCTTATATATACGGTGTATATACGGTATTTTTGGCAGGGAAATCATCAAATATACAGTCATATACGGTGTATATAAACGGTTCTGGCCAACCCTATGTATACTGTTCTGGCTAACCATACACGTGTACGTGTGTTTTCTTGAGCACCAAACTCTCCTTTCTTGTGAACCTCTGAACCTGTGGTCGGTCACAAGCGACCGCCAACCGCTCAGGCCTCGTGGGTTAATCAAATTGGCCAGAACCGTATTTATGCACCGAATGTGACCGTATATCTGATGCCTCCCCTGCCAAAGATACTGTACACGCACCGTATGTGTATGGTTCTGGCCAACCCTATGCGTTAAGTACGAACAACAGAATGTCCAGGCTGTCATCTTGAACGAATGACGTCCACTTATTCAAGACAGGCATCAAAATGCTGCTTTTTAGGACCCTTCAACTTTCGTCCAGCACCCTGAAGCGCACGTAGTTCGGTCACACTTGCAAACTGTGTTCATCTGTTTCCTTGCTGGCCAAAACTGAAATGAAGGTGCATAATTTGTACTATAAATGTTTAGAGCAGAAGTAGAGAACACGTAGCACCCTGGATGAGTTGTTTGTTTGCGGACGTGTGCGTCTCTATGGAGCGTTTAGAAACACATGCGAGATCAGGCAGGCACATTTAAACACACACTATTTGCGCGCACATACACACCTGGGGCTGAGTGGCCATGCTTTATTGACAGACCTTTGCCCAGTCAGGAGTACCTCAATTATTGCTTTTGCTCAAGGAAACTTGCAGAGGGGGGCGAGCAAATGCCCAATCATGCTATTTTTGACATTCAGGGGGCAACTGCTCACCCACCACTTCATCTAATTGAAATCAATATAGCTTCAGGCCCAGGCTGACATTATAAGCTACCAGAGTATGTGCGCAACTCCATTTATGTTGCTCTATTCACAAATTGACTGATAAAACGCACACGTCGGGCACCTATACCCTAGGTATGTGCTTTCTGTGAGAAATAGCATATTATTTTACATACCTCGCCAACTAATGGGTCTTTTCACTTCATTTCTTTCACAATTATTTTTCTTATATTGTAAGGGCTCCGAATATCACTGGATCTGGTGCAGTAGGTGAATTAAAAGTTATAAAAGGGTGGCAGCAAGAAGTAGGGTCTATGCCGCGGCTTATGGGGCGTGCGTACGCCAATCTGCATCTTTCAAGCTCCAGTGCCTTGGAATCAAATCATAACTCAATTCAAAAGTAAAAAGTTAAAATATTCTGGCACGCTTCCTCTATAAGCATATAAATATATAAAGCACCCCCCTTTGGGGGGAAAGATTCCTCCCCTTCTGGCAAACATCCAGAGGGGGTTATCTGAGGCCAAAAATGGTACGGTTCTGGGTTCTGACATGCTCCTAGGGTATGGCTCCCCTAATTTTCAGGTTTCAAGCTCAGCTCGGATATGCAGATTCCAATGCAGCTGAGCTTGAAACCTGCAAATTAGGGGAGCCATACCTAATCGGCCGCGGCGTGAACTCTACTTTTTGAGCAGCCGTATGCTGTATCTGACCAGTTAGCGCACCAAACCCAATGATTTTTAGTGTTTTGAAATTCTTAGAATAAATAAAGATCATCGCAAAAGGAATGGGGCAAAAAGACTAAGTGATTGGCGAGTTATGCAAATTCATGTGCCTTCCCCCCTGGAAAGCACCCATCTAGGGTACAGGTGCACGACGTGTGCTTTCAGTCCTGTTATTCTGTACGCAGGGCGACTTGTCTAAATCTGAGCACATGCTCGGGTAGCTTAATATAGTCAGCATCAGTTTGAAGCTAGGTTGGGTCCAATTTGATGAAGTGACGTGTGAGTAGTTGCACTTTTCATGCAAAAAATATCATGTTTTGGCTTTTGCCCAGTACTGGCAAACTTTACTGGTTTAGTAAAGCCGTTTAATGTAAGTAGCTAATTAATGCCGGGGGTATTTTTCACTGCCTGCGTCGTTTTTCTGCTTAGCAAGATTGCAACAAGGCCAAGATGAGTCATGTATCAATTTAGAGGACTTCCCTTACTTGCTTGCTAAAATGATGGTCAGGCATTCGTTGCTGCGATGCATCTCACAGTGTATGCACCTGCCAAAGCTGGCCACTGCCTTTTTATTACATCTTTGCCCTAGGGATAATTCCACACAGAATGTTTCAAAGTATAAGACAACACGCACGCGCACATGCACACACACTCACATACACAAATACACACACATACGCACACAAACACACACACACATACGCACACAAACATTCACACACACAAACAAACACACACAGGACGATGTCACGCAAGAGGTTTCAGGCAAGGAGGAGGGCTGGGCTGCTGATGAGCTTCCACAACCATCAGACGAAGATCGAAGGGTGCAAGCGGTGGTGGAGGTGCGTGCGTTTTTTTGGTTAGGATTTCATAGGTGTTGTCAACGTGATAAGGATTGGTAAGGTCACATCGCTATTTTGCCTCTAGGGCATCTGAACAGGAACTTACAAAAAGCCTGCAACCAAAAACCTCCCTAAAACAAAGAAAGTTTGTTGGCATTGGCGTGATATGCATTGACTTTATCGTTTCTTATGTAGAGGTGGGTTTAGAGTGAGGAAATGGGTGGCAAGTGAAGGACGGATCCAAGTTAGAAGATGCAGCGTGTAATCAAGGTAGGCTTTACACAAGCGCTTTGGAGTCTGTGTCTTCCAGAAGGAAGCAGTGTGCAACTTTTTATGGCAGGCTCCGACAAGTGCTCTGACGAGCAGGAGCCTTGCCAAAAAATGGATGATGTAGAAGTTTGAGCAGTTCTGGAAAAATCATGAAAACAGTTCTACAGCTGGCCAGAGCTGTGTAGATATGGTATTGTTTGCCAAGTCATCTTTCCATTACACGGTCAAGCGTGGTGGATAACATTTACGGTTTTGGCAAACCTAGTGGGTTATGTACGAGGTGTGGGAAGTGTGTGAATACATGGGAGAAGTCTAGAGGTCATTATTTGAGTGTATGGGTTGTGTATGAGGTGACATTAGACTGTGCATATATGTGAGAAAAGTCTAGTGGTGATCATTTGAGTACGTGGGTTAAGTACAAGGTGTGAGAAGTGTGTGAATACAAATACATGGGGGAAGTTTAGTGGTGATCGTTTGAGTATGTGGGTTAGGTATGCGGTGTCAGAAGTGTGTGAGTACATGGGGGAAGTCTAGTGGCTAGTGGTGAATGTTTGAGTACGTGCGTGGGTTATGTACGAGGTGTGAGAAGTGTGTGTGTGTGAATACATGGGAGAAGTCTAGTGGTGATCGTTTGAGTACATTGGTTATGTTCGGTCAACGGCAAGAGTAGACTGTGTGAATACGCGGGATAAGTTAAGAGGTGAACAAGTGTGCAAGCTGCAACAATGGGGGTTTGTAACGCAGCAGGGTGTAGGTTTGAGTGCAAAGATTGCAGCTGTTTTGAGGTTGTAGATGGTCATAGGTTGCATGTGGGGTGAGAGTGTGCAGAAAATTAATACGTGTCCCCTTTTGATTTTTGGGTGTGCCCATATCAAACACGGATTGATGCAGCAGAATTATCTCCTCAATTCTTGCACACACACATACGCATACACACACGCGCACGCGCGCACACACACACACACACACACACACGCAAGCACACACGCACGCACACACACACACATACACACACACATACACACACACACACACACACACGCACGCACGCACGCACACACACACGCACGCACGCACACACACACGCACCTATTTTACTTTAAGACCGTGTTTCCACAGCCAAATAATCAAGCTGCTCGCAACTCATTATTGTCTGCCCTCCCTGACTGGCTGACAATTGGCATGCAGCATTTTTAGGGTTTACAAGAACCATATATATACGGTATTTTTGGCAGGGAACTCACCAAATATACGGTCATATACGGTGTATATATACGGTTCTGGCCAACCCTAAGCAATTCTGACCTGCAAACACGTGTCCTGTCTTCATCACCCATATATAAATCAAAATACGCACGATGTATTATCCTCACGCATACACGTGCACACACAAAATCAAATATACCCGCACAGATGCACATTAACATTTTTGCATTCACATGCCAGCAAGAGGTCGCATTGAATCTTTTCCCTACCGTACAGGTGATGCGTGAATATGAAAAGGAGGTGCTGACGCAGCTGCAGCCTGGCACACCCGAATACACGTACATCAGCAGCATGGCGGTGGCAGAAGGCAATAGACGGAAGGGATTGGCGAGCGCAGTGTTGCATGCTGCAGAGCAGCAATCCGAAATCTGGGGGCAACCGCACGTTGCGCTCCATGTGGGTGGTGTCGTTTGTATTTTGTACTTTGTTTGCACCGTGGAATGGCGGTAATTTTGTTACAAGGAAATGAACAGGTGATCTGCGGGTAACCGCACGTTGCACTCTATGCAGGTGGTGTGGTGTAGTGTCCCTGTGATTCTTGCAGCCACATCTGTGCTTGTGTGAACCCCACGGATGGAACTGTTTAGGACCTACGTCTCTTGTTTTGGTTGCGCAGTGATTGTTATTGTGAGCATCATCAGTTTGCGCCTGATCCGTATAACCATCCTGAATACCCTGCTTTTGCTGCGGCCTGCTTTGGCATTTTGCTTGCCCTGTCAAACCTGTCACCACACACACTAAGTGGGATGCATATTTTTTGTGTTAGGCTTTCCCCTTGTGGAGTCTGTCACAACGTGTTAAGCATAAAAGGCAGGAGGTACCTTTAAATGTCTCCGTGTTTTGTTGCTCCTGTTGTTCGTGCATGTTCTCAAGGGAAAGGAGTAGGTACAGGCCCCACAGTTGACCAGATATTATTTTACCTCCACGAGCAGCAAATCCACTACCTTGTTCCTCAGCTCCTATTTAGTGGCATTAGCACACACCTCTTTGCTAGCCACCATTCAGAGTTACAGAGTTACAGGCGAAGCCATCAGTCAAAACGTGCGACTGCTAGGCTGCATATGTAAAACGTGTAAAATCTGGGATAGTTGTTGTTGTAGCACCAGACTTGTAGCACCATTCAACGATCATGCGCTTTTTCACAACAACCTCTGGAGAAACACTCAGTTTGGGCGCACTCATACCACAGGTGTACGAAGACAACCTTCCTGCAATTGAGATGTACACCAAAATGGGCATGCGCATCTTGTGCAAGGATCCCCTGCTGTAAGTCACGCACTTCTCTTTGGCCCACAAAATGTCCTCACTCTCACGCACGCACACGCACTGACACACAAATATACACTTTTTTAAACGTGCTCTAATTGGCAGTGGTCTGGTCTTTGTCGTGTCCTTTTCTTCAAAATGGAAAAAGAATTGCTTCATTTCGTTCGGTATTGCATTACGTGTCCTCCTCGTTCAGCCTGTCACTTGTTGACAAGAACGCATCCTCTGGCTGTTTATACGGACACCTCGTCCACTACTTTCTTACACTATCTGCGTACTTTTCTTCTTCTTTTTTGCAGGAAAAAGATCTTAGGAGGACGGATACGGTTGTTGATGTACAAGCGCCTCAGACTTGAGTCGTCGCAACAGCAAGCGTACTTAGAAATGAGCAAAAGCTAGTGCAAGTCTGCCAATGTAAACTAGAACTGTACAACATGTATTTGCATTTTTGGTAGAAAGCTCCTCCATCAATGAATAAAACTGTCACTACCCTGCACTCGGCCACTTGCAACAGCAGCACTACTTAGTTCTAGCAATGTAGTTGTGTATAAGCCAAAAGAAAGGTCAGCTTATTTTTTATTTCAGATCAACATCTTCGTCGTCGTCACAGCTTTTGTTGTCATTACTGCACTATGAATGTAAATACGGTGTTGCCTCATGACATGGTCACTCCTTTTTTGTGCGGTCTTCGGGTTGGCTACCCATGGCCCCCTACGTTGAAGAGGTGCATGTTTAGCAAATGGGAAGTGAGGGAAGGTGTTTTAGGGTAAGAAGGTTACATCGCTATATTTGCCTCTGGGGGACATCTGAGCGGAAATAAGGGTAAGAAAAAGCATGCAAACTCAGGAAGACGATGCACCTGCATTGCTTGTCAGTTATGAATGTGAGTGGTCTAGGGCTCAGAGAAACGTTTTGATAAAGGAGGGCGTGACAAAACGCTGCATAGCCTAACCCACAAGGTTCAGCATGTTCCAAGGTGTCCGTAGCAATTAGCTGCGTAACATTGCAGGCCAATTCATCATCAGTAGAGAAAATTTCACAAGGTACACAGGGATGTGGCCTGCAAATGCAGAACAAGGCGGCGGCCGTGCCACCGTGGCACAACAATGTACTGTACAAGAAAAATAAAAAAATAGAGCCACTGTACTCGTTGCAGTGGCTCTCTCAATTTTTGTCGGGTCTGGCGACCTGTGTTGGTTATGCATGGTTATCAGGAGACCAGCCTCGCCGTCTCCTCTTCACG
>Ga0307968_1002114_pt1 | contig 16430 bp, 17 predicted proteins | sample OrgLakmetagen650_FD_201834 | JGI IMG/M metagenome (GOLD analysis project Ga0307968, IMG submission 201834) | Saline water microbial communities from Organic Lake, Antarctica - #650 | ecosystem: Environmental > Aquatic > Non-marine Saline and Alkaline > Saline | place: Antarctica: Organic Lake... | reverse complement strand
CTTGCCCTCACTTGCACCAACCAGGCGACATGATGATGTGCTTCCTTGTGCCCGTCCTTGCCCTCACTTGCACCAACCAGGCTCACGTGCACCAACCAGGCGACATGATGATGTGCTTCCTTGTGCCCGTCCTTGCCCTCACTTGCACCAACCAGGCTCACGTGCACCAACCAGGCGACATGATGATGTGCTTCCTTGTGCCCTTCTTTGCCCTCACTTGCACCAACCAGGCTCACTTGCACCAACCAGGCGACATGAGAATAGGCCTGGCTACACCACAGAGCTGTCCTCATTTTGCCCCCCCCCAGATACGCTGGATATAGTAACGTGGAGCATACCCACGGCCAACGCTGTCCCACAATATCAGAGACCTGCCGGTTACATGCCCTCACATGAGTCATGTGACATGACATATGCGCAGTGAGCCACCTAACACAATCTCCTTGCCAGTTGCCTACACCCTCCATTTACCTATGCACCATGATGACGTTGTCTGCCTTGTTCACAAAATTGGCGGAGCCAGAGATGCAGTACATGTCCGGTGCGCCACCTGTCCAGGCCTGCTGCTGGCGGGGGTGGGCCACAAACCAGACCGCCACATCGTAAGCCTGAAGGCGGACGTGTATGACGTAAAACGTGAGGGGAATACCAGAGGGATCAACTCTGTGATCGACAGGAGAGCTTGAACAATACAAAAGAGAAAGGGCAAGCTATTCGGGTGAGCCACGCTTTGCATTGAGAGCCTGAGTGGTCTAGGCACTCACCTGGTCAGGGTGGAGAGGAGTGGTGGATGCAGGCATGTGCGGAGGGTAAGAGAGGCACAAGCCTGGGACCTTGCTCATGGAGTGATGGATGGAGGCATATATGGATTGCTAGGGAAGGACGAGGGTGTGCTGATACAAGTCCAGGCACAAGACGACCCAGATCGCTTGCACCATAACCCACCCACCTACCTGAGCAAAGCGCTTGACCTTGGACATCATGACGCTCACGTACTCGGTCTCGTTCATGTCCCTTGTGCGTGCGTGGTTGATCTCGTTGTAGGGATCAATGACAAGACCATGGATGCCATGCCTGTAGTCCACACATGGCACAGTTGGCTAGCACCAGACATATGTTCGTAATTACGGTGTTTATACGGTAATTACAATAGGGACATTCCATATATATGGTCACGTGCGGTGTGTTTGCAGGCCTGACCAACTTAACTCACTAGCACATGCATGTGAGTAACAGTGGTCTTTGTGTGAGTAGCAGTGGTCTTAGTGTGAGTAGCAGTGGTCTTAGTGTGAGTAGCAGTGGCCTTAGTGTGAGGAACGGTGGCCTTAGTGTGAGTAGCAGTGGCCTTAGACAATGAGTCCGGTCCCTGTGGTGAACAAAGGCACGAATCCTCTCCAAAGTCATGCACTGACGTCAGAATGCTGTGCCAAAACACTGCAGGGATTGAGATAAGTGCACAAGGTATCAAAGGAGTGAAAGGTGCACGAAAGTTGCATGAAGGGTAAGATGTTTGCAATGTCTGTCAATATCAAGCCTTGGCACAGAATGTAATCAAGACTTACAGTGCAGTGGCACCCAAAACTTAAGGGTGCCAAAGCGAAGGCGTGAGCAATCGCTCCTCCTTGCACTTTGTGTCCAGCTTCACACCAGTCCTTGCACTTTGTGTCCAGCTTTACACCAGTCCTTGCACTTTGTAACCAGCTTCACACCAGTCCGTCCACAGGCAATTGGGAAACCAACGGCGTAGCTTCTCACACAACTTGCACGCTTCAGGACATATCATGTGCTTCACTCTATGATGCCATCACGAGGAAGACAAAGGCTTCAAACACACACAGGCTTCAACACACACACACACGTACCCAACAAGCACGCACGCATGCACATGCATGCATGCACACACGTACCTAAGCACTGCAGCACGCGCCTTCTCCAGGATCCAGTCAATGGTGGGGAAGTCATTGCCGCTGTTTGAGATGATGTGGAAGCGCTCGTTGATCCAATGCAGACCCTCTACCACATTCTCTTCACTCATGCGCTCCACTTTCTGCACATCACTCTTCCGTCCATACTCGTCCTCAACAGCGTTGTCGTAGTCCCAGCGGTCATAGAAGGGTTTGTCGACGACCTTCTCTATCAGCTGCAAATCAGGTCGGAGGCAGATTACAATGTTCTTTATTAGCTGCACACAATCGGAGGAAGATAACAATCTTTTCTACCAACTGCAAAAACGATTGATAGGGGAAAAAACAATCATCTCTATCAGCTGCACAAGATCAGAGGCAGAAAGAAGACTGTGAGTGCGTTGTACTCAGTGCGAATGTGAGCACGAGTGTTTTGAGTGTTTGTGTGTGTGTGCGCGCGTATGTGTGTACGCAAGGGCATTGGAGAGGTTACTTGTAAATAGATGACCAGAGCACATAGGTGTGAGGTTTCTAGGTACCATCTTTGTATTGCATGGCCTTACAGGCCTACTTAAACAGAATACTGGTCACTCTTACTCCTTGTAAAAGTGTTTTTTTTTTCCTGCCTGAAGACCAGCCGACAAACATGTGAATCTTCCAGATATGTCAACAATAGGGAGCACATTGCGAGAGCCTCCTGTGCTGTGATGGTATAATAAATCATAACAATTGGGGAGTGTTATACGCAAATGGGATATTACATTGACAGAATCAATCTATCGACTGTGGTCCGAGACACGACATTCAGCACCGTCTTTGCCGTCCAAAAGTTTCAGGATTCAGCGGGAGGTGTGCAACACCCACTCACCTGAACAGCGTGCTTGTCCGGCGTCTTTTCTAATGAGCACATGGCAAAGGCCATGCCGCTGTTCATGGCCAGGTTCATCGTAAGCGCATCAATCCACTCGCTCTTGCCAGAGTTTGGCACGCCTGAGGGAAGGAGCGCAACACAGGGGCGGTGTGTGTGTAAGTGTGTGTTTGGCATTTTCATGAGCATTGACACTTGATGTCAGGAAAGAGCATGCTCCTTGCGAGCATCGGTGCTGATGCATGTATGGCGCAGGCAACGGTGCTGATGCATGTTGTTGCGAGCATCGGTGCTGATGCACATTTGGCGCAGGGAACGATGCTCATGCATGATGTTGCAGGCGACGGTGCTGATGCATGTATGGCGCAGGCGACGGTGCTGATGCATGTATGGCGCAGGCGACGGTGCTGATGCATGTATGGCGCAGGCAGCAATGGTGCTGATTGCAGATCTTTTGAGATGCCTGTCACACTTTGGGTCAATGAAGGTGCGGAGTAAGTAACAGGCACCCGCAGCCTTAAGCTTTGTGCCCCTTTTCCTATCCAGACATATTTGACCAAAGCAGTTCAAGACCAAAATGTCGGCGGAATGTGCGCTGGCACAGACAGTCCCTGCCTAGGGAGCAAGAGGTCAATTTCTCCTTCAATACGGAAGAGCTCCTTCCTAAGCCACCCTGCACTCAACACACAACATGTTCAAAGTTTGTGTACACACACTCGCACAGAAACATACACACAAACGTACCATACACACAAACGTACCTGACACGATGTTGACCTCTCCCAGCACCACCTTGTAGATTGGATCAAGTGCGTCAGGCCAGCCTGTGGAGTACGCCACCCCTTGCTCATCCTCCTGTCGCAGGCAAATCAGGCAAAGCATACCGTGTCAATCATAATATGTAAGAGTTGAAGGATTTACTTAGGTTAGGTGTAGCTTACTTTGCGAGTGCATCGTTCGTTTTCAACTCAGCCACGCACATGGCCAGACTACTATACCATGGCTAAGGAAGGCTGCTGCTTTAGGTGTCAAAGTAGACGCTGATGTCTGAGAAGCCAACGTGGACATCCAAGGCGTGTTTTGCACATGTCACATGATTCAGGAATGGAGACGATGCTAGGAAGCAGACGCAAAATTGTTGTTTGACAAGTGTGAGATGAGTGAACGCGGCGGGTATCGAGTGTGTGTGTGTATGCAAAGCCTTCAGAAATTGTTCAGACCGGAGTCTGCAGGAGGATGGCATTCAGAAGGACGCAGAAAGCACCTATACACAAGGACAAAAGGAAGGAACGTCTGACGGCAGACAGCTCGCAAATGCAGTGCTACAGAACAAACCCTTGTGTGTGTGCTGTGCAATTGAGTTTGTTTTTCTTTTTAACGCAGCATCCTCCCCAGACTCAACTGAGCCAGCATCCTCCCCTGATCCAAACCAGATCCACATGCACCCTGGCTGCTCTGTATGATGAACCCTGGCTGCTCTGTATGATGCACCCTGGCTACTCTGTGTGATGCACCCTGGCTGCTCTGTGTGACGTACGGTTTCACCTGAACTGTGCATACGCGCACCCGCACAGCCACACACTCACATTATGGTACTGCGACAAGATTTCATCCAGGTAGCTGTTGAAGCGGTACAAGCCCACAATGGGTGACGGCTCTGCATCCCCCACCCGCTCCTTCAGGCCCTCCTCCCCATCACACAGCAGCACGTGGTTTGCATCTTTACGGTAGCCATCCTTGCGGTTTTCTAGCTCCGGTTCCGAGGCAGTCTCTGTTACAGTGCTGCTCGTACCCTGGCCCTCCTCTGTATAGCTGTCGGTGCCTGGAGCAGCTGCAGTGTTGCTGGAGGGTGGGGGAGGGCCAGCACGCGACCACTTGACCCTCCAACACAACTCACGGTTTAAGCGCCGCATGAGTTCCTCGGCAAGGGCACTGCCTGTGTACGTGTACGTGGACGTGTGTGCTTGTGTCATGCATAAGTACAGTACAAATTACTCATCGCTCATTCATCCGGTTAACCATTTTGGCCGCTGCGCTTCATTGTGTGTGTACATGATAGAGTGCACAAGGTGTATGTGTGTACATGTGTATGTTGCATGTGTCAGTGCAAGTGAGTATCATACAACGTCGTGCACGTCCATAGGATTGCACGCACATGACGAGGTCGTGCAGTCTGAACAGAGTACACTAAGTACACCTTCCGCTCATCCCTGCACCTCACTCACTAACTTCTGCTCAGCCTTCCTAAATATTTGCAGATGAAACTCCGTTGGGAGTCAGTTAGTAGCTCTCACGACATAAACGCCAAGCCCGCAGCCTGCTACCATTTATTAACCACATCCACGGAGTCCCCAAAAACCCAGTGAGTCACCTGAATTGCTAAGGGTCTTGCACGAGTAAGCTCACAAAACCAGCTCTAAAGGCCTAGCAAAGTACAAAGCACACAACAAATCACTTTTGCCATTCCCCCATCTCGCCAGCACTCGCTAGTAACCCTTTTGCCCCCCCTCTTCCTAGCCGTCCCCCCTCGCTCCTGACCTGGGGCGTCGTTGTCAGTGGCAATAACAAACTTCTGCACGCCCTCCAGCAGGGTCCAGCAATTGCCCAGGTACGAAAACTTGGTGGTATGCAAGGGATTGGAGGAGGACTCAGCTGGTAGTGGGCGTACCGTCGCAGGGGCACCTGTGTGAGCAAATGTGTGTTTGCATGTGGGAGTGTGTGCGTACGTGTGTGTGAGTGGTGTGTAGCGTGAGCAATACACACTATCCCTTTATTCACACAGGCCTTCTTGCATGATGCACAATAGAGGGGGGCACGAGCAGTCAGAGGCAGATGCTCCACCCTCAGAGTCTGCTTTCCCCCCCTTTTCCTCTACCTCTTGAAGGAGCGAGAGCTGCACGGGCTGCAAGGCGAGCAGCAGCAGCAGCAGCTGAGGGTGCAAACTCTCATGCAGCAAGCAGCAGCAACGAGTCTGACAGCGGGCCAGAGCCTGCAACCCCCCCCCCCCTCCCTCTCTGCCAAGGAGCTCTGGGAGGAAGCCCCAAGTCTAGGGGCAATGAACCGGTTTGAGGAGTGGGTCTAACCCAGCAGCAGAGCTGGTGATTGTGATGGTGCCAATCCATCAGTGGAGGATGAGCGCAATTTAAGCACAGACTAGTACAGCTGCAACCCTCAGCGCAACAAGCTATAAGTGCAGCATTTAGTGTGCTGTGCTCGAGGGTTCAGGTGCTCAGCATTTAGCGCAGATACCTATCCCTTACCCAGAGGCCATTGTGGAGGGCTCAGCGCTAACAAGCGCCATGGGATTGGATAGGTGAACAACTCAGCTATAATGGACAATTTCAGACAAAAGTGTGTGCATAGCTTTCTCAGCACAAATCACTTTGCACGCGCCATAAGGGTTGGAGCAGCATTAGGAAAAGACATGAGAACTCAGGTGTTCTTGCTTTGGCATATTGGGGTCAGGTGTAAAATCAAGGTTCTCCCAAATCCTTGAAAAAAACACTGGTGTGTATGTGTGCGTCTGTGCGAGTGCGCGAGTGTGCGTGTGTACATTGACGAGTATGTCTTGTATGATGGTATGTGCATGTGATTACCTTTGTGTGGGTACAAATGTAACAGGGTTGTATATTGGTTGTAGGAGGGTTGTTTGTTAGCGTGTGTGTTTTTGTATGATAGTGTCTGCATGTGAATGTAATCTTGTGGAACATGGTGCGTGCGAGTGCATGCTACATGTCAGCGTGTGAGGGTGCAAATGGGAATGAGGCACGCAAGGTGCCCCAAGGCACTCTCATCAGAAGCTGTCACAGAAGACGCAACTGTTGGTCATAGTGCATGGATGTTTTCATTTGGGGGGTACACATGCATTCAGCTCAGGATACCCTGTGCAGTATCACAGGTGCACCCGTGATCAGCTCACTGCTGACTGGACCCCCCATCAGTAACCCATAAACACACATCAGTAGGGTTGGCCGATAACCTATAATGTGAACACAGGGGGCTCCCCTGCCGGCAAGTTCATGCACACACCACACTGTACACAAGACACGAGTAACCAGCCCGACGTCACCGTTGACACCCACCATCAGGCACCGAAATTGCATTTGTAAAGCCAGCTTCATTGAGGGCCAGTACGTCCATCTCCCCTTCCACAATGATGAGCTCCTTGGGCTGCGGCCCGTGCTCGTCCACCACTTGGTCATAGCCAAAGAGGATCTTCTCAGCATTCTTTTCCTGCGCACAGAGCCACGTGCAAAAGGTGCAGGGCGGGTCAAGGCATCTGCGCACTAGTGTGTCTGTAAATGTAAGATAAGGCGTGCGTGTGTCTGTAATGTGTGTTTGTGCATACATGTCGGTGTGTGTATATGTGTGGGTGCTGTGCGTGTGCGTATGTATTTGTAGGGAAAGGGAAGCTAGTAGGTGCAAAGAACAAAGGTGCACGCATATGTGAGTTGTGGAATCAGCTGTAAAACAGGACAATTTGGCCCTGCTTACGATCTTCTTTCTAGTTGAGCTGATTCAAGAATTTGGAGCAAGGACGTAAGCCAAAAGGTGCAGCAAATGAGGAACCGGGCCCTTGCTTCCTCCTCTTCTTTCTTCCTCCCTGTTTCCTAATATCAAAGTTCTTGTTCCAAGCCACAATGGCGGCGCCAGAGCCGAGAAGTACTGCTGCCTACTGTACCTTCTTAGCGAATCCATCTTGCACCCCAAATTCCAGTAACATATCATGATATCCAGCACCTTCTTGCACCCTAAAAATAAATAGTTCAGCCCCCCGCACAATTCCGCAGGGCTTTTAGCCCTACAGAGGGGACGGGGGGGCCAGGGGGCCTCTCGCCACTCATGACTTGCAGCCCAAAACTTTCATTTCCATCAACCTCGCACAACCTGCAGGGTGAATATAAATATATAAAGCTTACCGCTTACCACAGTCACCCCTTAAAGTCAAAAACAAAAATGATGCAGGGCGATGTAAGAAAGGAACGATACATCACTTTTTCTTGCAGAGCCAGCTTACACAAAAAAGTGTAATTCATAGGAACCAACTAATCAGGCCTACACTAACGACCAGCTGTTGCTGATTTCAAGCCATCCGATTTGCTTTTGGGCAGTTCCCTTGCAGTCGCAATGCCATTTATTTACCTGTATATATACACCGTATATGACCGTATGTATGGTGATTTCCCTGCCAAATATACCGTATACACACCGTATATATATTTATGGTTCTGGCCAACCCTAGACATTAGCAGTGCCTGCATGGCAACAATACCATTGCCATGTACCAGTCTTGGTGGTAACCGCACACAAACACACACATATAAATCCACAAACACACACATATAGACCCACAAACACACACATACATACAAAACAGGGGGCACACACACACGTACTAAGCAGGCGTACAAACACGTGCACACACATACGTACACATACCAAAACATTCACCCGCATGCTTAAAGGCTAGTGGTATGCAGCTCCAATACAGAACAGGCTCACACACACACACACACTCACACACACACATACACACACACGCGCACACACACACACATACACACACACTCACACACACACATACACACACACGCGCACACACGCACACACACACACATACACACACACACGCACACGCACACGCACACGCACACGCACACACACACGCACACGCAACAGGTGGATGCGGGGTCTGACAAGTCTGATGACCTGTATCAAGGAGTTCCTATGACTGAGCATATGGAGAGTGCACGTAAAGCTAACAAAGACCGCCAGGTGTGTGTCCGTGTGTGTGTATGTGTCCGTGTGTGTGTAATTGTTTGTGTGTGTATGGGTATGTGTCATCTGCAGATTTGCGCTTGTGCTAATTTGTGCATCTTTCAGTTTTGTGTGCACGAAAAGTTTACCTCGTTTGCCAAACACTTCGCCCCCCAAAACCATACACCTGAAGAGAGCTCACACTCAACCCTAGGAGAGGCACCCACTATCTTAGACAGGCACCACTCTCTTGACCTACACAAGGGGCAACGTACTACTAACGCAATATCAAAAAAGCCATTCCTTTCTGAGCGTACCTGCCAGAAAATCTTTGGCAGGGCCCGGTACTTCACATTCACGAGCTCCTTGTTGCGGTAGTATGGAAAGGCGATGGCATCCACCTTTTTATTAAGGGCAGGGCAGTACACCTGGGAGGCCATCTGCACCTTAAAGCGCTCCAACGTGCCCCCAGAGATCTTGCGCTCCTCAAAGAATGTTTCCATCTGTGGTAGGATTGGGCGGCAGGAGTGATTGTAAATGCTTGTTCAGTTAAAGCATCGCTTGTATGCTTCAGTGCAGTCCAGGAGTTACTTACTTGTTGGGGAGTACTCTTGAGCGCTATGAAGATTGCGTTTGTTTTGTGAAATTAAATGACCAGTACTATTTGTATGTCTCATCAGGAGAGTTGATAGCAGTTCCAGGCCAAACCTTGAACCCTCCTGACCCCCGCCAGTGTTTTCTCTTTTCCTTGGATAGAGAAGATCTACTAACACCCAAATGGCCTCTTCTTCCTTAGTTGATGGGGAAAAAAGGTGATGCCTAAGTAGAAAGTCGTCCTTTTCTTGTTCTCAACGTATTGCAGCAAAAGGGGACCGCAGTGGAGCGTATCATACTACCAGGCTTGCGTTGTGCTTTGACGACCCGTGTTCTGAGAACCTGCCAAACTGCCTTTCTTGTGTTAGCTACCAGCACTAGTACCCTCTGCAAAACAGTCGGCGGGCAGGACTTTGAGTCTACGAAGACTGTTACCCTCTCATGCCTCCTTGGAATAAAGTCATGAATATAGAATATACAACCCCACAACCCTTCCCAACCACGCAAAAGCAAACTTGCCTCAGGGTTCAGGTCCGTCAGAACCACAACCGGCCGCACCGGCATCTGCTCCTCCTTCATGCGGCGGATACCCTGGGCCATTATCTGTTTTCCATCTTTGAATTGGCTGTCTTTATGGCTGGCGCTTCTGCTTGCCTCTTTTGCCCCTGTACCCCTAGTACGACTGCCGCTGACTTTGCTGCTGCCATTATCTGCACTACTGCTGTTGCTGCTGCCGCTGCCGCTACTGCTACTAGTGCTACCGCTGCTACCGCTGCTACTGCTGCTACTGCTGCTATTGCTACTGCTGCTTGTGCTGCTGTTCAATTCACCGCTGCTGTTGTCCGGCTGAAAGCTTGTGGTGGCCGGGTCAGGGTTAGGCCGCATTGGCTCTGGGGAGGACTTCTGTTCCCATGGGGTCCCTTGGAAACCGTCGGGGCGGTTTTGTGCTAAGCATCGGGTATATGTGACACGGGGTAAGCGCTTGGGGCTGACCTGTGGTGAGGATGCAGAACGAACCAGGATGTAAGTTTGTACACGGCAACGCTTTGCGCAAACCTGGAGGTATGTCAGGAGTAGGGTTGGCCAGAACCGTATATATACACCGTATATGACCGTATTTTTGGTGATTTCTCTGCCAAAATTTCCGTATATACACCATATATATATGGTTCTGGCCAATTCTAGTTAGGAGGTACGTCAGGGAACAGGGATTACGATGTGTGCATATAAATTGTGTGCGTATGTTTGTGTGTTATGTGTGAATCTTTATATTTGTGTACATGTGTGTACGTACGCATGTGTGTGTGTGCGTGTGTGTGTTTGTGCATGTATGTGTGCGTGTGTTCGTGTGTGTGCGTGTGCGTGTTGTGTGTGTGTGTGTGTGCGTGTTGTGTGTGTGTGTGTGTGTGTGTGTGTGTGTGTGTGTGTGTGTGTTTGTGCATGTATGTGTGCGTGTGTGCGTGTGTGTTTGTGTGTGTGCGTGTTGTGTGTGTATGTGTGTGTGTGTGTGTGCGCGTGTGTGTGTGCATGTGTGTGTGTGTGTGTGTGTGTGTGTGTGTGTGTGTGTGAGTGTGTGTGAGAGTGGCGCACATGTGTGCATGCACACATGGTTGCGCACGCATGCGTGCACCAAACGGTTCAAGAGCCTAGGCAGGTCTCACCGTTCGAGTGTAAAGGAGGTCTCGAGGTAGACTGGTGCATGCGAGGGCTGCTCTCAATCCAGCCAAGCGAGGAGGGACAATGCATGCATCGTTGCGGATGGCAGCCAGCAGTGGAGGAGTGCATGCTAGGCGCATGCTTTAACAAAAGAGGATTGGCACTTAGTAGTACACTATGCACCCAGGGGGCCGGACGGCATGGCTTATCACAAAATGATTATATCATTTATGGCTCCAATGCAGCTTTCAAAATCCCGATCTTGTTTTGCTCATGTTTTGCTCAGACTCTGTCTTATTATTAAGAATTTAACCAGGGCTCAATGAATTCTCTTGGATTTTTGTGTTATGCGCATGCGCAAGCACTGCACTTGCAGCAACGGATGAGAGCAGCTCTATCTAAGCACCTGTGGTACACCAAGCACAGGATGAAGAAGTGAGGATTCATCAAGACACGTAGATCGCACAATTGTTGCTAGCTGGAATTCCAGTATGCATCACATGTGAATAAGCTCAGTGGCTGATTCAAAACCGTCTTGCTACTGTACCGTACAGGCGCAGACAATCCCAAATGCACAGCAGGCCTCGGACAGGTTGGTGAAGCGAACTTGCTTTTGCTTCTTGCAATTTAGTGGCAAAAGTGGGGCTAGACTCCTTGGTCATTCTTGCAGACACGGCGAGGCGCGCCAACCGAAGAGGCCAGGGGCCGTCTCCGCGTGCTTCTCTGCTTGCTGCTGCTGAAGCAGGTAGGCACAGAGGCCCGCCCGTGGTATATCGTCTCTCTCTATACATACTCCTCCTGCTATTCCCATTCAGCTCATTCAGGAGCGGGGCTGAGGAAGCCACATGTCCTCAATTTCAACAAATTCAGACCCAGCTTGCACGCCGTTAGATCAGGCTGTATCCTAGCATAAAAGCAGGCCTATAATATGACCACATGATCCATCTTGATGGCCTTCTCAGCCTGCCTGAGCTCACACATGCAGGAAAAAACGATGCGGCTGTGGCTGCTTTTTCAGCCACCCCGAAAAACCAGCATGCGAGTTTATGCGCCTTGTCGGATCCATTAAGTGGACGCACAGCATTATCAGGTGACACTTGTCAATTACCCCTATCACTTACCTCCTTATTTTCCTGCTAAAAATTCTGGTTTATGTGAAGGGGATTATTCGCACATCAAGTCTCAGATGCATGCCTCGTTGGTCATTGGACGTCGGCAGGCTTTCCTGTGACTGACATTGTCTGAATAACTTGTTATTAAAAGCCAGGCAAATGACAGTGGGTCAGCACGCTATGGGGCTTTTTGATGTGTGGACAGAGCCCCCTTTATTGCGCAAGGCGAAATTGAAGTGCTTGGCATATGTTGATTCGAGCTGAAGAGTAGTAAACTAACCCTTTGTGTTCATTTTTGCTGCAGTGGCTTGTGAAAAGGGGCACTTGAGCTTGGTTCGGTTCCTTTTGCGTCATAGTGCTGCGAGTGCTTACGTATATGATGCTGAAACGAATATCAGCCCACTTATGTGGGCAGCTGGATCAGGGCATGCATCAACTGTAGCGGTAAGTGTGCGTGTTAGCATGTTAGTAGCTTGCAGACGGCAGCAGTAGGGATGAAAACAGCGACCAGGCAGGGTTGTCCAATTCGAGGCTCGGCCAAAAGTTCGGGTTCGCAAACTTTCACGCTTTGAAAAGTGCCGTTCGGAGTTTGGTCAAAGTTCGACGGACTTTTAAGAGTTTGAACTTTACAGCATGCGTCTGTCAAAATTTCAAGGGACAGCAGCCCCCCCCCAGCTCATTCCCACTCTTTCCTTGCAGTAAAAGTAACTTGTTCATATCATATACAAAATATGATCGGTAATCTGTATCACTGTATCAGGCCAGGAAGTTTCCTTAATACCGTACAGACTTTATATCACCGCGCAAAAATATCGTTTTTTGCCCTGCGGGGTGACTGCGCGCACGAAAAATATCTATTTATTTTGGGGGTGCGGGATTGAAAAACGGGGATTTTTGGCGTATTTTGGAGCCTGTCAGGCAAAAATCTCTGTGCGGGGTTGGTGTAAGTTAAATATTTCCAGGGTGCGGGGTTGATGCGGGAGTGTGAAACTAAAATATTTATTTGGGGCTGCGGATTGAACCCAAGTCTGTACGGTAAGGCCAAACATGTAACACATATATTAACTGCTAAAAATTATCACAATGCGGCACTTGCACTGCACGTCAAGGTTCTTTTTTTTCTGCTCTACAATGATGACATGGTCCCATTCCGGCCCCTTTTTCCCCCTATAATTACAACTAATTGGGAAGATTTGAAGGTGGGGGGAGGAGCCCAAGGGCCCGTTTCCCAAAATTGCACATCAAACCCTTCGAACAGTTCGAGGGTTATAGAGCTTTCAAGAATTTAATCGAACCCTTGCTCCCAAAAAAGCGAACTGAACAACCCTGGCGACCAGTAACTACAGTAACCACAGCAACGATACATCAAGATGTTACTACTCTACCTTGCTGCTTGCCAGTCCAGCAGTACTGGTGCCAACGCATGTTAATGATAAGCGCTCAGTGTTGTGCGCCAGAAGCTCTGCCTAAAGAAATATTTCCTATGGTAAAAGACCTTACTTCAAAAGTCAAAAGAGATTTGTTTACTTATGCAGTTGCTGTTATCTGAAGGGGAGGCTGATGCTTTCCACGAGGCCTCCAATGGCCGCAATGCTACTATGGAGGCTGCTCGGGGCGGGCACACAGGTAAAGACACGCATTCCTTGCACAGAGCAATTGTTTTCGTATTGAAGCCTGCATCCGCAATGCTTCTTGGAAATCATTTCGTTGCAAGGCTTTAGTTTTTTCTGCAGATCAGAATACACACTCCTTCTGGCTTCTTTCCTCCTGCTGAACTTTTTTTTACACCAATTTTTGCACTGCTAGCTTGCCTTGAAGTGCTTGTTGAAATGGGCGGTGTTGATGTGCGACAAGGGAATGAAAATACTCACCCCCTGCTAGAGGCTGCTGCAAATGGGCACCTTGATTCTTTAAAGGTGAGTCTGAATTCGTTTTTTGGAGTTCACAGCTTTGAGGGCACGAGAAAAACTGTCAACTTTTGTGTCACCTTATTATGTGTAACCTTATGGTGACGTTATGGCATCACTCATCTTTCTTTTAACCCAGCAATTGCAAACAGACCTCTGATCCTTAACGATCCTTGCTTGCAGGTCCTGCTCCAAGCTTCAAGTTCAAGGGTCAACCAAACAAACAAATTAGGAGAAACCTGCCTCTCCGTTAGCGCAAGGTACGCGCAAGCGCAAGGCTCGCGCAAAGTGAAAGTTAGTAGTTCCTTCCTTTGCCGCGTATTACGTGTTCTAGAACGAGGGTGGGCCACAACCGTCTACGTAGGTGTAATTCAAGGCATTAGGCGTAAACGGTATTGTAGGTACGCCATGTTATACAAGGGGGGGGGGATTTGTATTTGTAACATTACAGATTTTTACGCCATATTTCCGTATGTACATGTTGCATTTCGGTATAAAGAATAATGCTAAACTGTAAATCAGGTGGTAAACCCCAGACTAAGGCATAAATCCCAGCAATAACAGCCCTTTTTGCTCTTTTTGGTCAATTGCCTTCTTTGCGCTTTGCGCCTCTTTTAACTAAGCAGTCACCTTGCTTCCCGCTTCCTTTAAATGCGTGTGTTTTCTTTTACACACAAAGTTTTATAGATGGTGATAGGAATCGGGCTTCTTTTTGCACTGGAAATGGCAAATTTTGTTTTTGGCTTTGGACAGGCCTAGCCCTCCAAACTTGAATTTCTGACAAAACAGGATGCAGATGCGCAGCTCTTAAAAAGCTACAGAATGAGCCCATTACGATTTATTTCTGAGAGTACAATTTCTTTGCATACACAACTTTACACGTATGAACCTAAATACGTAGGGTATATTCGAAATAATGAAAAACAATTATGGCCCACGCTACATATTGAGTTCCCTTTTCTGTCGCCAATTTCTGGTATTCAGGTTGTGAGGACTGCAAACTGCTCCGTCCTTCAAAATACAATTCCCGTTGCCGGAGCAATTATCCTGTTGCTTTGCACCGCACACACGCAGGAATGGAGATGTCCGCATGATTCAAGTTTTAGTCGCATCGAAAGCAAAGTGCATCCCAGAGTTTGTTCGCTTGAGGACGCCTGTTCACACAGCAGCACTCCACAACCATCTTCCCTCTATTCTTGTGCTCATCCAGGCTTTTGGTGCGGCAGCAGCACAGGTGAGGGAGAAATCGCACACTACCCTTGGTAACTTACTTTCTTGTGCTCCACGATCCACGCTGCTGACCTTGTCCATTCGCAGGCTGTAGACAGAGAGGGGAAAAAGCCGGCTGATTTAACAGGAAGCCCTAATGTTAGAGCAGCCTTAAGGGCCCTTTCTTTCAGCTAGCAGGTGTCCAAACGTCGTATCCATGATATGAATATAAGGAATAGCGTCACTGAATAGTAAATCAGACATTGTAGATTAGCTGGAGTTTGTGAGCTGTTTGCTGGTAGGTAGTATGTTTGCTCATGCGATGGAAAGGCTAGTTGGTCATTTTTGCAGGTTATATAATTGTTTATTTGATGGTACTTTTGATGGTACTTTAAAGTTTTTTTCCATGTTTAGATTCGTTGCGCATGTCCAATGAACAGCTTTGATCTTCTCAGAGTACGATTTTCTGTGGTAGATGCTGTTTGTTGCTTTGTTGACTGCTGCTAGCGGCAACTATGCGGGATGCTTGCGCTTCAGTGAGTGAGTTTCATGCATACCTTTTTGGCTTATATGCTTATATGGCCTATTTCATGTTTATAATTTATAACTTGATACCTAAACAGGAGTTGGCCGATTGTTTGTGTTAAGTAAGCAGCTACCCTTTGTTAGATGTGGCAGCTTTGCAATTCTGCATTTTGATTTTAAATCGATAGAAACGCAAACTGATTCCTGCGCTGCAGTTATTTATACAAATAGTGCATGACAATTCATTCATTTACAAAATAGTGGTTAGGTTTGCTTTCTAAATTTGCTTTCACTGATCATTTTGAGGTTGAGGAGCGGTTAATTCAACCGCTTCCCTCTGTTCAAATGATTTCAGGTTGAATTCAACCGCTTCAACCGCATTTCAACTTGTCTGACGCAGTCTCCATGTCATCTGACCTGGCCAGTGCATTTCAAACCTGGCCAGAAAGTCCCTACGGCACCAATCAAACACGATATACATATAACATAACTGAATTAAAATCAATTACTGTGTGGATACCTCTCATGCTTAACAAGCAGAAAGAAGAAAAGAAAAGAACAACTTCGCAGCCAGCAAAACACTCCCTGCATCAATTAAGGAAAAGGAGACACATATTGGCCCGGAGTGCCGTGAGCCCCCACCAAAAGAAAAAAGAAAACTAGTGGAGATCTGGAGGGTGACTGGCAGCCCCCTGTTCCAGACCGAGACCTTGAGAGATGAGAAATACCCTACTACGCTTGCGTTCATCAAGCCATATTTGTTGTTGGCGTATGGTTACAATGGTTACAATTGGGGGTGACCTTCAGCCAGGTTGTTTGGCTGATCGGCTGCTGACTGGTCTCGGTCAGCCACAAATAAATCCATAAGCTCAGAAAGAAAAAGAAAAAGTCTATTGTT
>Ga0307968_1002113_pt1 | contig 16435 bp, 19 predicted proteins | sample OrgLakmetagen650_FD_201834 | JGI IMG/M metagenome (GOLD analysis project Ga0307968, IMG submission 201834) | Saline water microbial communities from Organic Lake, Antarctica - #650 | ecosystem: Environmental > Aquatic > Non-marine Saline and Alkaline > Saline | place: Antarctica: Organic Lake... | reverse complement strand
AAGAGCGCTAGCAGGAGTGCAGCAGTCGAGCACCAGCAGGAGGAGAGAAGCAGAGGGACGTTGAGTAGTTACAAGCGCACTCGCAGGAGTGCAGCAGTCGAGCACCAGCAGGAGGAGAGTGGCAGAGGGACGTTGAGTAGTTACAAGCGCACTCGCAGGAGTGCAGCAGTCGAGCAGGAGTTCAGCAGGAGGAGAGTAGCAGAGGGACGTTGAGTAGTAGCAAGGGCACTCGCTGGAGTGCAGCAGTCGAGCACCAGCAGGAGGAGAGAAGCAGAGGGACGTTGAGTAGTTACAAGCGCACTCGCAGGAGTGCAGCAGTCGAGCACCAGCAGGAGGAGAGTAGCAGAGGGACGTTGAGTAGTTACAAGCGCACTCGCAGGAGTGCAGCAGTCGAGCAGGAGTTCAGCAGAAGGAAAGTAGCAGAGGGACGTTGAGTAGTTACAAGGGCACCCGCAGGAGTGCAGCAGTCGAGCACTAGCAGGAGGAGAGAAGCATAGGGACGTTGAGCAGTTACAAGGGCACTCGCAGGAGTGCAGCAGTCGAGCAGGAGTTCAGCAGGAGGAGAGTAGCAGAGGAACGCTGAGTAGTAACAAGGGCACCTGCAGGAGTGCAGCAGTCGAGCACCAGCAGGAGGGGAGTAGCAGGGGGGAATTGAGCAGTTGAGCAGTTACAAGGGCACCAGCAGGAGTGCAGCAGTGGAGCAGGAGTGCAGCAGTGGAGCAGGGGAGCCTCAAAACCTGCATACGTGTGCCGAACCTGCAGTCATAAAGGTCGCTACAGGCAGCAGCAATTGGAGTTGCTGTAGTGTTGCCTGCTGCTTCTTCAGCTCAAGGGCTGCAATCTAGCACCAGTATTTGTGGCGGCAGTTGCGTTAGTGGCTGATTGTAGCTGAATCCCATGAAAGGGTTATAGCATGCTAGGGTTTCTGGTTAGGGTTTCTGGTTAGGGTTCGGGTTGGGGCCCTAAGAGCAGCTTTGTAGGTTGGATGAAACGACTTTGAGATGCTGCAAAATGAAATGACTCAAGAGCCTCTGAGAGCCACATAACAGCGGCTGTTAAGTAGCTGTTATGTCTAGGGTTGTCCAGAACCATGTATAAACGGTGCATACACAGTATTTTTGGCGGGGAGATTACCAGACATGCGGTCATAAACGGTTTTTATGTGCGGTTCTGGCCAACCCTAAGGGAAGAGTGTGGCAGTTCTGGTGTGGCACGTAGGTGTAGCAATATAGTGGGGGTGCGTCCTGCACTCTATACTCTATACGACACAACAACTTCACTCACATTGTGTATAGGTGTAGCAACAACTTCACTTACATTGTGTATAGGTGTAGCAACATAGTGGGGGTGCGTCCTGCACTCTCTACGACACAACAACTTCACTTACATTGTGTATAGGTGTAGCAACAACTTCACATACATTGTGAATAGGTGTAGCAACATAGTGGGGCTGCGTCCTGCACACTATACGACACAACAACTTCACTTACATTGTGTATTAATATGCACACATTTACAAAGTGTGCTTACCCTTATGCATTTTGGTATTATTTTACATACAAATGGCTCAACAGCTGACTGATACTGCCTCACCCCTGATGATGTAGCTATTACAAGTATGTGGAAGAAACAAATGTATGGAGTTGCTTAAGTAAATATTTTACTGTTTCATGGTTTGGTTTTGGTGTATTTAAGTGACTTTGCTTCTTTCACTGGTGGGATGGGGCACCTTGTATGTTTATCACTCTGATGTCCTCATAAGTATTTATTTTATACGATTACAAAGCAATCCTTCCCAAAGTCATGCCAACAGTGCCATCTGCGTTCTTTTTCTTTAACTACCTCTCTAAATTTTCATGTCGGGTGATGCAAGCTCTGATTCATATACATCAAAATTGTAAATAGGTTCTCTGTCAATTATTCTTACCGGTTTTGTTTTCGGGTGATGCAAGCTCTGATTTATAGCAACGTCAAAATATTAAACAGGTTCTTTGTTGAAAAATCCTCATCGGTCTTGTTTTCCCCTAACTACAAGTAAAAGCACGAATAGCGCTAGCTTTTTAATGCTGGAGTATGCCGCCAGTGAGGTGAATAATTGCTTGGCACATCTGGTTGCCTCAAGTTGTCGATCAACTTCGTTTCTCCGCTGCATCTTATCAGTGGAAAGTACAATGGATACATTGGTTACAATTACAATGAAGGCCATCAGTCAAAACGTATGACTGCTAGGCTGCATATGTAAAACGTGTAAAAACTGAGATGATTTTTGTTATAGCACCAGACTTGTAGCACCTACAAAAAAATCTGGAAAGGGAAAAAAGGCACAACATTGTGATTGCAGCACTGAATAATATCAGTGGAAAGTACATCTTAGTGGAAAAGGTGTCGTTACATTCCCCTCCTTGTGAGACAGGAGTGGAACTGTCAACCTGGCTTCGGACAGTGTCTCACCTTGCAAGAGAAAAACATAGGTGTTGAAACAACCACTGATTGAGGTAGCGGTGATCAGGTGCCAGCATCTCTAAGCCCCTCCTCACTGCATCAAGAACAATTCAAGCAAAAAGCACCATGGTATAGACAGCACGCAAGTGTCGTCGGAAAAGTCAGAACTGCTCATTCATTGAAGTTGGATCAACCAAAAGCGTTGATTTCTAGTTGGTCATTGATTCAAGGGGAAATCAACTGCTGTTTTGGCTAATAATTGATTCAAGCAGAAATCAACTGCTTTCTTCGATTTAAACACACAGTTGATTCAACCGGCAATCAAGCAGGAGTGGTTGATCTGAGATTGATTTTAGGTTGACCGTTGATTTAAGCAGGAATCAACTGCTGTATAAAGCACATGGCTGATTTAAAGTGCAGATCAAGTGCGGCTGATTCAACCAGAAAAAGGTACCCACCGCGAATTGAATCAACCAGGCTTGATTCAATCATCAACTAGAGAAATGGCAGCTTGAATCAACCACAATTCAACCGCAGTTGGTTCAACCATCAACTGCAGTTGATTTCATATTGATCTCCAATTTATTCAAGCGGCAATCAACAGCCCTGACTTTTCCGACGGTAGCAGGCCAAAGTGATGCTATCGAAGGAACGCTGACCCAACAACCATGCTCTACCGAGTCCCAGCAAGGACGTACCAAATTATATGTGCTAGAGATGCAAGATGCAAGGAGAGTGGTCTTCTCCTCAAGGATTCACCTTGTTGCCGATCCAACTGGCTGCCAGGCTCTGAAGAATCTGAAGGCACTCAACCCAAACACACGCAGAGTTCACCTGCGCTAACCAAAGCAAGCCAAGTATTGCTTGGACAGTTACTGTGCCCAACGAGCACAACAGGCACAAAAACAACGCTGGCAAAAATAACGCTGTGATTTTTATGCATGACATGATTATTTATAGAATGCCTCAATACCAGCATCTAAGAGCCCCTAAAGGATTAGGATGGAAGCAGTGATTACTGAGTGCTTTCCACCGTGTAGTTGATCATTGATTCAAGGGGAAATCAACTGCTGTTCTGGTTGATAGTTGATTCAAGCAGAAATCAACTGCTGGCTTCTTTGATTTATTATACACAGTTGATTCAACCAGAAATCAAGCAGGAGTGGTTGATCTGAGATTGATTTTAGGTTGACCGTTGATTTAAGCAGAAATCAACTGCTGTATTCAAGCACATGGTTGATTTAAAGTGCAAATCAAGTGCGGTTGATTCAACCAGAAATAGGTACCCATCGCGAATTGAATCAACCAGGCTTGATTCAACCATCAACTAGAGAAAAGGCGGCTTAAATCAACCACAATTCAACCATCAACTGCAGTTGATTTCAAATTGATCTCCAATTTATTCAAGCGGCAATCAACAGCCCTGACTCTTCCGACGGTAGCAGGCCAAAGTGATGCTATCGAAGGAACGCTGACCCAACAACCATGCTCTACCGAGTCCCAGCAAGGACGTACCAAATTATATGTGCTAGAGATGCAAGATGTAAGGAGAGTGGTCTTCTCCTCAAGAAATCACCTTGTTGCCGATCCAACTGGCTGCCAGGCTCTGAAGAATCTGAAGGCACTCAACCCAAACACACGCAGAGTTCACCTGCGCTAACCAAAGCAAACCAAGTATTGTATGGACAGTTACTGTACCCATCGAGCACAACAGGCACAAAAACAACGCTGGCAAAAATAACGCTGTGATTTTTATGCATAACATGATCATTTAAGGAATGCCTCAATACCAGCATCTAAAAGCCCCTCAAAGGATTAAGATGGAAGCACTAATTACTGAGTGCTTTCCACCGTGGACTTTTACTTTTACCAGAGGGAAATTGGCACTAGTACTGAGTATTAGCAGGGGAGTTTTGTGCATGCATCTGTACTCTGCTTCCCGCCTGCATTTTGCTTGCATTCACTTCCATCTTTCAAGTCGGGAGGGATGTGGCGAAAAAAAGTGGCGGCTGAGAAAGGAACAAAAGTTCAAGGTAGCAGTACATACATAGATACGTAGATCTGTGCATACCGTGGATCCTCGATTTTGGATATTAATAATTATTTCGCCAAACTATTTGGTATATGCAAACACATATCTCAGCAGACAGGTCTTGGGATTAGCTTGTACGTAGCTGGTGTCACACAATGCTTACATGCAATGCACAAAGTTGGGTTGCACGCTAATATTTCAAAATACAGGTGTGAGAGCCTCAAGTAGGGTAAGAACAACCGTCTTTGCTGATAACAATTTGTGTGTAGTTAATTACATATCTGTTGTTTTTGGGACAGAACACGGCTGTAACGTCAGCAAAACACACACTCTCAATCCCAACGTGCATCTGTACAAACAGCAGAACTCAATCTGGTTCCAGGTCTTTTGTTGTTTGTGTGGCTGCTACCCGACGGCACTCGTCACTTGCTAAATCTCACATCAAAAAACGACTTCCACTCTATCACCCTTTTCGACCTTTCCACCTTCGATTGCTCGTTGTCGCTCTTACCTCTGAGCCAACTTCCTCCACAATTCCCATGTTCGTGTCACCTTTCGCCATGCAAGAACCTGGAAGAGATGCCGTGACAGACAGAAACGTACTTACAGAAAGGAAATCGGCAGGCAGCAGAAATAAATGCAGACATTAACAACTAATTTCTTGTGTGCCTGAACTCCGACCCAGAAAAGGTGGGAAAGGCTGAATTAGATCTGATTCTTGTTGGCTTGATCTGGTCCCATGCTGCCTATAAATTAGGTCGAGGTCCCTCTCCTATGTAAACACTTCTTTCAAAGCACATGCCTTCAGGCGCACCCTTTGTATGATTGTGAGATAGCAAACTCCCTATTACGGGAGAATATAAAGGAATATTAAAAGAAGAAGGGCAGCAAGAGAGGCTGGTTCGACAGGAAAAAGGAGGCAAGGGGGGAGGCTTTTAAGGGAAAAAGGTTCAGGCGGAAAAAGTTGAATCAAAAGAAATCACAGGAAGTGTTGATGAAGACTGCTGCTGGAAATGCCCTCGTCTGTAGCTCGTCGTCCTCCTCCTTTCCCAAGATAAGATAGGCCATGTATATTTGTGAGGGGCTGTTTCATACACTTCACATGCTGTATGATGTATGATGAATGCAATTAATTGGTTTTATCTTATCTACATGAAAAGCATGTTTATTTATCGTCCTGCTCCTTGCTTGAGCAACCGAGGACAGCAGCTTGATGAACTTTCCTAAGGAGGTACGTGCTCTCTGCCGCATTTCAGGTTTGTGCACCATTTTTCCGGTTAGGTGATAGCCTTGCTTGAGGCATTTAATTTGCAGCTGTATTGCTACAGCAGTGCCTGAGCAAAGCACAGCAAAGAAAAAGAACACAGATAGTGTAAACACCACCAGCATAGATTATAAAACGATGTTGTTTTGTGTTCTGCACCACCCAATGGATGCAGAGACACACAACTTACCTGGAGAAAAATTTGAGAAGTTTTTCAGTGGGCAAAAGCCTGCACACCGACAGGGGTATCGCTCAGATACTATCTGATAGTATTTGTCGGGGTTGTATTCAATGTCTCATCTGTATGGTTTTTGTTGAGGACCTGAAATGCAGGCTTGATTTTTTCATGAGTGGCATCAACTTCGAGGCTGTGGAGTGGGTTCCTGGTGTGGTTGCTGTGAACTGGTGCCTGTTGCTCGTAGCAGGATGGTATGGAGGGTTTTGCGGTGTCAGAGTAACCGAGGCACTAGCATGTTGTTCTTTGCCATTTCTGGTTGCTGAATAGGAAAAATGTCCACACAGTGTTTAATTTCGATCACATATCGCGTGACATTGACTGGGAAGGTGAACTTGCTGGTCCTTCAACTGAGCCCTCCAAAAGCAAAAATCAAAAAGCGCAACACTGAGCAGTGACCACAGCGCCGGGTCCTAGGATTCTTGTAAAATATCAATTGAATACTGCGTCACGTCCGTTGCATTGCGAGACAATTCGCGACGTTGAAGATCGCCGAGGATACTTTTAAATTAAGTAGATTGCTTGCTGGAAAATGCTGCAGCAGTGAACAAATGAATTAGCGGCACTGCTGGCCAGCAAACGATGAGGCCGTCTGGTGCTCCTGGCGGGCCTGTGCCAGGAGGCATGAGGCCTATGGGTCCAGCACCAAGGATCCTCAGGCCAGAGGAGGAGGAGAAGCTGATTGAGGAGAAGGTGCAGAAACACGGGCTTGTTGTGTGCGTGGTCGTGTTTGGGGGGTGCTTTTCCCACGCAGGGAGCATGGATGGTTTGGACAGCAGGAGACAGCCTCTGTCTCTCTCTCTCCTGGGTGTATGTGATCCGTGTTGCTACCAAACAGCTGATTTGGTGTGCATCATGCTCCACCGCGCTTCTCTCTTCCCTCACACGCAACCCCCTCCTCTTCCTTCCCTTCCCCTGCACTGCCTTGCACCACAACATCATACACACCCATAACACCAACCTCTACACAGGCCCGGAAGTGGCAGCAGCTCAACTCCAAGCGCTACTCAGACAAACGCAAGTTTGGCTATGTGGAGGCCCCCAAGGAGGACATGCCCCCTGAGCACGTCCGCAAAATCATCAAGGTGAGTTCGTGGGGGAGAGACGACGGTGCTGCTTCGCTGTTCGTCTCGGCGACAGGTTCTTTCGCGTGGAAAACATGCATCTTCAGTTTCCTCCTCCACCTCCTCCTCCTCCTCCTACCGTGGTGGTAACATCCCCCTCGCACGCAGGACCACGGGGACATGTCGTCGCGCAAATTCCGCCACGACAAACGTGTGTACCTGGGTGCCCTCAAGTTTGTACCCCATGCGGTGTACAAGCTGCTGGAGAACATGCCCATGCCATGGGAGCAGGTCAGTATAGGTCCATGGGGTTTGCGTCAAAAGGCAGGACATGAATAGGTTTCACCTGTGGAAGTAGTGCGCATCACACACTTTCGAACATCAAGCACGCATGTGACATCAAACACGCTCGTGGTACATTAAAATTGGCTCTCTTGCATGTTTGTGCCCATGAGCATGTGTGTGCTTCTGCTCAGTCAAGGACCATCTGGCACTGACTGCAAAAGCGCGCGCGCGCGCACACACACACACACGCACGCACGCACACGCACGCACGCACGCACGCACATGCGCATTCACATACATATTCGCCTTCACACACATATACTCACATACACAAACTCTATCGCGTGCACAGGTGCGCCATGTCAAGGTCATCTACCACATCACCGGCGCCATCACCTTCGTGAACGAGATACCTTGGGTCATTGAGCCTGTGTACATCGCTCAGTGGGGCTCCATGTGGATCATGATGCGTCGTGAGAAGCGTGACCGCCGCCACTTCAAGCGCATGCGCTTCCCCCCCTTTGACGATGAGGAGCCCCCCCTTGACTATGGGGATAACATATTGGACGTGGACCCCCTGGAGGCTATTGAGCTGGAGCTGGATGAAGATGAGGATGCGGCGGTGTATGACTGGTGCGCATGCATGTGCTTGTTTTATGTGTGTTCGTGTGTGAGCGTGTGGAATTGGAGAGTTGTTGTGTGTGTGTGTGTGTGTGTGTGCATAAGAGGGGGGGGGGACCTTACATCAAGGTTTTGTTTTGTTTGTTTGTGTGTGTGCTATATTTTTTTGGGGAAGGCTTCCGAGCAAGTAGGATGTCCACAGCAAGAGGAGTGACAACAGGCTCGATGTAGTTTGCCCCTGTCATTAACGCCTGTCAGCTTCTATGACAAAGCACGAAAAGAGAACAATTGTGGATGCTTCTTCCCACTTTGCCACCAGCATTTGCCTTGCACACTTGTAATCCTAAAGGGCTCTTGTGCCTACAAAATGACCTTGATTTCCTTCAGCAATGTTAAGGTCGGGCATATGGTTTGTCCAGGAAGACAACACTGCAGCACTTATTTGGGAAAACATTGGCCTAACAAATGTGCGTGTTTTGTAGTACCTGAAACATTTGCCATGTTGGTTATAACACGGTGGTTATCCCTGTCTGTTTCAGTGGGGTGGTCCAGATCAGTAGATAATGGCATCAATTTCATGTTTTGTGCTGTAGATGTGACGCGGATTGTTGTTCCCACCACTACAGCAGTAAACATATAATTGATGTCATCATTTGGAAACTAAATCCTCCCGGCCAACACAGGCCACCATCATCATGGGATTGATGTCATCATTTGGAAATCATATCCTCCCGGCCAAAACAGGCCACCACCATTTAAATGGTTATGTCTTACGACATATACCTCACTCTTTTTCCTCACATCAGCTGGCTTAAAATGGTCGTTTTGTGCCAACTGGGATTGGTGCTCTGACTTATGGATCCGATTTACCAGCTGGCACAATATGACCATTCAGACCTTCTCGTGAATGTCAGTCCCTACTTGTGTGTGCGAAGTGAAATCCTGCCTCGCTCTTAAGTATTGGCAAACATAAAATTACCCAAACGCAAGGGTGATTCAAAGTAAATCATAACGCTCACCATTGACCGACTGCCCTCACATGTAAGCACCCCTTGCGCTCTTTCACTGAAAGCTTCAGGGCAAGGTCTTTCACTGAAAGCTTCAGGGCAAGGATCAGTCACAAATGCACACACTGCTCTGTGACCAGGTTCATAGACACACATTCAATTCTGCAAGAACGTTGCTACTAAAGCAACTGCGTACACACACACACACACTGCTAATTCCCCTCCAGGTTCTACGACCACCAGCCCCTCAAGTTCACCAAGTTTGTGAACGGCCCCAGCTACCGGCGCTGGAAGCTGCCCCTGCCCATCATGTCCACACTGTACCGCCTTGCGGGCCAGCTGCTCTCAGATTTCGGGGACAGCAACTACTTTTACCTGTTCGAGTCCCAGGCTTTCGTCACTGCAAAGGTGGGTTTTGCTTGGCTGTGTGCGCTTGCTGACAATGGCCAAGCCTTCGTCGCTGCGAAGGGCTGCCAAGCCATGTGTGGACTTGCCGCCAAGTGTGTGTGCCCCTGGTTTCGAGTTGCTGGCCTTTATCTATGCCAAGGCATGATGTTTAACGGCAAAAGCTGAGGCCGCACCCTGCATCCCCTTACGTGTTTGCGGTTGCCAATAGGCTGTATTCCTTTTGCTTTTTGATGGTGTAGAGAATGCTTGTCCATGCGCCATCCAGGTTCCCATCTGTTTTTGTTGAGACAGATGGTGGTGCATCAGGCACAAACGCTGGAGCTGTGTCAGAGGCCATGTTTTGCTTGCTCAGTGTTAGACTTGTTACATTGATTGAGTCGCCAGAGTCCTTAGGAGTGCGTGCCGGACTCATGAGTGCCAAACCATTGAACCACCTCAACTCACCGACTTTGTACTCATTGCTGTATTGCTGTGCAGAGCTTGAACATGTGCATCCCCGGAGGTCCCAAGTTCGAGCCCATGTTCCGCGACATGGACACGCGCGACGAGGACTGGAATGAGTTCAACGACATCAACAAGCTCATCATCCGCAGCCCCATCCGCACAGAGTACAAGGTGGCCTTCCCCTACCTGTACAACAACCGCCCGCGCAAGGTGTGTGTCGTGCGTGTGCATGCGTGCGTGTGTGCGTGTGCGTGTGTGTGTCGTGCGTGTGCGTGTGCGTGTGCGTGTGTGTGTCGTGCGTGTGCGTGTGCGTGTGCGTGTGTGTGTGTGTGTGCTCGCGTGTGTGCTCGCGTGTGTGCGTGTGTGTGTACGCGCGCTTGTGTGTATTTCTTGTTCACAGCGTTCACCACAATATGTCACCAAAACTTGGAACGCACTCTTTACCTACCTGCTGGGAGGCATCAGCTACCTCCGTCCCTCAGCGGGTCTGCACGTATGTTTCAGCTACTGCTTTGGGTGCATGTTTCTCCTCTCCCACATACTAATGCATACACGCCACATTAACTACTGATGGGTTGCCAGACTGAAAGAACCGTTGAAAGGCTATATTACTCAGCTTGCGTGAGTACTCAGCGTACTCACTTCTCGTGTACCATGCACTTTTGTCTGACTTTCACCATCGTAGGCCCTGTAAGAGAGGTGTTTACATTGTAAGGCGTACAGGTTCCCACTACACGATACAACAGACGATTCCCTCGCAGGTTACCAATTTTGAGCTTTGATTTGGGGATGTGGGTACGTGCTTTTGTATGGATGTGTATGACTGTGCCATTTCTGGCATTGGTATTCACGACGTTAATTGGCTTGCGTTTCTGCCAGCGTTTAAATACGCTTGAAATTCCTTCTGCGCGGTAAAATTAAATGAACTAGACGGCGCAATGTCATGCATTGTTAGAACACGTTTGCTTTCCTCTATTATGTCAAAAGCACGTACCATCACCCCAAAATGATGTTGCTCATTTTGTCTCTCCCGGGGTTATCATTGATATAGTTCTCCCATGAGGAATTTTCTTCTGCTACACGCCACTCTTTCATGATATATATATATATATATACACTAAGGTGTCATTCTGTATGCTCGTGCATTTGTTAACCTGTACTTGATGCACACTGCCTTCTTGCAGGTCCGCCTGAGCACGTACCACCACCCCCTGACGATGTACATTAAGACCGAGGACCCTGATCTACCAGCCTACTACTACGACCCCCTCATCCACCCCATTCCCGCGTACAAGTCACGACGGGCAGTGGCTCGGCCAGAGGACGAGGAGGTGTGTGTGTGCATGCGTGTGTCTTGTGATTGTGTGTGTGCATGTCTTTTGAGTGTGTATGTGTGTTTGCATATGTGTGTGTGTGTCTGTGTGTGTGTATGTGTGTGTGCGCGCGAGCGCGCTTGTGTGTGTGCAAAGTGAGGAAGCTCGGGGAAATGTTTGTAACTTGTTAGGACTAACAGTACCTTATAGGCAGCATCTGTCAGGCTTCATTATTTACCATGCTTACCTGTGTTGTCATGCAGGTAGTGCAGATGCAATGAGATCACGCAGCCTAAGTCTTCCTTTGCCGCGTTTTTATTTCTTTCGTCTTTCCTTATTCTTCGTCATTACTGCTTCGTCATTACTTCTTCGTCATTACTCATTCTTCGTCATTAGCTTATGTATCTTGCAACGTCTCAATTCTCAATGCAGGTGGGCAATGAGGATGACGAGTTTACACTGCCTGACTACGTGGAGCCCCTCCTGAACGACGTACAGGTGTGTGTATGTGTGTGTACGTGTGTGTGTGTGTGTTTACGTGTGTGTGTGTGCATTGAGTACAGATGTGTGCGTGTTCAAGTTTAGAATAGGTGTGTGAACGCAATTAGTGTGTACACATTTAGTGTTCTTCTGCCATAAGCGCCCAAGCTCCTCTGCAACAGCATCGCACAATAGCGCTCATGCCACTCGTACACATGCGCAGTGTACACCTATCTACAACTAGTGACCTTTTGCCTTACGGTACTGCATGACTGCTCATAACTCGTATGTGTGTGTGTGTGTGTGTGTGTGTGTGTGTGCGCAGGTGTACACCGAGTCCACAGCCAGCGGTATTGCTCTGCTGTGGGCGCCCAAGCCTTTCTGCCAGCGCTCTGGCCGCCAGCGCCGCGCGTGCGACGTGCCCCTTGTGGCCTCATGGTTCCAGGAGCACTGCCCCCCCAACTACCCTGTGAAGGTGGGTGGTTGGCCATGGCTGTGCGTAAGGTCGGTCCGCGCGCGCAAGTTGGCGCGTGGAGTTGTGTGTTGTCGTGCTTTTGACGTTTAGGCATTCTATAGATATTGTGTGTGCCCCTTGTGGCGTCAAGCATCCAAGAGCACTGCCCTCCCGACTTTTGATATTTGATTGGTGAGGCTTGCCCCCCAAGCTTAGCTGTGAAGACAGCGAATTCTCCCAAATACAGCTCCAGAGTGTGACATAGAGCTCTCTGACACTCTTTCGAGCTGTATTTGGGAGAACTCGTAGCAACTGCCCTGCCTTGTTTTAGTAGCACGAGTTTGTGTGGTGTGTGTGTTGCCTGTTTGAAAGCAAGCAAGCAGGCCGAGCGCCAGGGCCCTAGATGACACACTACCTTACCCATGTGTGTGTGTGTGTGTGCAGGTGCGCGTCAGCTACCAGAAGCTGCTGAAAAACTACGTGCTCAACCTGCTGCACCGCCGCCACCCCAAGAACACCAAGCGCAAGTATCTGCTCAAGGCCCTGAAGGCCACCAAGTTCTTCCAAGCCACGGAGCTGGACTGGGTGGAGGCAGGCCTGCAGGTGTGTGGACTTCCTGTTTTCCCACAGGCTTGTTAGACTGGGCAAGGCGGGCCTGCAGGTTTGTGGACCCTTCCTCTTTTCCCAGAGGCTTGTTTGACTGGGTAGAGGTAGGCGTGCAGGTTTTGAAACACCAGCCTTGTGCTCAAAAGGAGGTGTCTGGCCAAAGAGCAGACGGGAAGCAGGAGAAAAATGGAAACAAATGCATGTGATGTAAAGTCTATTCTAGTTTTTTCGGCCCGCACCTGATTCACTACGCGCACGTACACAGTGCACATAATTACACACACACACACACACACAACCGCATGCGCATGCACATGCACAGATACACACATACACACAAATACATGAACGCACGCACATGCACAAATACACACACACATACGCACCCATACCCACAACAAGTACACGCTCACACCTGCAGGTCTGCCGGCAGGGCTACAACATGCTCAACCTGCTCATCCACCGCAAGAACCTCAACTACCTGCACTTGGACTACAACTTCAACCTGAAGCCCGTCAAGACCCTCACCACCAAGGAGCGCAAGAAGTCGCGCTTTGGAAACGCATTCCACTTGTGTCGTGAGATCCTGCGTCTCACCAAGCTGGTTATCGACGCGAATGTGCAGTTCAGGTGCGTGTGGCGTGACGGTGGGTGTGCCTGTGTGTATATGTGTGTGTGTGTGTGATGCATGTGTGAATGCGCGAGCTTGTTCGTTTCAAATATCAGCATCCACGTCCAGAGGTTGTCAAACTATTAGTCGATAATTTAAACCTGAACTGCATGCACGCATGTGCTCTCTTCGCGCACAGATGCATTTACACATGTACACGCACATGCACATTCACACGCACACGCGCACACACACACACACACACACACACACACACACACACTCTCAAACCCACGCACACACACTTCCCCCACAGGCTGGGCAATGTTGATGCTTATCAGCTGGCAGACGGCCTGCAGTACATATTCTCACATGTGGGCCAGCTGACCGGCATGTACCGGTACAAGTACCGCCTCATGCGCCAGATCCGCATGTGCAAGGTCTGCTCCTTGTGCATGATGCTTTTTATTCTAGTTTGTTTCTTGTGTTAAACGCTTGTGGTCCTGACATGTGATGCTTTTTATTGTGGTGTGTCTCTTGTGTTGAATGCTTGTGGTACCGACACGTGTGATGCTTTTTATTGTAATGTGTCTCTCGTGTTAAATGCATTTGGTACCGGTACATGTACCGCCTCATGCGCCAGATCCGCATGTGCAAGGTCCGCTCCTTGTGCATGATGTTTTTATTGTGGTGTGTCTTCTGACACGTGTGCCGCCTCATGCGCCAGATCCGCATGTGCAAGGTCCGCTCCTTGTGCATGATGCTTTTTATTGTGGTGTGTCTTCTGACACGTGTGCCGCCAAGCAAGGTCTGCTTCTTGTGCATGACGCTTTTTATTGCGGTGTGTCTTCTGACACGTGTGATGCCTTTTATTGTGGTGTGTCTCTTGTGTTGAATGCATGTGGTCCCGACATGTGATGCTTTTTATTGTGGTGTGTCTCTTGTGTTGAATGCTTGTGGTCCTGACATGTGATGCTTTTTTTTGTGGTGCGTCTCTTGTGTTGAATGCTTGTGGTGCTGACACGTGTGATGCCTTTTATTGTGGTGTGTCTCTTGTGTTGAATGCATGTGGTGCTGACACGTGTGATGCCTTTTATTGTGGTGCGTCTCTTGTGTTGAATGCTTGTGGTACTGACACGTGTGATGCCTTTTACTGTGGTGTGTCTCTTGTGTTGAATGCATGTGGTACTGACATGTGTGCCGCCTCGTGCGCGCCAGATTCGCATGTGCAAGGTCTGCTTCTTGTGCATGATGCTTTTTATTGTGGTGTGTCTCTTGTGTTAAATGCTTGTGGTACTGACATGTGTGCCGCCTCGTGCGCGCCAGATTCGCATGTGCAAGGTCTGCTTCTTGTGCATGATGCTTTTTATTGTGGTGTGTCTCTTGTGTTAAATGCTTGTGGTACTGACATGTGTGCCGCCTCGTGCGCGCCAGATTCGCATGTGCAAGGTCTGCTTCTTGTGCATGATGCTTTTTATTGTGGTGTGTCTCTTGTGTTGAATGCATGGGGTACTGACACGTGTGCCGCCTCGTGCGCGCCAGATTCGCATGTGCAAGGTCTGCTGCCTGTGCATAATGGTTTCAGTCAGGGATGTGTCATACGGTCATTTGGGGCGTTCAATACGGTGAAATATGCGTTAAATATGATACGGCGTATTACACAAATACTTCGTATGACATCCCTATTTTCAGTGTAACATGTACGTGTGTATGTGTGTGCATGTGCATGTGTATAACGTATGTATGTGTGCATGTGTGTGAGATGTTGTGGTCACAGGCTTCTGCCATGAGTGGCTTTCTGGTGATTGTATTGGTTTTTTCTGGGCACACAAGGAGACCGTGCAGCCAAACAGATGCGCACATGAAATTGAAAAGATGGAAGCCCAGAAGCATGAGTTCCGGCAAGATAGGTGATCCAAAACATGCAGGTGTCTGACTGTACAGTGTCCCGATGAGGTACAGAGTTTTCCTGCCCCACATATACATACAGGCACACACACACAACACACACACACAGGCACAGCCTTACAATCCAATACGCACACACACACAGGACTTGAAGCACCTCATCTACTACCGCTTCAACACCGGCCCTGTGGGCAAGGGCCCTGGAGTAGGCTTCTGGGCCCCTATGTGGCGTGTGTGGCTCTTCTTCCTGCGAGGCATCGTGCCTTTGCTGGAACGCTGGCTGGGCAACCTCCTGGCACGCCAGTTTGAGGGGCGTAATGCAAAGGTGTGTGTACGTGTGTGTGTGTGTTTTTGTGTATGTGTGTGCTCTCAATGCTGAGATCATGGAGTTACCCTGTCACTTGTTGCAAATAACCATGCTAGCACTAGTTGGTCCTGCTGGGTTCTTTTTAATCAAGCCGTACACTGTGTGCAACTTGCTCCAAAATTTGCCGGCCGTGAAAAAATAGCAGTGTCGATCTCACCCTTTACTGTTTAGGCCTTTGGTCACACACAACCCCCCCACCTCACAAACCATACCGCAGGGTGTGGCCAAGACAGTGACCAAGCAACGCATTGAGAGCCACTTTGACCTTGAGCTGCGTGCAGCAGTAATGCACGACATCTTGGACATGATGCCAGAGGGTGTGAAGCAGAACAAGGTGCGTTGCTGTGACGTTTTGGTGTGCATTTACATCCCTGAGCGCCTGTGTGCATCTTGTCCATTATCAGCGAACTGAGTCCTCGATTTTGAGGACTGCTTTTTTCCCAATCCAACGCACTTGCACACCACCTCCCCCCCCCCTCCTACAACACACATACACATTCACCCACTCTTTTTGCAGGCTCGCACCATTCTGCAGCACCTGGGTGAGGCATGGCGGTGCTGGAAGGCCAACATCCCATGGAAGGTCCCAGGCCTGCCTGCCCCCGTAGAAAACATGATTCTGAGGTATGCTCGCACGATCTGTGTGCTGAGGTCCCCAGTGTAGCTTCTTATACAAGTGTGTTGTACATCTAAGCATGTGTGCCATGACCCTGCTCGCTTGTTCAAATTTCCGCAAGGTGAGGTTGTGTGTATGCGTGTATGAGGCACAAGCATTGCAAGGTCCCCACTAGACTAACAGCGACGGGCTCACGCAGCCACCATTCCCAGTGGCTGACTACCCTCATGCATGACAGTTGCACGCACACACACGTTTATTCACGCACACCAGTCACAC
>Ga0307968_1002109_pt1 | contig 16445 bp, 20 predicted proteins | sample OrgLakmetagen650_FD_201834 | JGI IMG/M metagenome (GOLD analysis project Ga0307968, IMG submission 201834) | Saline water microbial communities from Organic Lake, Antarctica - #650 | ecosystem: Environmental > Aquatic > Non-marine Saline and Alkaline > Saline | place: Antarctica: Organic Lake... | reverse complement strand
ATCACCCAACCCAACTCTGGCACCATCACCTAACCCAACCCTGGCACCATCACCCAACCCAACCCTGGCACCATCACCCAACCCAACCCTGGCACCATCACCCAACCCAACTCTGGCACCATCACCCAACCCAACACTGGTACCATCACCCAACCCAACTCTGGCACCATCACCTAACCCAACCCTGGCACCATCACCCAACCCAACCCTGGCACCATCACCCAACCCAACTCTGGCACCATCACCCAACCCAACTCTGGCACCATCACCCAACCCGACTCTGGCACCATCACCCAATCCAACTCTGGCACCATCACCCAACCCGACTCTGGCACCATCACCCAATCCAACCCTGGTACCATCACCCAACCCAACTCTGCTACCATCACCAACTCTAGCACAACCCAACTCTGGTGCCATCTCCCAACTCTGGCACAGCAACCCAGCCCTGGTGGTTTGATTCCATCCTCCAGTACCTGTGCAGGTGATTCTATTTGACTTCATTTGATTCCATCCTCCGGTACCTGTGCAGGTGATCAAGGAAGGCAGCAGAAAGAAAGACAAGAGCGGCTAAAGGTTCCGGAGTTTTCTGACCAAGACTTGGACGTCTGGTGGCAGAAACACGATGCATGGTTAAACAAAGAGGGACAGGTGCGTTTTGAGCAGCAATGAAAAAAGTGAAAACCATCCCAAAGATGTTTTGAGCAAATGGTAAAGTATGGTGGCATAAGCATGATGCGTAGGGTTGGCCAGAACCGTGTAAATCCACCGTATATGACCGTAAATTTGGTAATTTCACTGCCTGAAGTTCCGTATATACACTGTTTATAAATGGTTCTGACCAACCCTGAGTATGCGTGGTAGAACATAGAGGGGTGGCAGCCTTCCTTCTACCAGATAGCTTTGTTTCTCTAAAGTTTTCAAGAGCAGTGTTCCTACGGACTGTTTTAGCCATGCTAAATGCGGCCAAATAAAGTGTACAGGTACTGATTAGCACTGGTTGTCTATGTAACTGGTAATGTACTCACAAACTGCTAACGTGTATGTACTTCTTAGCACTGGCTCCTTATGTACTTCTCAGGACTGGCTGGTTACTTTATTTCATCCTTATTCAAGGTTGTACGCACAAACTGCTAACATGTACGTATTTTGAGCACTGGCTGCTTATGTACTTCTCAGGACTGGCTGGTTACTTTATTTCATGGTTAACCAAGGCGAAAACCTTTAAATTCCTTGACTCTGCTTTGTTCCTACCTGATTAGGAATGAGGAGAGGTTGTGCACTATGTGTAGGGTTAACCAGAACCGTATATGTACACCATGTATGACCGTATATTTGATAAAAATTATCTTCACAAAATACCGGACATACACTGTATATAAATGGTTCTGGCCAACTGTAGTTCTGAATATACGCCACGCCGTGTATGCTTTAGGCCAATGCATTGCGCTGCATGGTGCTCAGTTTAACTTGTGTTGCAACTTTCAAGCGCAGGCCAGTGTCGTCAATAATCATTTGTTTATCAACAAAAACGACAGCAGGCGGTTCTTCCAAGGCCTGTGGAAGGTGAGAACAAGTTTGTCCTTGGTCGTATGTCCACATTGCACACGCACAATGGCTGTTTGTGCGAAAGGTGGATGATTTTGAAACACTATTAAGCTCCAGGCAGAGCCTATGCCAAGTTCTTAGGGTTGGCCAGAACCGTATATATACATCGTATATGACCGTATATATGGTGATTTCCCTGCCAAAATTACCGTATACACACCGTATATATATGGTTCTGGCCAACCCTACAAGTTCTAGTTTGCACCAAACTATAAGGCTGGGTCGATTGTGTGTATGAAGAAGCTTGAACCTGCCGTCACAACTGTGTATGTGTGTTGTATGTCTTATGTATTTGTTATTGAATGTGTTTGCATGTCCTTTGCGTTGCCTGTCCAGGTTGGTTCCAGGTTAGTAGTTCAGTGCCGCCTCCTGGTGTTTTCGTAAAGGCAAAGAAAGAAGAGAAGACCCTCGGCAACACTAAACTTGATTTCTATTTGGCAAGATTCGCAAAACCACCTGGACTTGTGTGTCACTAGATTCGGTTCACTGACTCATCCCTAATGTCTCATTGCAGGCAAGTTTCCTATAAAGAATGTCCCATTGCAGACAAGTTACTTTATTTTGATGTCCCATTGCAGGCAAGTTACTTCTACCAGAACCAAGCTCCTGAATTACTAGCTACCCCTGTTCTTTCCCGCGCTTACCGGCATACCGTGGCGGAAGCTGCTTTCTACACTGCCTCCTCGCCCAGCTTTTCCCTTGAGACGGCCATCCAGGGATTTCAAAGCAGGTTGGTCCCTCAAGACAGCTATCCAGGGCTTTTAAACCAGGTTGGCCTCAGCTGCGCTCTTCGCTGCCTTCAATGCCAACCTTCCTCTCAAATCAACGACCCAGAGCTTTTAAAACAGGCTGGGAGAACGCGCACAGTAGCGGAACATGCAATGAGGGTGCTCAAAGCTTGCATGCAACTGCCCCTGAGTTCCTGAAATCATAAACAAATTGAGAATTGGTGTTGCAATGGCCTTGCCAATTACCTTGTCAGACTGGCCATTCTGCATGATGCACAGCTCTTACATCCAAGGTTGGGGCTCAGGATTTACGCAAGTGTAGGGTTGGTTAAAACCATACATATACAGTGTATATACGGCAGGGAAATCACCAAATATATGTTCATATACGGTGTATATTTACGGTTCTGGCCAGCCCTATACATGACCGTATATTTGGTGATTTCCTGCCAATAAAACCGTATGTATGGTTGTACACCGTATATCTATGGTTCTGGCCAACCCTACGCACGTGTGTTTAGGCAGTTGCATTCTCCCATCAAGACAAACGGACAAAGACGCTCTGAATGACGTCGCTTTTCCGTTAGGCAGTCCAACGTTGGGGCTCAGGATCCACACAACTGTGTTCAGGCAGTTGCATTTTCCCATCAAGACAAACGGACAAAGACGCTCTGAATGACGTCAAATTGCTGTTAGGCAGTCTGTAGTATTTCTTTTAAAGGTGCAGCTTTTAGCTTGAGGCTGCAACTGCTCAGGCAAGCGCACACGACACAGTTCATTGTTAGCACGCTGACTTAAACAATGTTCCTGTGTTTTGGAGAACCATTGGCTTTAATGGTGCTTCTTCATCCTCCTTTGAGGGGTCATCAGCATGTTCTAATCATCAATGACTCAACAAAGTCAATAATCATCAATGACTCAACAAAGTCAATAATCATCAATGACTCAACAAAGTTGACAAAACCTGCCCACTTTTAAATGCTCGACAGGAGCAAAGATGCCCAAGATGCGGAGCCCGGGGAGACAAGCACCGTCCAAGCTTCTGTGTGGCGTGCTACTGGGTTCGACAGCAGCATGATTGATGTCTCGGAAGATACCCCTAGCAAAGCCCGTAGCAAAGGCAGTCGTTTGGAAGATGACGAGCTGGCTGGTGCCATTGCAGGTTGGTGTGGATCATGAATGTCGTGCTAAGGATCTTTTCGTGTTATACGTGTGTGCGCTAGCTTATATTAAATCTGGTAGTTGGCTAGCACGGAAAGTACCCAGACATTCTTTGCGTTGAATTGAGTGCTAGCCTACTGCAGACCTGAAAATGTTGACTCCGTGTACGAGAACTGCATCACTGGCTGCGATGCTCCCTGTGCAAATCTTCAAAGCACGTGGCTGATCACCCTTCGTTTGCCTCACCCCTGCCTAAGCCTCAGCCTTATCTAAGCCTCACCCTATGTAAGCCTCACCCCTATGTAAGCCTCAGCCCTTTGCAAGCCTCAGCCCTATGTAAGCCTCACCCCTATGTAAGCCTCATACTTGTGGCCCAATATACTAGGCTGTGGTCGATCCACCTCTTCAAGCCCCATATTTGTGTGTGACCAGAATTGCAACCTACCACTGCTAGCAATGTACCTGTTTAGGCCTCATATTTGTGGCCGAAATTGCCAATCTACAACTGCTAGCAATGTACAGGCCCTATATTCGTGGTCAGTCTACCAATTCGTAGGGCTGACCAGAACCATATACATAACATTTACGGTGTATATAGGGTAATTTTAGCAGGGAAATCACCAAATATACGGCCATATACGGTGTGTTAATATGGTTCTGGTCAACCCTACCAATTTGCGGCCAAAGCATCCCTCCTATACAATTCTTGTTGCATCAACAGCAGTAGGGTTTCCAATTACTGTGCAAACTTTTGAGTGTACATGGCCCAATCTAATACCCAGGACCTGTGTTTTTGTTGAGGTACAGGGTTTAGAATTTCCTAACACCGTGGCCGTAATCATAGCTCCAGGCCTTAAATCTTAGGAGCTCCATCTCTGCTTGCCCTGTAAGAGCTGCGGCATGGATCATGGTACTGGGCTGAAATCCCGTTCATTAAAACACCACAAATTTCGACATCAACGTAACAGCTTTGTGCTCTTGCTCTGCTTGCCCTGTAAGAGCTGCGGCATGGATCAAGGTACCGGGCTGGAATCCCGTTCATTAAGAAACCACAAACTTCGACATCAGTGTAACAGCTTTGTGCTCTTGCTCTGCTTGCCCTGTAAGAGCTGCAGCATGGATCATGGTACCGGGCTGAAATCCCGTTCATTAAGAAACCACAAACTTTGACACCTTAAACGTAACAGCTTTGTGCTCTTGCTCTGCTTGCCCTGTAAGAGCTGCAGCATGGATCATGGTACCGGGCTGGAATCCCGTTCATTAAGAAACCACAAATTTCGACACCTTAAACGTAACAGCTTTGTGCTCTTGCTCTGCTTGCCCTGTAAGAGCTGCAGCATGGATCATGGTACCGGGCTGAAATCCCGTTCATTAAGAAACCACAAACTTCGACATCAACGTAACAGCTTTGTGCTCTTGCTCTGCTTGCCCTGTAAGAGCTGCAGCATGGATCATGGTACCGGGCTGAAATCCCGTTCATTAAGAAACCACAAACTTCGACATCAGTGTAACAGCTTTGTGCTCTTGCTCTGCTTGCCCTGTAAGAGCTGCAGCGTGGATCATGGTACCGGGCTGAAATCCCGTTCATTAAGAAACCACAAACTTCGACATCAACGTAACAGCTTTGTGCTCTTGCTCTGCTTGCCCTGTAAGAGCTGCAGCATGGATCATGGTACCGGGCTGGAATTCCGTTCATTAAGGAACCACAAACTTTGACATCAACGTAACAGCTTTGTGCTCTTGCTCTGCTTGCAGGCCCTGAAATAGCTACTGCTTTCTACATAAAATAGGCTTTGATCTGCCCATCAAAACCACAGGCTGCTGAATCACCGAACCCACTTTGGCCCTTGCTTGCAGGCCCTGTACTTGCTGCAGCTTTGATCATGGCGCTGGCAATGGTCCTAGTCGTCAGGCACAGCAGGCTGCGGAATCACCGGAACCTGCTAGGAGTGATTCTTCCACCAAAGGTGAGGAAAAGAAGGTGCATTAGGTGCAACACAAGTCCAGGACCTTCAACACGTGCTACTGCGGTTTGTGTAAGGGAAGTCTGTTTAACGCTGAATTGTAATTACGGTATCTCGAATGATACATGGAGCGACCTTGCCTTGTTAGTGGGAGCAACGTAAAATATACAGACTTGACTTCATAGGTTGGAGGATGCGCATGTTTTATGTTCAGGTCAAATGAAAACGTAGCTTTCTTCCCGGCAGCAAATCCAAGCCGTTTAACTTTCGGCAACAACTTCAGTCCCCAGAAAGTGGTATGGAGAATGACGTGCAGCTGGTCAATTCAAAGATTTGACAGCCCTTGTGTTTTTGTACGTTACCTGATAATCGCACGCAACACTTCCTACAGAAGGTGACGCAAATAATACGTGCCAAGCTAACACACTCAATGGCATGATGAATCTAGTGTGATCTGATGAATCTACTGTAATTTGATGATATTTGAAGAATATACTGTAATCTGATGAATCTACTGTTATCTGGCATGATGTAATCTGATGTAATCTGATGAATTTACTGTAATCTGATGAATTTACTGTAATCTGATGGATTTACTGTAATCTGATGAATCTACTGCAATCAGATGTATCTACTGTAATCTGATGAATTTACTGTAATGATGAATCTACTGTAATATCTGCGTGCAGGTTGGTCCTGGGACGACTTTGCTTCTCACAGGTATGCTCTCTTGTGTTGCAGGACGGTTGACTGCGATTGCACGTGAAACGAGAAAAGCTCAAAAATATCGCGTCTCGTACTTTACGTTGCAAGGATGACGGACGGACAGATGTTGAATATACTAAGCTCAGAGGGCTGCATGTTTGCCCAATTCAAGTGTTTACGATATTGGTGTTTCAGTTTTTCTTGATCAGGTGCCTTAATACCAAGGAGTGGTATTGTAAGAAGGCTGCATGTGTGTTACCTTATCAATAGGGTTGGCCAGAACCATATATATACGATGTATGTACGGTATTTTTGACAGGGAAATCACCAAATATACGGTGCATATTTACATTACCATAATGTATACATCACCAGATGGGCAACCCTACTTATCGATGCTGTAAGTTGTAGCAGCCTATGTATCGATTCCATTCATTTCATTCCTCCTCGCCCTTCTCTCTCTTCCTCATCCTTCCTCCTCATCCTTCTCTCTCTTCCTCATCCTTCTCTCTTGCACCTCACCCCCACATGACGCGCCTGCTTCCTCAGACTTGGTTGATCTATTTCCATTATTTTCTGATCTCTTTGCACCGTCTCACACGCCTCCCTTTTTCTCATCTTTCTCTCTTGCACCTCACCCCTACATGACGCGCCTGCTTTCACAGACTTGGTTGATCTGTTTCCATTCCTTCTTGATCCCTTTGCAACGTCTCACACGCCTCCCTTTTCCTTGTCCTTCTCTCTTGCACCTCACCCCCACATGACACGACTGCCTCCAGACATCCAAAGCAGCACCGAGATGTGGGAGACGCTTCCTGAGCAAATATCTGACCAGGCTGTTGGCTTACATGCTGACATCATTCGCACATTGATGAAATTGCACAACGGCTATGAATGTGGTACTGAGGTGCGCATGTGTGTATGTGTGTGGGTGTGTAGGTGTGGGTTGGTGGGTGGGTGTTAGTGTGTGTGGGTGTATGTGTGTGGGTGTGTGTGTGTCATGGGAGAAATGCTCAACATGGTCATGCACAGTGTACTCTCGTTGTGACGTGGGTGAGATGAATGAATGGCTGTGACAATGGTGGAGACCCTGACTTTGAGTGAACATCCAATTGAAATGAGCCCTTTTTCCATTTTGGAGCGTATTGTGTGGCGCCGACGCTGCTGTTTAGTCGCATGTGCTCTTCGATTGTGATCGGAGGTTCGGTACACGTTGATGCACATTGTCGGTATTGTTACATGCTGGTGTGGAAGAACTTGGTACAGTTTTGCAGAATGGGTTTAGGAGGCTGTGGTTGCTTGTGGTTTTGTGTAGCTCAATGAGCATTGAGGCGTAGGTGGTGATATGCCAAACGTAAGGCACACTGTGTGATTGCCAAAACTACTGGCCTGTCAAATGGCCTCGACGGCATGTGTACGCCGCACGCTGGTGAAAATGGTTTGCACAAATTTGAAATTGTATGACTGGCCCTTACTTCTAGGGCATATCTTGATTCAAATCTCCGTGGTCGGTCTGTGATCTGCCTAGGAAGCTGCCATAACTACTGCTGGTGGAGGAGGGTCACTGCGCCCAGTACCAAAGTGGCTCCTTTTCCTTATTTGATGTGGGGAGGGTTTTTCACTGCCTGCGTATTTTTTTCGTGTTCTTCCTGCTACAAGCTCACAATAACAAATCATGCAACATAACCTCTGTCGTCTCTCAATTCCGGCTCCCTTCATTCTCACAAGAAAGTCACCATCTTCCATCTTTGCTGCACCTGCGTACGAGAGGGCGCCCTCTGTTGCAACCTTCTCTGCGTCATCGGCGCACTGATCTCAACCAACCTCCTGCTTGATCAACGCTGTCATATATGGCTTTGCAGGGAGACTCCTTTACGCTTGCCTTTCACTCGGTGGCAGATGCGCTCGCCTTTGCCACTGCAGCCCAGGTCGAGTTGCTGCTAGCAGCATGGCCAGCTGAGCTGCTCAAGCTTGAGGTAAGTGTGCACATGTGTTTGAGTGTCACCTGTATTCTGGGGGAAGGCTTTTGCTTCTGCAGCCCAAATCGACTATTGCGAGCAGCATGGCTAGCTGAGCTGCTTGAGCTTGTGGTGACTGTGCACAAGAGTTTGAGTGTCACCTGTATTCTGGGGAAAGACTTTTGCTTCTGCAGCTTAAATCGACTATTGCTAGCAGCATGGCTAGCTGAGCTGCTTGAGCTTGTGGTGACTGTGCACACGAGTTTGAGTGTCACCTGTATTTTGGGGGAAGGCATTTGCTTCTGCAGCCCAAATCAAAATATTGCGAGCACCATGGCTAGCTGAGCTGCTCGAGCTTGTGGTGACTGTGCACAAGAGTTTGAGTGTCACCTGTATTTTGGGGGAAGGCTTTTGCTTCTGCAGCCCAAGTCAAGCTGTTGCTAGCAGCATGGCTAGCTGAGCTGCTCAAGCTTGAGGTGACTGTGCACACGATTTTGATTGCCAAGTGTGCATCGGAAGAAAAAACAAATGTGATGCATTGGAAGCGTGCGCGGATTGTGTTTTGATGTGCGACATCTGCATAAAGTAAAGCTCTCTTTCAAAGTGCACCCCATGGTTCTCTCTGTTTAAATGTGAGACATGTGCTTGAAGTCAAACTCTCCTTCAAAACGCACCCCATGCCCCTCAGGTTGCGAAGTGTGCACACGCATAGGTTGCACGTGCATTGGCGTGTGTGTGTGTGTGTTTGTGGGTGCGCGAGCACATGCGCGTGCGCATGTAGAGACGTGTGCACGTGCGCTTGTGCGCATGTGAGTGCGTGTATAGAGGCGCGTGTGGTTGTGGTTGTGTGTGTATGTGTTTGTGTGTGTGTGTGGAATTTGCATTGTCAGTGCTGATCCATGTAGGAGTAATTTTTTTTTTAAGCGTACCCTTCAAACTCGATCTAGCAGAGCCTTTGCAACATCATTCACGATTTAGCACATGCTTTGACCAGGGCCTTTAAGACATAATCCAGCCATGTACGCCTTTCTCCAGCACAACTGATGCGTCCCCCTTCTGCACACCCCCCACTCCAGTGGCATAACCACTGGCATACACAAAATCACTGGTCTGCTGTCTGTTTTTGTTTTCCCTCCCTCCCCTACCCGTCATCTTCACCCCAGCTCTTTGCCTGAAAAATGTAAATGCCAACGCACCCACTGACCCATACTCACTTACCCCCAGTGTTGTGCACTTTATGGTTGACGCCGTCAAAGGTCATTTGACAGTCGGGCGTAATTTACGGTGCTAACCGTCAGAAACTAATCCTCAGGCGTAAGTTACGGTGATTCTAATTTTTGACGTCTGACGGTCGGCTTTACAGTGATTTACGGTGGGAAACCGTTAGGAATTAGTGATTTACGGTGGGAAATCGTCAGGAATTAGGTATTTACGGTGGGAAACCGTCAGCAGCTGGCCAGGCCGGGCCAGGCTCAACTGACTCAGGGCCACACGAGCCCTCTTGGCCTGATTTCCGGAGGACATTTTATATTTATATCGCAAATTGTTTGTGGGGATTTCAGGGCGCTGAGAGCGCCTCTTGAGCTTAATCTTGAGTTGGCACTCTGAGCCACTGAGAACCTGACGCCGCACCGTTACTTACGATTTCCCACCGTCAGTATGCATTTCACCGTTGATTACAATTATGTAATGTAGACGTCATTTAAGCACCGTAATTAACGGTGCCATTTCTGATTGACTCCGTATATGCACAACACTGCTTACCCCACAGGTATACCGCCCGGTGTATATCACACACACACTCACATACACACACAGGTATGCCGCCCGGTGTATATCAAGCGCCCTACTCACCACCTCCTGCACCACCATCGTGGCTCTTCGGTTAGCCTGCCATCAGCAGAACAGAGACACATGGACTCAGCCCCTTTGAGCCTGGTACCATCCACACCACAGGTAAACTTTCTGAAGGGCTGTGGCACATCAATGTGCGCCCTTTTCCCTCACAGCATTGCCTCCTGCTCATTTTGCCTATACATTTGAACTGTGGGTTCTAAGACCACCTGTGATGCGTGTGACCTGAGTCGGTGTGGGCACTCATTGGTCCATGCTGTTGAGTGAGTTTTGAGGACAGGGGTAATGTGTGTGACTTGAGTCAGTGTGGGCGCTCATTGGTCCATGCTATTGAGTAAGTATTGAGGACAGGGGTAATGCGTGTGACCTGAGTCAGTGTGGGCACTCATTGGTCCATGCTTTTGAGTGAGTTTTGAGGACAGGGGTAATGTGTGTGATTTGGGTCCGTATGTGTGCGACACAATTTCTTTTGTGAGGTGCTGCTGTTAGGTTTAATACGGGTTTTGCCTGGTGGTGCAGGCGCCTACGTAGCCCTCCTTTCCTCTGTTATGCTGCCGTGTCAACATTTTTGTAATCGTTCATTGTTGCTGACGTGGGAAGGGCTTGTCTGGTGGTGCAGACACTAACATAGCCCTCCTTTCCTCTATCTGGCTGTGTCATCACAATTATTGAGAACTTTACATCTGAAAGCGCAGTTTCTTCTTTTTTTAAGTTTCCGTTTTCTATTTGCAACGCTAAGCACGTGCGAGTTGCAAAAAACACTGTGGTCTAGCAGATCTGTAGTCCTGGCTTGTTTATGTCCGTGTTCCTTTGCCTTAAGATATGTAGTCCTGACTTGTTCAAATCCTGGCTTGTTCAAGTCCTGGCTTGTTTAAGTCCTGGCAGGTCTGATAGTCCTTGTTGGTTTAAGTCTGTGTTCCTGCTCCTCATGGATGAAAACTTTCTCGGTGCTACTTGATGAAACGCGCGCGCACGCGCACGCGCACACGCACGCACACGCACACACACACACACACACACACACACACACAGACACACAGGCACACAGACACACATACACACGCACACACACAGGTGGCCCTGTCCCTGGAGCCCTCCTCCACACCAGACTGGGACGACCTTGGTAACTCCTTGTACAAGACAAACACACACAATAGAGGAACATTGGCAGCAAAACTCAAGGCCTGCTTTTGGTGCAGCTCTCCAAAGCAGCAGGTAGTTTGAAGGGTTTGCTAATGCGCTTTTACTGTTATCGTACCTCAGGGATAACACCCCGCACTATATCGTTTCTTGCCCTGCGGGGTGACTGCGGTAATTTTATATATACATATCCCCAGCCCCAGCACCGGTTGCTCCCAACCAGGAATTCCGGAAAGCAAGCCGCAGCGACAGACGAGCAGCAGCCAATAGTCCAAGCCAGCAAGCAAAAATGGAACAGGCTGAGCTGAGCTGCTAGCAGGAGCTTGCAGAGGAGGCAGCCAACAAAAGGCCGATTGGAAGGTCAGAGAAAGATTTCTAAGGTCTCACGACTTGGTTGTGGGGATACATCAGGGGCTGGCTGTTATGCACAGAGACATTGACACTCATGAGGGGGGAGCTGTGTGACAGGGGGGTGAAGAATGCGAGGAAGGCGTAGGGGTTGAAGAGGACCAACGCTTGCGCATGCAGAGCAGGCTAGAGCAACTCAGCAGCTAAAAGATGAGCACATGGGGCAGACAAGGTCACGCACCAAGGCTGCCCGCACCTAAGCAACACCATCAGGACGCACGAGCAGCAGCAGCAGCAGCAGTGATAGTGGAGCAAGAGGAAGCAAATGCTTATTGATGCTGAACAGTGCTAGAGGCCCTGCAGGGTTGATGCGGGAAAAGCAAAAAAATACATTCTGAGGGTGCAGGAAGGTGCAGGATTCTACTAAATATTTCTGAAATTTGGGGTGCGGGATGAGTACGGCAAGGTACGGTACTTGCTTGCACAATTTTTTGTCTGTCCTTGCGTACCTATGTATGTATATAAATGTGTATACATACATATATATACATATAAACGTCAGTTGCTTCTCCGCTTTGTCCTTTGCTGTCTTGCAATATGTTGCCCAACGGTGCATGGGGACAAGTGAACATGCACACAACACACACGCACACAACACACACATACACTACACGAAACCAATCAGCACACACGCACACACACACACATACACACACACTCTTGACACACACACACACACACACACTCTTGACTCACGCAGGAGGCTGATGCACGATTGAAGCTCTGCAAGTACAAGTTCAACACCCCACGCCTTGATTTGAGCTCCTCGTCGTTTCAAAACCAAAGAGAGCAAAAAGTTCCCTGGGAGGTGAGCTCTGCTGTTCTCTTTTGTCAGTACTGTGCTGCGGTGACCAAAGCGTCTTGTGCAGTACTGTGCAGTACTGTGCTGCAGTCTTGTGCAGTACTGCAGTATGCAGTGTGCAGTGCGCAGTGTGGGCTGCAGTGTGCAGTCTTGTGCAGTACTGTGCTGCGGTGACCAAAGCGTCTTGTCACTGCCCTTAGGGAAACTAATTTCCTCAGGAGAAGATAGAGAAACAAGAATGAACTGTGTTAACGCAAACAGCAAAGTTACTCCCCACAGTAATAAGGAGGAGGAGCCACTTTGGTACCGGGTACCGTACAATTTCTCTCGGCTCAGTTTAAAGATTTGACAGAAGGTTGACAAATAGGGTCAAGCAGCAGCCATAAGCGTGAAACTGACGCTGCATATTTTCTGGGCTAGTTTCAGAGCATGTGCTTAGGATGTTGCAATAGAGGCTACTGATGCAGTAGGCTTTTTCCTGGGCAGGTGCGAAGAAAAAAATGTGCATGTTGAATTTGATGACCCACAAAGATGAAGGTTTTGAGCAAACGCGCATGCAACAGGTTGAAGTAGATGAATCACGAAGATGAAAAGATTTGAGCAAAAGCTCATGTCATACGGTGCACGTGAAGCAGCGCAAAGATGAAGACTTTCAGCAAAAGCGCACGGAATAGGTTAAATTAGGTGAACCAGAAAGATAAGGATTTTAAGGGAAAGTGCATGGACAAGGTTAAAGTAGATGAATCACAAAGATGAAAATATTGAGCAAAAGCTCATGTCATACGGTGCACGTGAATCAGCGCAAAGATGAAGATTTTCAGCAAAAGCGCACGGAATAGGCTAAATTAGGTGAACCAGAAAGATAAGGATTTTAAGGGAAAGTGCATGGACAAGGTTAAAGTAGATGAATCACAAAAATGGAAATATTGAGCAAAAGCTCATGTCATACGGTGCACGTGAAGAAGCGCAAAGATGAAATTTTCAGCAAAAGCGCATGTTATATGGTGCACGTGAATGAGCGCAAAGGAAACAAGCAGACGCAGGAGAGTAGGGAAATTTCAAACGCAAAGAGGGGCACGTGCTCGTCACACTCAAACGAGCAAAACAAGCAATTCATACTCACACCAAACACACACACTACTGTTTTTTAAGAGTTTGCGAAAACCTTGATTTCATATCACCCCCAAATCTGGGGAAATGAGAGTGGGTTCTCGTATTGATTTTACTTTGCTGCCCCAGCCCGCCGGGAGGCTTGCGGCTTCCTGGCATATGGTGAATGGTGTATGTAAGTGATTTAAATTGGATTTCAAGATTCAAACATTCTTGCATCACCTAAATAAGGTTGTTCTGGAATTGTAAGGAAAAATCTCTCCAATTCTGTTCCTCTAACTGAGTCCTTTGTCTAAACAATTGCACGGCGCTTCTTAGCACTGAGCCACTCCAAAATGTGATGATTTATGGGGCGCTCCTGCTGCAGCGTCTTGAACACGCAAGCAAACTGGGAGTGCAGCTTGGGGTCTGCTGCCTGTGCTGCACGCTGAACTGCTGTATAATCTGCACCCTTGTTCAACTGCTCTTGCCAGCCTGCCCGGGCTTGCTGCTTCTTCAACCATGCTGCCTTGTCTTTGTGGGCTTTGCTGATCTCATGGGACGCAATGTTCTGAATCTTGCACTGGAAAGTGGCTGGGCAGATGCTGCAGTCAACTTGGAACCAGTTCTTTCCGTCCACCCCCCCATCACTCAGCCAATCCTTGCGCTGGGGCTGCCCCACAGGGGCTGGATGCTCAAGCCACTGAGCTTGGAACTTGTTTGTGGGCCCATGGGCCCTTAAGTACTTCCCATCACTTTTCCACCTGGCAACTCTGGCCTTTTTTGTGGGGGGTTTTCACTCGTTTCAACGTGATTATTTTTAAATGTTTGGTACTGTTCGGAAAATTTTTGGAATTTATGGTATGTGAGGGCCTTCGACGGCCCCTTAAGGTCCACAGAACCGTTTTACACAGGGGCTTATCGACACCCCCAAAAGCTTGTTTTCGTATTGATTTCAAATGTCGGAAACCCATGTTATCATATTGATTGATATGGTATATCGCACTAAAAAAACACTGACGCACACACACACTCATTAACACGCACACACACACACTTGCTCAAACACTCATGCAGGCAGCCAAACACGTAAGTGGGCTCCTCGCTTTCGACGCCGCCCTTATGAGTGCTTATCAAAGCAGCGAGAACACAGAAGATGTTGGCCTCCTCAGTTACGAGCAGCTGGTCAGGCACTACCCAGCACGGTTTGGCTCATGGCAAGAGGAAAAAGCCTTGGAAACCACCACCAACACCACCAGCACCACCATTCCAAAAATGTCGCTCCCATTAGACGTCACCCAGGAGCTCACACACGCACGGCTAAATGCTTGTCAGCAGCAGCAGCAGCAGCAGGCGCACCTCACGCACGCACAGCTAAATGCTTGTCAGCAGCAGCAGGAGACGCTCGCTGTAAGCAGTCCCATTTCCGACCAAGCCAGCCCTTTCGCTATGGCTCTAGATGGCAGTCGTGCACATCTCTGCTCAGACACCCCCCCTAGTGCCCAGAATGCAAACCGCCGAAGTCACATCGTCACTATCGCTGACTATGAGGAGCCAAGGAAGCCAAAGTGAGTGCAGGAGATGTGAGCGTGCACGCACATACACACATGCGCACAGCACATGCACGCACGCACACACACACACACATACACACACACAGGCAAACAAGGCAAGCGTCCCGTCCTGCTCCTTCCAGCCACTTCTCATCTACAACGGACAAACCAGCCCCCACCCGGTCGACCTCCCTTTTACCTGAAACTACACACAACACGACCTCCAGCCTCAGCAAGTCCCGGGTGTCGGGTAACCTGACGATCGGACAGCAGTTTTCTGCTGCCATGCCGCGTGCGGAAGGGTCTGGGGGCCCTCATCAGCTGCTCGTGCTGCGTGGGCTGCGTGTGCGCATGGGCATTGCCTGCGGGGTGGAGAGGCAGGACGTCGTACTGAATGGAGCAAGAGGTGGGTCACTTAACTTGTGTGGGATTACATGTCCATATAGGTGTGTGTGTACGTGCCACGTCGTATGGCTGTTTTAGGCAGTCAGGGAGGTGTGTGTTTGAGTCCAAATAATGTGTCAGAGGTTGTGTGCCAACATGGATTCCAAAAGCTTGCAAGCAATTTTACAGCCTGATGTCTCTCTCTCTCTCTCTCTCTCTCTCTCTCTCTCTCTTACTCTTACTCTCTCTCTCTCTGTCTCTGTGTGTGTCTGATATATCTCGTGGCACCATTCCTTTGTCCATAGCTTCACACATGCAGCTACCTTAATGCTGCCTGTGATGCGCCAAGTTGCTGCATTCGCCTAGTGTTTCTAGAGTCTGTTCAGTTTGCCTAGTGTCTGCTTAGTGTGCCTAGCGTCTGCCTAGTGTGCCTAGTGTGTCTAGTCTGCCTAGTGTCTGCCTAGTCCTAGTGTCTGTCTAGTGTGTCTAGTGTCTGTCTAGTGTGTCTAGTGTCTGCCTGGTGTGTCTAGTGTCTGCCTGGTGTGTCTAGTGTCTGCCTAGTGTGTCTAGTGTCTGCATAGTGTGCCTAATGTCTGCCTAGTGTCTGCCTAGTGTGCCTAGTGTCTGCCTAGTGTGCCTAATGTCTGCCTAGTGTGTCTAGTGTCTGCCTAGTGTGCCTAATGTCTGCCTAGTGTGTCTAGTGTCTGCCTGGTGCGCCTAGCGTCTGCCTAGTGTGTCTAGTGTCTGCCTAGTGTGTCTAGTGTCTGCCTGGTGTGTCTAGTGTCTGCCTAGTCTGCCTAGTGTGCCTAGTGTCTGCCTAGTGTGTCTAGTGTCTGCCTAGTGTCTGCCTAGTGTGCCTAGTGTCTGCCTATTGTGCCTAGTGTCTGCCTAGTGTGCCTAGTGTGTCTAGTGTCTGCCTAGTGTGTCTAGTGTCTGCCTAGTGTGTCTAGTGTCTGCCTAGTGTGCCTAATGTCTGCCTAGTGTGCCTAATGTCTGCCTAGTGTCTGTCTAGTGTGCCTAGCGTCTGCCTAGTGTGTCTAGTGTCTGCCTAGTGTGTCTAGTGTCTGCCTGGTGTGTCTAGTGTCTGCCTA
>Ga0307968_1002106_pt1 | contig 16458 bp, 19 predicted proteins | sample OrgLakmetagen650_FD_201834 | JGI IMG/M metagenome (GOLD analysis project Ga0307968, IMG submission 201834) | Saline water microbial communities from Organic Lake, Antarctica - #650 | ecosystem: Environmental > Aquatic > Non-marine Saline and Alkaline > Saline | place: Antarctica: Organic Lake... | reverse complement strand
TTCTCCATTTTCTATCCCCTCCTACTTGTACAAGGATTTGGACAAACATGTGTTGAGAAATTTCAGCAGGTTCAGATTGCGTGCACACCATTTGAGAGTGGAGTCTTGCAAATGGCATGGTGGTTCTGCCATTTGTGATAAATGTGAGTGTGGAGAAGTTCAAGGTGAGAAGCATGTGATTTTCTTTTGCAAGTGTGCTGAAATGTGCGAGCTGCGCATGAGATACAGAGACCTTTTTGTAGGAATGTTTAAGACTCTGCGTGCGTTTGCTCCTTCGAGCTCTGAATTTATTCCTTTTTTGGCTTGTCATCACAGTATCACTGATTTTGAGATCAATGCATTCCTGAATCAAAACTCATACAGACTCCTCAAGTTTGTGTCAGATTTAGTTTCAATTTTCGACACTGGTTGATTTTGTTTCACCAGCCAATTGCCATCAGCCAGAGTCTCGGGCTGTAGGCCATCCTCGTAACCCCATATATGTTAGAGTGATGTGCAGGCGCAGCTGCGTTTCTGTAGGGGAACTCTTTTTCCTGTTGGGTTGTGTTGGAGTTGGAGTTGGTTTTGGCGCACCAGTCATCACAATGGCTTAGCTGCTTTTATCCTGGCCAAGTCTTAGCTTCCCTAGTCTTTATGTTGAGTGCCTCGCGGTTGTGTAGCTAAATGTGCCCTCGACCCATTGCCTTTTCACTCTTTACTAAACCTTGTTTTTACGTAGGCACCAAGTACGCAGGCTTTTCTTCCTTCTTTCTTTCCCGTGCCTGACCTTCTCATATACGTGTTGCCCTTCTTCTCATCAACCTGGTTGCCCCCCCTACTTTCTTTTATTTCTTCCAGCCTTGCTCCCTTTTTATTTATCAACTTTCATTTCGCTTTAACCTATTGAGTTTGCTATCTCCCCTTGACCTATGAAATACGCCAACGACATAAAATTATAGATTCCTACTAAATGATGGATGGGGTCGGAGCTTCAAATTGGCAAGAAGCAGAAAATATCTTTTGAGGAGAACTCAGATTCATCAGAATCGCCGTGAAGGAATGCTGTCAGCACAAGAAACCCTGCCCTTTTCTTCAAGGAGCCTCCACTACTTTTAGGGTTGGCTGGAGCCGTACATATACACCGTACATGACTGTATATTTGGTATTTTCCCTGCCAAAAAATATACCGTTTATATTTATGGTTCTGGCCAACCCCAGTTGTTATTTTCCACATCATCCTTCCTTTCAAGAATGGGCGTCTTCAACTTCCATGTGCACTCCTTCAACTACGCTGCTAAAGCTGCTCACCCCAGACACGCCCTTATGGACCCCACTGACTGTGTAGATTGTGTACGAGTATTACCTCATAATAGCTATTGAAGGGGCTAGCTAGTATTACCTCTTTTCAAACGAGTGTCTGTGTGTGTGCATGCGTGTTCATATGCGTGGTGTACGCGTGTGTGTGTATGCGTGTGTGTGTGTGTATGTGTGTGCCTGTGTGCATGTGTGCATGTGTGTGCATTTCTTGGGGGAAATATTTAAAGGGGGGGGGTGGGGATGTGTGTTACATGTAAGTATTACATGTGTGTATGTGTGTGTGCATGTGTGAGTGGATGCGCATCTTCGTGTGTGAGTGTGCGTGTGTGCATGTGTTACATTTAAAGGGGAGTCAAATTTAAAATTCAATGCTTATAAGTATAATGATTATAAGTATGGTTTAAATAGCATGAGGTTCAAAGGCAATGGAATGTTTGCAAGAGCAGCTTTTAAAAAGGTGCGCACACACACAGTCACTCACGCACACATACAAACACTGAGACACACACACGCACACGCACACGCACACGCACACGCACGCACACACACACACACACACACACACACACACACACGCACACACACGCATGCACGCACACACGCACACACACATACACACACACTCAAACACACACACACACACACACACACACACACACACAAGCACACACACACACACACACTAATGCACACTTACGCACACACGCGCGTGCTTGCACACACACACACACACACACACACACACACACACACACGCGCGTGCTTGCACACACACACTTACACTCACATGCGCATACACACACATACACGATACACACACGCACACGCATACACACGCATACACACGCACATACCCACAGACACACTTACACTCACACGTGCACACACATACACGCACAGGCGCATGCACACACACACACAGACACACACACACACACACTACACCCGCACACATACACATACACGGTATACTCACACAATACTGTACGTTAACACACATAAACGTACACATATACGTACACAAACGCATTCATTTAACCAGGGAGCGCACTGAACAGGACTTGCGAGACATTATAGCCAACAAGGATGCTGAATCAGCACGATTGCATGCGGAGATCAACCGATTAAGAACAGCGCTTTCCAAGGCAGATGGTCTGCATGGGTCTCAAGCCTCAGAAGTGCAGGACTTGCAAACCCAGTTGGCTGAGGCCAAACAGGCCACAAAGTGAGTGTATACTGTGATGTCAGTGGCTGTCAACTGGTTACGCTCATGTGCGTGTGTGTGTATGTGTGTGTGTGTATTCGTGCCCGTACATGTGCGTGTATGTGTGTGTGTGTGTGCGCGCACGTTCTGTGTTTAGCATAGGCAGATATTAGCTGACTCGGAGATCCCTAAAACTGACGCTACAAATGCAAGTCACTGCAAATGCTTAGAGCACCTTCGTCTTATGCACACAGCGACCTGTGTTGTGCATTTTGACTATGAATCTACTGTGTTTGATTTGGAGATCTGTGTGCTTCCCCGAAGTAGCAAACCCACGGACCCCCACGCCACACCACTTCACAAGACCTCAAAGAGCTCATTCTTTGTACCCCAAGTAGTAGCTCTCGAAGTCTGGATCCCGCACATGGATTAAAACACAGGGAAAAGGCACTAGAACATCCCAGTTCGCTGTTTTGACATTTGGCCTACATAAGGCTGCGTGAGGCCCCATAAATTAACTCGTCCCTTGAATAAAAGAGTTGCATTGTTGACTTCCTGCTGCTCTCATTTGGGTGCCCATGAATGTGTTTGACCTTTACGATATCCATGGGAGCCTGAAGCTTGCCCTGCTACGAACAGCACTGCCCTTCTGTTTCATTCCTGCACCGCTTCTTCTTGCGTTCTCCTGCCGACCGGGACAAAGCCATGAGTGAAAAGCATTACTTTCTGCGTGTGTCTTTGTATGGGGGAAGGTGGGCTTGGGTGTGCGTGTGTGTGTGTGTGTGCTTACTAGCACGTATGCAATACTCAGGCACATCCAGTTTGCTGTAGCAAGGCATCAGCCTGCAGGGCTTGGAAAGTCATAATAAGGAACCGACACACTGCCAAGCATGCCAAGATCAGCAATTCTTAGTTTCCTGAGTTGCGTACTCAAACGGTCTGCTGTCTTCATGAAGACACATTTGGATGCTCCTCAAGAGCGTTGCTGTATGGTTGGTAATGTGTGTGCACAGCTCCAAGCCTTTAACGCTGTCCGGTCAAAGCACGTGTTTGCCGTAACTGAAGTGTGTGCGCAAAATGCGTAGGAGCGTCAGCCACTGCCTTCAAGGTGGTTTTGTGTTTCCACAAATAGAGCTGCTGTGTTTGATCCGTGTGCGCAGGGCTCAGGAGCGTCAGGCTATCCTTAGCTCCTCCATCCCAGCAGCCAGTACAGCTCAAGGAGAGATCCACAGGTGTGTGTGTGTGTGTGTATGTGCTTACAATGTGTGCGTATGTGTGTGTGTTTGTGTGAACGTGTTGCATGTTTTTGCTAAGGAGTACATCTATTCCTCAATGAAAAGCTCACCAACACACATAACACACACAATACCAACCAGTGTTATGTGTGCCTGCCTCCTACTTGTGTGCTTACAATTTCCATCATTTCAGGCTACAGTCTGAGCTGGACGCACGCACAGCTGAGAACGCGCGGCTGGAGTCTGAGCTTGCGAAACAGAGTGCCTCTGCTGCAGCAAGGCTGACGCAATTGCAAGACAGCTACACAGCAAAGGTGTGGGCATGCGTACACTTGGGAGCGTGCTTTCATTGCATGCGTGTGTTACGTGTGTAAGTGAACGTATGTGTAAGTGAACGCTTACGTGTGTGGGTTGGTGGGTATGCGTGTGGGCCTACAAGGGAGAACGTCGTGGCGGGGGGTGATTGCTGCACTTCTTGTGTGCTGGCAAAGTGTAACACAGTGTGTGTGTGTGCTGGCAAGCACCAGTGGCAAAGTGTAACAGGATTGCACTTGTTTACATGTGAGAGGTGCTCGCATGATCCTGCATGAGCGAAAAGTCACAGGATCGGTGCAATGATTGCTTGCTGGAAACACAAACCGAACAATGTACAGCGTATGAAGGAACTCCATGCAGCTGAATGTGTGCAGATTTAGGACACTTATGGAGACAGGCACTGCTGGGGTATAATCTGGGGCGTTTTGAAATATGTATGTGTCTATGTATTGCAAGAGCGTTTTGAAATATGTATGTGTCTACGTATTGCAAGAAAGGGGCAGGTGGTTGAGTAATAACTTGCAAGGTGGAGCTGCTCATGTTCAGGCAAATCCCACGTATTCACACAACTCACAGTGCGCGGATCATAAATATACAATGTTGCACACTGTGTGTGTGCGTGTGCACCAAAAGCATCTGGCTGCCGTGGACAGTCTTCCTGCAGAACAAACTGACTGGAATCATGCTAAGGTATCCAATGCCTCAAAAATACTTTGACAGGTTGTAGACACGAGGCTTGTGTACAGAGAGCAGCTGGTGGCCACGAAAGCTGCGTGATATGGTGTTTTTTTATCCAAACGAAGTGACAACAAGCGAATTGTGGCAACACGCGATATGCTTCCCCTTTTTATAATTTATGAATACTATGTCCGCTTTTGACTGTGTGGTGCAATCGCATCCCTCACAGATCGCAGACATGAGGCTCGTGCATCGAGAGCAGCTCGCTGCTTTGGAGCAATCTGCAAAGTGGCAACAGCAACAGCAGGCGGCAGGCAGCAATCAACTTCAAGTTCTCCAGGTAGTGCTTGCTAAGAGTGTGTGCGTGCATGTGTGCATGTTTGTGTGCATGATCTAAAATGTGCGATGTACACAGACACGCATGCGCATGGCAATCACTAGTATTGTTTATTCTTATTAAGCCTAGTGCGCCGCTGCTGTGTTTTCGGTCGTAGATTTGGGATGTAATGGAGAGTGCGTGAGTATTGGAGAGCGTGTGTAATGGAGAGTGCGTGTGTAATGGAGAGCGTGTGTAATGGAGAGTGTGTGAGTATTGGAGAGCGTGTGTAATGGAGAGTGCGTGTGTGTAATGGAGAGCGTGTCAAAGTGTCATACTCCACTCCATGACTTATGGATGGGTGTGGCAGGAACAGCAGGCAAATGCATAGATTTAAAGGGCCACACATATTTTGAGAAGCACACTCTAGGGTGCTGATATACACCATTCTACACACCTCACGCTCGTGTCCACGACCCACAGGCTGAGCTGGCAGCACTGAAGCACCAAGCTGTGAGTCAAAAGAGTGAGGTAGCAAGCTTGGAGGACAGGCTGGCCGCTGAGCAACAGGTGTGCGTGAATTTCTATGCACTTGAGAATTAATATTGGACAGCACACTATTTACCTGTTTTTACTCTATGCTGGCAATACAACTAGGACTAACGCCACCACGTAGCCAGAGTGAGGAGTGTATGATGTTATAATTATGCAGTGTGCTTAGTGATATGAGACATGAGCATGCAGTGCTTGGGCAGCGATAAGCTCAAAGACCTTTTGCGTAGCAAGGCATGCATTTGCTGGATTTGTGTGTGTGTGTGTGCCTGCATGCATGCTTGTGTGTGTGTCTTCACACGTGTGTATTCCTGTGTGTGAGTGTTTGCGTGTGCGCGTGCCTGCGTGTGTGCATGCATAGGTGTGCGTCTGGGTGTCTTTTTGTATGCATACGTGTGTATGCAAGCGTGTGTGTGTGCGTGTGATGTGTGTATGTATGTGTGTGTAAGGGTGGAAATAATATGGTATGATACCCCGCTTCCCACCATGCCATGCCCTGCTTCCTTCCCTTTCTCATGCGCAGGCAGTCTCACGCCTGAACCTGAACCTGAGGCAGTCTCATGCCTGAACCTGCAGCTGTATCATGCGCAGGCAGTCTCACGCCTGAACCTGAACCTGAGGCAGTCTCATGCCTGAACCTGCAGCTGTCTCATGCGCAGGCAGTCTCACGCCTGAACCTGAACCTGAGGCAGTCTCATGCCTGAATCTGCAGCTGTATCATGCGCAGGCAGTCTCACGCCTGAACCTGCAGCTGAAGGAGGCCCTCGGCGTCGGTGCCAACGCTGGGCAAGCAGCCCGACAGGTGGGAATGCTTGTTGATTGATGGGAGGAGGAACAGTTTCAGTGAACTGATTTTATTTCCCCTATTGCTAGCAGTGGTGCTTATGTGCTTATGCACAGGCAAAACGTTCTATTCCAGCTGCTGTGCCAATCCAAAGCAGGCAGCTCAATATAGCCAGAGATGGTTGAGCTTATGTCAACGATAGTTAGCCATCTTACAGGACTGACCAAGTCAGCTCTTCCACCTATTGTTAGCTCATGTGCGTTCCCTTTTGGTAAGGATGTTGATGCACGTCTCCCAACTCCGCGCGCCTGTGCACGCTTACACACATACATATACACGCCCACAGGTGGAAGCCCTGAAATCAGCGCATTCTGCTGCGGAGGCCAAAGTTTTAGATCTGGAGCAGAGGCTGCAAGCGCAGCAGCAGCAAGCACAAAGTGGGTGGTGAGATGTTTTTGCTTGCCTGCTTCTGTCTGAGAGAGCATTTGAACAAAGCTTGCTGTGAAACGTTGGTTTACAGTACAGCTGGCAGCAGCAGCAGCAGCAGCAAGTCCATGTTGATTGAAGGCATGCCACGCTCACACAGGTCTGCCTGTGCTGTACGTACGTGACAGCAAGTAGGAAGGAGTCAAGCAGTTAATGTGGAGGGGTGGGACGTCTTGCAAGCAAAACTTGCTCTCCCGTTCCGTGCACCTCTGAATAGAGCAGTGGGATTTGGTAAAGAAGACGATGATACAGGCGTCTGGCTTGACATTCAGTGACCTTGTTTCTGCTCCTTCTTGCTTGGTGTCCAGGCTGAAAGAAAGCAGAAATGAGGTCGCTTGGTCTCCAGGCTAAAAGAGAGCAGAAATGAGGTCACTTGGTCTCAGGCTGAAAGAGAGCAGAATGAGGTCACTTGGTGTTTAGGCTGAAAAAGAGCAGATATGAGGTCACTTGGTGTCCAGGCCAGAGCGCGGGGCTGTCGACAGTGTGGCCATTTAGCACTTGAAATTCACTGCGTTTCCAACCCTTCAAGACAGACCGGAGTAGACTGGCTGATGCTTACGTGGCAATCAAGCTTCCCTTCATCTTTCTTGCTCCTGATTATTAATAGGTCAGAGCAGTGGGGGGGCTGACGAGGGCATGACTGCCATGCTGAGCATGATGGAGGGCCAACTCGCACGGCTGAGTGGCACTATCCGGGCCAAAGATGGAGAGGTGGGTGCTCATTAATGAGTGGAGAGTTTTGCTATGGAGATCATTGTCAAGCCTTCTTGCATGCACGTACGACCTAGAGGTCGTTGTAAGCAAGGCTGGCTGGAAGCAAGGCTAGCTAGCACCAGGCAGGCAGGCCTAGCCGACTGCTGGAACCCTCCACGTTAGCCAGCTTCAGGTAAGCACGCAAGCTTAGCCAACTGCTAAAACCCTCCAAGATGCTTGTGAGATCCTCGTCAATCGCATGCTCTATTCTAGTAGCACTCGACATAGGCGTGAAAACGGAAATGTATGATTATTGGGGCGGGCTGCATAGAGGGGTATGGGGGGAAATCATTGGCCTTTGGATCAGTCCTTTTTAGCAGGTGGAGATCAATAGTCTTGCAAACATCCGTTTTCACCAAAAAATAGTTTGACAGCAAAGGTTGCACATATGGGCAATGGATACATTACTGTACTGTATTGTATAGCGGTTAATGTGACTGTGAATGTGGTTGTGCTCATGCCTCAAGCTCAAGCGTCTGCTTTGAGTTTCATTTCAGGTCACAAATTGCAAATCTTCACATCTGTTATGTGTTCATGCTGATCCCAAAGGTGTCGTTCCAAAAATTTTATGTTGATCTTTTTCCTGTTTTTTGTATTCATGACAGGTACAGGCAAGAGACGCTGAGGTGGCAGCACTCCGAAACGTTTTGCAATCAGGTGCGTGATGTGGAATGCGCTCAGATTATAATAGTTCTGATGATAAAGGCAAACATGATAAAACTACGCAGGCAGAGGAAGTCCACATTACAAGGAAAATAAGCCTGTTAGGGACTAATGTGATTTTACCATGGCAACGGATTTAGGATAATGAAGCACCAAAAGCAAAAAGGACGACGGAGAGATGGTATTTCCGGGCATCTCAAAGGCTCACAGAATCTGCCTTACGACCCATTTATGCTATAGCTCGATCTCTCTGTTCACAGACATATATATGAAAAATATAAAGGTAAGTCACCTGCAACAGCCAGCTGTGTTGACTCTTCCGTTACCTGTTTGTACACCTTCAGGCTTTGAGGAACGCCGTGAATTAGCTGCCCAGCTGGAACAAGCCCAAGCAACAAAAGCTGCCGCTGCACCTACAGGACAATCTGCGCAGCATTCATCACCTCAGAACGCAAGCACTAGCCCAGGGTCTTCACCCCAGCAACCTTACCATAGTCATGGCGGGCCTGGGAAACCTTATAGGTCGGGTTTGACCTCAAGACCGAAATTCAAGTCGTAGGAACATTTTCTTTATAACAGGGCGGCAGGGCGGAAAATAGTTCTTCCCAGCATGATATGGAGAGCACTAAAGTGCCTGTTAGAAGAGGGGGGATTGCTTTTAGGAGCAACTATTTTTAGGCTGTTGTTACTTCAGGGGGAGGGTGTTGCCCTCATTAGTTGACAGACACGCTGCTGTGTTTATTTTTACTTTATTTGCTTTTTAGTTCTTACAGTTTAGTGCTACAGTTTTTGCAGTTTTAAAACTAACCTCATACTACCTCCTCTACCCCCTTAACCCTGACCCTAATAACCACACCCTAACCCATACGCTACCCCTAAAACACGAAAACTACGGCCCTAACCCTAACCCTACCCCCAAAACTATGAGGTTGAAAGTAAAACCGTAGCATGTACTGTGAGAACTATAGGTATAGTGGCAGTATGTGTTCTCTATAACCAAATTGGTGCTGAGCACCCTCACTTTCACAATATATTTGAAGGTCTTGGCGTCCCCCCAAGACCATGCCCCTGAAGAAGTAGACTGGTGTCCCCACCAGCTTAAATGGTACAGCATAGAACACTCCCACTTCAGATGTATGACTGCAGCTGCCATAGCTGCAAGCTCTGGACGTGAGATGGTGTTGGTTATACTCATGTCTTTTGGGTTTACATAGTGGGAAACGTTTAAGTGAGGGTGGTATACGCCTGATCCGGTGTCTTGCCCTACTTCATTCTTTTGGAGGCTGCCATCAGTGTAGGTCCAATCCCGCCAATCTTTTACTTTACGGGTTAGGTTTTGGTTGGAGCTGTTTTGGGTCGCTTCGTCGGCATTACAATTATGAGGTTGGTCAGTGCTAATCAGGGCGCTTGTTGAATCTGGGCATTCTGGGGCTTGAGGGTGGGTCATTGGGTAGCTTATTGAAATTGTTGAGTCCTGAGTGTTGTCCAGAACCTAAAGCTGTTTAATAGGGATGGTTATGTATATTTTAAATTTCCCACTTTGCCTCAGGGATTTCTTTGGCAAGTTCTTTTAGCCAGTCTTTGTTGTGAGCATTGAGACAGATCCTGCCCTTGGTGTTCCATATGACAATGATCTTCAATTCACAGGTGTGTTTGGAAAGTGGTATTTGTATATTGTTCCAGAAGGGCACACCTTTGCATATTGGAGTTGGTCTGATGATGGGATGGTGACCAGGAATTTACACATGTGTGGGTGTTTGCGGCAGAGTGATGCATAGGGATTTGTGGTTATATTTTTATTCCAGGAAGGGAGGAGCATGAGTGTGGCTGTTTCCTCTGTGCTGACAGCAGCAGAGTAGATGGCGTGTCTTGTTGCTAAGAGCATGGTGTTTTCATGGTAGATGGGATGGCAGATGGAGAACCCAGAAAATCGGGAGGAGAAGGCGTTGGTGTTTGCCTCAAACACTTTGTCCCTGGGTGCTCACTCCAGTAATGGGGGAATTTGGGGTCATAGTCGAGGGGGGATGCCATTTTTTCTTTAGTGACCAGGGCCCACTTTTGAAAGGCGGCGGTGATGTGGGAGGGGAGTGTCCGTGTGTAAGAGTCTTTGATTTTTTTGTTCGCTTCGCCCAGGCTTGGTCGGCGGTCCTGCCTGAGCTCGTGCAATGTTGGACTCTGTTGTGGGCTACATTTTTCTTTAATTGTTTTTCTCAGGAAAGCTTAGAAACATGCATGTCAAAGGCGGGTTGCACGCTTGCATTATCGTTGGAAAATGTACACACTTTGTGATGTACGATCGCGGCCAGTCAGAAAAAGAGAGGTTATGTGTGGTACTCATTTGGAAGACACATGACCACTCTTAATCTGTACTAATCATGTCGCACTTTCACGCCCAATCGTTGGCAGCAATGAATCGTATGATAGAGCAGTTATGTTAGTTGACAATTGAGAGAGTTTATATGTCTTATTCAAAAAACTGGGCCAGTTGCCACAGCAAATCACTGTCACTGCAAAGTATAAGACTCAGCACAACAACCAACTTGAAGAATGGATCAAAGCCAGGGTCAAGCCTCTCGAGCAAAAGCTGGGAACTGCACTTCAGACTGGCAATTCTCCTGATTCCTCTCTCTCTTACTCTGCGGTTTCTCAAATCCAGCTAGCTTAAGACACTGACATATATACATAAGGGTGGGTAAATAGGGTGTCTGATGTTGCCAGCGAGGCTCGGCAAGCCTCAACGAACGCTCGGCACTCGCTGGGGAGGCCCTAGTCGGTGCATAGGTTAAAAAACCACTTTCTCAAATTGCACGGATTGAGCCGAAATTTTTTCTGTTGTTCGCTTACATATATTAATGAATATTAAGGTTGAGACCGGGTGGAAAATTTGAACGTGTGAGTCAGGAAAATTTGGTTTTCGTTTACCACCCCCCCTGTTGCACACCCCTTTTGGCTCTTCCTGGTGTTATATATTAATCAATAAGTACTGTTATATATTAATCAATAAGTATTGTTAGGATACTTTAAAAGGGGCCTGTCAGCCGATTCCGCCACGAAATTTTTGGATTTGGGAAACTTTAAAGTTCCAAATTTGGGGAGATGGGCCTGTCAGTGATTCCACCCAAAAAGTGGACACCCTTGCTGGCCGACGAGTGTCTTCCACGGAAAGAGGCTCGCCGAGCTCGGCGAGCCTCACACTCGGCGAGGTCATGACCCACTCTTATATACCCACAGGTCATGACCCACTTTTATATACCCTATACCACACACACACTCTATCTAGTCGGCTGCCGTGCCTCTCCTCCCCCAGGCTGGGAAGTTCACTCATCCATCTGGTTGAGCATTGATGAGTTTTCTGTGAATACCGCAATCATTGCTATGATAGCAAAACCAGAAAATGCTATCTTCAATAAACTGGCTTCCTCTCAGGTTCAAGACTAGGCAAATTAACCTCAACTACCAAACCAACTATTTTGTTCACACGAATCGTCACTGCCAACAATTGGACGTGACAAGTCAGATAGATGTTACGGAGTACCAGAAGGAAAAAAGGTATGAGGTTTACAGAAAAAGGCCTTCAGTCAAGAAGTCTTCTCGTCCTGAGGCTATCCTATTTCTACTTAGCACTATGTGCTCTTCTTGCGTCACCAACTGCAACTCAAATTTTCAACAGCTTGCTAAAGACAAGAAACTGAATTCAAACTAGTGGGAGGTTCACCTGAATGAGTTAAAATTTGGTGAAGACACTTGGCCTGATCCCCAGCTCCAAAAAGCAAAAGCACAGCACAGCGTGCTTATTGCCAACCTAAACAGACAAGGATATAGGGAAGTCAAGCTCCACGTGATCCTCGTTGGAGTTATGGAAACTACCTACAAAGACTACAGACAAACCTCTGGCAGACCTTAATCTGGATTACCATAAGATTAAGACCTGACACACAAACTGTATGAGCGCTCCATCAGACATGCATCTGTACTCATAAAAACAAGAAGGTATGCACTGCAATATAACATAGCTAAGCAACAACAATCAAGATTTAGGTTTGGGTGCTACGGCACACAACCCCCCTGACCCACATTAATTTCTTTTTATTGTTTGCGGGGTGGGGGGTTGCCTGGTGCGGGCACCTATGTAGCCCCCTCCCTTAATCATGCTGGCTGTGTCATCACTACCAGCGGAACCTTTTCTTTTCGTTTCATAAGTGCGACTGCAAGCCTGCTCATAAAAAGCAATTGGTTCATGAAGGTAAAAGTAAAAGTCCAGCCACCCTGCTTCTCAGACAAAATTAGGTTTACCTCCCAGCCATACGGATGCTGTGTTGGCTGCTCCCATCTCCGTAAAAACAAAAAAGCAACAGACTAAAAATGTGTGGCTGCAGAAAGCTATAAATATGTTACAAGGAGGATCATCTGAAATGTTTGATGGTGTCCTAGTAAGCGTGTCAGATTAAGCTGTTGATGTTGCGCCTTGCTTATCTGCTTGTTGGGCAAATTTTATAATTGACAAAATGTCGTGAGATGTATGTACAAAAAAACTGGCTTCACGGCAAACATGGGAAGTCGTACGTAAACAACTTGATTGGGTACAATGAAATTAGATCACACTCAATTTGGTCTAGTGAATCCTACACACATCTACACTCACAAACATCAGATGTGCACTGTGCACTGCGTTACAAACAGCAACAACAAGTCGAAGGCCAGAACTTGACTTGTAAGAGACCTGCCTCTAGCTTAAATGACAGGCAAGCCCAAATGGGCCTGTAACATGCTTGTAAAATAGTCTATTGGCCTGACTACTGGGCACCCTGCTAACTGGCTTCCTTTTTCAAAGGCCCTTCCTTCTAATAAAGGCCTTCCTCTTGAGGTGAAGGAACCTCGACCTTCACAGGAATCCCCTCTTCGCCCCACCCAAAACCGTACTGCGGGTGAGGAGGAGTCATACAGTCAGGAAACATGTTGCCGTTATACCCGTCGGCTGCCCCTCCCTTCAACTCAGTGTCGTGGGTGTCATGTGTGGTCGCAGTCGACGCGGACGCTCTGCGTGGACGGCTGTTTCTGCCGCCTGTGATGCCCACCTGAGAAAGATGTGGGTGTGTGTAGTTGTGCGTTTGTGTATGTTTGTGCGTGCGTTTGTACGTGCGCCAGTGTCTGTGTGGGTGTGTGTGTATGTGCGCACGCGAGTGGTTGGTTGGTCCCCGCCAGTTGTAATCATTTTAAACAGAAATTGCGATCTTGGCACCACACGACTGGTCAACATTAAACGCGCTAAAGCACTCACTGTGCGGGCCGCTGGGTATGCCAGCGCTGCACGGAACAGGTCCGGAGCTATCTCCTGCAGTCCTCCTCCATTCTGGTCCCCTCCAACACCCCCAATTGCATGGAGAAGGGCCAGATTACGAGCCTGAAGATCATGAAGGGAAGCACCCAGGTAGAGTGTTCAGGTTTCAAGTTGATAAGCTGGTAATAAGCAACTGCAACACATACATTTTATTTAGTAGGCCAAAAAAAACGTATACACAGTATATATATGGTTCTGGCCAACGCTATGCACTTGTGTTTCCATGCCCTAGCATCCTCACAGGGGACGTGAATCCTCCACAACTATAGGTATGTCGCTTCCAACAACTGCACACACACATACACACATTCAAACACAACTTTAGACTCGCACACGTACCTGGTATTGGCTGTCCCTCCTGGCCCTTTTCTTCCCGCTGCCTGGTCCTCCTCCCTCCAAAAACAGCCTGCCATCATCATCATGGTCGTCTCCATAGTAGCCAAGGCTGTGCATGTGTGTGTTTGTGTGTGTGTGTGTATGTGTGTGTGTGTGTGTACATGCAAACATTTGCACGTTTATATTTTTAAGTTCGTGTGTGTGCATGAGTATGAGTGTGCGGAGGTGTACAGTGCATGTGTGTTAAGGGCATAAGGGACGATAAATGACCCTCTATTTACCTGAAATGCGTGCGGTGGGGCGGCATTGCATGGGAATTGGGGCTTGGGGATCGAGGACGTGGAGGGGGCTGCTCTTGATGGGCAGGACCTGGTGGTCTCCAGGGCGGCTGCAGGTGTGTATGTGTGTGTGCCTGTGAGCACGCATGTGTGTGTATGTGTGCAAGTATGTGTGCGTGTGTTTACTAAGCCTTACATGCCTTGTGCATGACAGTACCAAAAAAAAGGGGCCGCTCCTTGGTACACGAGCCATTGGTACATGCGCCAAGTGTCAAACCCTCTTGCGACCAAGTCCTTCCATCGAATTTGCCTGGTCAGCACGCTCATACACATGCACACAAAAAAACTCACACACAAGAGCACACATGCATGCTCTGCGCACTCACAACATATGCAACATGTACAAGTATGCATTACAACCACGACTATGCTCAAGAGGAGGGTGCAAAAAAACTGTGTAGGTAGCTCAAGACAACGACAGCAGCACAACACACAAGCGCTTTTGTACACACACCTGCTCAGGAGAGGGCGAAGGACTGCGGCTGCGACTGTGACGTGGCACCACAGCACATCTGGCAGCAGCAGCAGCAGCAGCTTGTGCAGCATCATACGCAGCTGGCGTGTATGCTCCATGAGGAGCCCATCCTGGCGAGCCTGCGTACTGCTGCTGCTGCTGCTGCTGCTGCTGCTGGTGGAGGTGGTGGTGGTCGTGGTTGTCCAGGAAGAAGCACTTTTGCCCAAGTGCATCATAGTAGTAAGGTCCGGTGGCGGGGGAGTGAGTCCCGCGTAAGTTGTTACCGTAGCCAGCACCAGCACCAGCACCAGCACCAGCACCAGCACCAGCACCAGCACCAGCACCAGCACCAACATCAGCATCAGCATCAGCATCAGCACCATTCAAGCTGCCACCATCACTCACGTTACTAGGCCCGTTGCCATGCTGCTCTGGCCATGCCTGACGTGCTAATCTTCCTGCGTGCGTGATGTGTACGTGATTGTGCGTGTCGCAAGTTTGCGGATCTAAGAAGCCACACGAGGCTCCTCCTCTCTCATCTTGATCATGGGATGTGCTTCCGTGCTGTATCAAGGAGCAAAAAACTGGGGTGCCACTAAGATCTCCACCTTTTTGCAGCCGTGATGTAAGGGCACACACACACACGCGCGCACAAACACACACAAACATTTGCAAAGCATTGCACACACGCACACACGCGCACACACACGCACACACACAAACATTTGCAAAGCAGTGCACACCTGCTTGGGCTGAGCTGTTCCTGTTGAAATGCACCGTTGGCGTGTTCACGGTCGAAGCGGGTGAAGCAGAGCGGGCTCCAGCACGACGTGGAGTTGGTGCGGTGGGGCGCTTTGGAAGACGCAGCTGTGTTTGTGTGTTTGTGCGTGTGTGTGTTTGTGTGTGTGCGCATGTGTGTGCGTGCGTGTGTGCACAACAAGTGCACATTGTGTGTTGATGCACGGAAGTACATGCAGTGTGTGTGTGTGTTTGTCACTCACCTTGCCCATCAGCAGCTCCACCTCTGAGCCATCTGAGTCTGCGCGCAGGGAATGCAGGTCTGGTTCCGTGCTGTGGGTGTAGGCGTCTGTCAAGAGCGACAGCAGGTGTCCTTGGAAGAGAGGGTCCGGCATGGATGTCAGGTGATGCTGCGGTTGCTGCTGCTGCTGTTGTTGCTGCTGCTGCTGCTGCTGCTGCTGCTGCTGCTGCTGCTGCTGCTGCTGCTGCTGGATGCGTCTATTTCTCCGATCTCGCACGGCATCCGGCATGACCACACCCCTCTGCAGCTCCAGTTGAAGGTCGTTATCCATTTCAGCATGTGCATGTTCTAAAGCAGCAGGAGCAGCAGGAGCAGCCACATCATCAGCACCAGCATCAGCATCAGGAGTGGGAAACAGGCCCCTGTGCTGCCTTTCCTGTTGATCATGGTGCTGATGCAAAACCGGCTCTGGCGGTTGAGAAGTCGCTGAGGAGGAGTGCACACGCTTACTGCTGCTTCTCACGGCTTCTCTCCCTAGTGGCGATGGCTGCTGCTTTTGCGATGGCGGAGCTGCAGCTGCTCCTGCTCCTGCTCCTGACCCTGATCCCCCACTTCGCACTGCACTCAATTTGATGCGGGGTGATGGTAACGTAGGAATGCTGGTGGTGGTGTCAACACACACGTCGTCGTGGTGGGCTGTAGGAAAGCCGGGGGAATGGAGGGTGGGGGGG
>Ga0307968_1002105_pt1 | contig 16460 bp, 13 predicted proteins | sample OrgLakmetagen650_FD_201834 | JGI IMG/M metagenome (GOLD analysis project Ga0307968, IMG submission 201834) | Saline water microbial communities from Organic Lake, Antarctica - #650 | ecosystem: Environmental > Aquatic > Non-marine Saline and Alkaline > Saline | place: Antarctica: Organic Lake... | reverse complement strand
TGTTGCTTGCTGTCAATAACAGATTATATCCTCTCATTATACTTAATTGTTCACAGGCTTCAAGATCATTACAACACACGAGTGATGGAATTGTGTTGATCAGGCAATTTCAAAAAATGTCCGCCGCCATGCAAAAATGTATCGACACATCTCTGTAAGAAAAATAATTGCATTTAGAATGCCAGCGGCGTGGATGAGGAAAGTTGGCAAAGAAGCCAAGTCTCACCTTGACCCAGTCAAAAGCGGTGCCTTGCAAAAGGAGCACAAGTCCCATTGTAGGCCTTATGAGGGACTCGTGCACCTGTGCTGCCCAAAGACCTCCACGCCAAATATTGGCATTCACTGTCATGTTGTCATGCTGCAGTGCCAACTGTATGGAGCGCGTGGGAGGATTATGACATCCTTTCTCATAGGGTATAGTGACACAGTGACACAGAGAGGAGGTACAGTGGCACATTGATACAGCAAAGGCATAGCAACAGTGGCACAGAGGGGAGGCACAGTTCTCACTATTGTGTACACCACATGCCTCCACAGCTAACGACCGTGACACAGTTGTCAATGTACACATCACATCCCAAAGGCAGCTTGTGGTGCAAGCTGCACAGCCAAGAAGCAGAAAAGGGTTGGGTCAACTAAGCAAGGTTATGCATCATCAAAACTCTGTATTAGGTGGTTCTTCCACTCATTAAAATACCCCACGGCACTGGTTATCGTTTTCAAAAATCCACTGCCAATATTCTGACATTTTGTTCACCTTCATCCTTCCATCTGCTGGATCTCTTTTGAAGTAAACGAGAATGATTGATGGAATGATGATACGTTGGACAGACATCAAGGTGGACATAGTTGATTTAACCTGCAAACCAGGACAGAGGACAGCACGGAGCGACGATGATGTGACCACCATTTTATCGAGCACCCAATTCATTGATCACCCAACCAAGAAAGGGGGCGTTTCTGTTGTCAGAGCATGGACAGCGTGCCTGATTTGGCCTAGATCTAACACTTGGTCAGTGCAACAGATCAAGCAGTGAGTGCTCGTACCAAAAACATCTACCTTCATATCCACCCAAACGCAACACCTATCATCTCCTGCTGCCCAGAAGATATCACGGAGGGTGATCTCATAATCTGCATAGTTATTGGCGCAGCGGAACGCCTGCAATTAGGACGCAAGCATTTTGCATGAATACAGGCTGTTACTGTTTTTGTTGGTGATTATCTTTTTCATCTACCAAATTGCCCTAAACACCAGAAAACTAATGGGAAACCTACTTACCAGGTAAACCTACTTACATGGTAAAAGTTGCTCCTCCCCCGAACGCTGCCTAAGGGGTGCACAAACTCAACATCAGGCAGCATATAGTTCTGGCAAACATATTTCTGGACCTGCAATTAAAACGGGAATGCGAGTCAGACTAGGTTTCATTATGTGGAACTTCGCAGGCAGGGAAGACTACTCCTGACTCTAACCAAGAGAAAGAGTCACAAAGTATCGTTTGTTCCCTTCCATTTGCAAAAAGTTGGATGAACCAATGTAGACCTGGTAGGTTGCAGGCCAGGCCTAAAACCGGCTCCTGATGAGGAACGTCAATAAATAGAAAGGCCGACTAGTATGGACATGTTTGGCAGCATAGTTGACAGAGCGCTGCGTAGCATGAAGCATCTTGACATTTGAAAATCAAAGCCCGATGTCTAAGCCGCTGAAGGTGCTGTATAAATAGGAAATGGTGGGGAGAGCGATGCAAGTTTCTTGCGGCTGTTTTACAGATGTCGGTGCCAGTTTGCCATTAGAATTGAGAAATTGTTTGTGAGCTTGCAGTGACTGTTGTTGACTACCCTGCAAGTACAAGAAGCGGCGGGCATTCAAGGTGCTTGTGAGGAAAACATAAATCGTACAAGCATGCATAGGTCATCACAATTGTGATGAGCACAGTTTATTAAGACAGGAATATAGTGATATGTAGCGGTGCCTAGAGACCCAGAGACTAGCAACTAACCCAATCTGCCACTTAATAATTAGGAAGCCACTGTACGTTATCATTTCCACCCCAAGAATTCAAAAAGAGAGCTATAACTTAGAGTGACTCATAAGGAAATACTGCACAATTAAAGTATGTTGCCCATGCATGTACATGACTGGAGTCTCCACATAAATGACTCGTTAAACACGTCCTGTTCATTGCAAGCAGTGCTCTTAATAAAACAATGCTCAAACTCAATCGAGCACTATATACATACCTCTACGTTCCCTGACACCATCCCAAGCAAGATGAATTTCAATGATTCCTCGTCGATCTCTGTCCTCAAATCAAGCTCTTCTTTTGGAGCCAAACCATCAGGACCATTGCTCAGGCTCTGCGCGAAATCCTGAGCTTGCAGAGGGAGACCTGCTTGTAATTGTATGTTTGTGCAGTATTTGCACATCAGTGTATATACATGTGCTGCGGTTGTGTGTGTATTGTGCATATCAAACCTCGTTCTTAACAATGTTATGAGCAACTTAATATCGTTCTTACCTGCTAAAGCATTGCCCCTAAGCAGCGAGCCTTCAGGCGGCGCTGGCACGTTGCCTGGTCCGTATTTGTGGCCAATCCATTGCCATGTAGTTGAGTCCATCGTTTTGAGCACTCTCTGAAGTCCTACTTGCTCACGGGTGCCCTCTGAGAGTGCTTGTGCAAAATACCTGCTTATACTCTTTTTTCTGTGGGGTCCCGATATCAGAAGTCGAATTATTAAGTATTTAAAAAAATCAAGCTAGGTATATTACGACAATTTGTAAAGAAATTCGCGAATAATGGACTCCTCCACCTTTTTCAGCAGAGCTGCTGTCGCCCCCTGCCTCTCCACTGCGCCCACCGGTAGCGTTTTGGACATCCTGTAGTATCATTAATTGGGCAAGTGGAAGGGTATGCTTTGTCTGTATAAACAAGCATTAAACCCAAGCATGAGTTCAGCACAAGTCGTGTCAATAATTGTAAAAAAGCTTACGTCGTCAAAGATAAGCATAATTCAGCACAAGTCGTGTCAATATATATAGGACAGCTCACGCGTGGCTTGTGGCCGCTCCCCCAACACACACAAATTCACCTCCTCCACGTCTTCAGGCGTGTAATCCTGCACATCCAAAGATTTGCCAGAATCTTCACTTGGGTCTCCACTTGAAGGCTCAGATCCAGCGCCGGCAATGTCGTCAGGAACGCTTTCGCTTGGGGTTTCGTCACTTACTCGGTCAATCAAACACTGAGCAGCAAATTTGCCAAGAACTGTCTATGCTGACTTACCATTGGGTGATGATAGCAGCCCCTCTAGTCAATGCATTAGCCAAACCCTGCTCATTATTTCTGCAATGCAGATCAGAGCACAGGCAACATCACTAATAAGGCAACACTGTATGCATCCTCAGATCGATCTGGAGGAACCCAACGCGCTGTTGGATAGTAGAGGCTTTCATGAAAACAGACTCACGAGCCATCCTCCGGAACGCTGAAGAGGCCTGCTTCTTTGAGCTCCGGTTTGAATGCTGAAAACAGGGCGCAGCTATACCTGCAAGTTTTAGCAGCAGCACATTCACAAATTGAGTTTGTTTGCTTACGGTTAGCTGCTGTACATGCATGTGATTGGATAAAATGATGAAATCAGGAATACTGGTGAATGCATTGATTTTTGTTCAGGAGTTGATACACTTACTGAGCACAGTAGTCCTTGCTGTCAGGGTCTGCAGGTCAAAAAACACAGGGATAGGATTGCTGATCATGCAACGGACGGTGATCCTTGCCACAGCAGGAAAAATAGTACATTCATTCTACGCCCTCTGTTAATTCATTCTACGTACCGCATGCTTCGGAAGCTTCGTCTAGATCAAGTTGCCTGTCGTTTGGAGTGGAGGGGCACTGAGCTTTGGGCAGCTGGTCGCTCGCCCCTTGCAGCTGTGCGTAAGAGCATGCGAAGAGGAACAGAGAGAACACAGCAGACTTTGTGAGTAACATCCTTTATGTATTTCCCAGATTTTTTTCACCACGCTCGACGAAAGCTTATAAATTATTTGGTTCAATGGATGACGCAATATATTACATTTAGTTTGTGGCGAGCTAAACAATTTACCTTTACAATTTACTGTTGTGATTTTACATATATTAATACAGGCGAAGAACCAAGGAGAAGATGGATGAAAAGTTCAAACAGAAAAGTTCCTTCAGATTGCAGTCTGACTGCCTAATCAATACATAGGAAATACGAACATCTCTGAAGAACTGTTTCATAGCATGTACTCATCATGCATGTCTGCTCCTTGGCCTTGCATAGTTCCTCAACACTTAACATTTACCACAATGCAATTACCATCGTGGCTCCTCATAAAAGTATACACTCTCATCGTCCATTATAACAGTATAATGAAGGATAAAACAGTTTTTCACGAGGTAAGACCACCATACACAGAAAATATAATCGCCAAGGTCAGAACTTCAAGGGCCGTACTTTGGAATTGAACAGCAATTTCAGCTGCCACAACTTAAGGCTGGAAAGTTGATAGAAACAGAAGGGTGCTTTCTCTTTTATTGGTGTTGAGCAGCCATCACAAACTTAAGGTCTTAACAATCTTATTAAACAGGGAGAGATTAAGAGCGCACAACATATCCATCTACCGGTGGGCGCAGTGGAGAGGCAGGGGGCGACAGCAGCTCTGCTGAAAAAGGTGGAGGAGTCCATTATTCGCGAATCTCTTTGCAAATTGTCGTAATATATCTAGCTTGATTTTTTAAAATACTTAATAATTCGACTTCTGATATCGGGACCCCACAGAAAAAAGAGTATAAGCAGGTATTTTGCACAAGCACTCTCAGAGGGCACCCGTGAGCAAGTAGGACTTCAGAGAGTGCCCAAAACGATGGACTCAACTACATGGCAATGGATTGGCCACAAATACGGACCAGGCAATGTGCCAGCGCCGCCTGAGGGCTCGCTGCTTAGGAGCAAAGCCGTAGCAGGTAAGGACGATATTAAGTTGCTCATAACATTGTTAAGAACGAGCTTATGAAGCACAATACACGCACAAACGCCGCACATGTATATACACTGATGTGCAAATACTGCACAAACATACAAAAACAAGCAGGTCTCCCACTGCGAGCTCAGGATTTTGCGCAGAGCTTGAGCAATTATGGTCCTGATGGTTTGGCTCCAAAAGAAGAGCTTGATTTGAGGACAGAGGTCGACGAGGAAACATTGAAATTCATCTTGCTTGGGATGGTGTCAGGGAACCTAGAGGTATGTACCAGTGCCAAAGGGGTTATCTGAGGCCCAAAATGGGTATACTGTTTGCAAGCTTAACTGCATTGGAATCTATGCTACTTATCAGAGCTGAGCTTAAAACGTGCAAATTAGGGCCACCTGCCTCAGCAGCCGCGGTGTGAACCCTACTTTTTGAACAGCCATATGCTGTATCTGACCAGGCAGCGCACCAAACTGAGAGATGTTTTGGAGTTCTTATAATAAATAAAGATCATTGCAAAAACAATGGAGCAAAAAGAGCAAGTGGTTGGCGAGATATGCAAAAAATGCACCATTTCCCATGGAGAGCACCTATTTTGGGTACAGGTACACGATGTGTGCATATAGCCCTGTCATTCCTTACGCAGGGCGACTTAACTAAATCTGAGCACATGCTCTGGTAGCTTATAATATCAGTAACAGTATGAAGCTAGATTGGGTTCAATTCGGTGAATTGACGTGAGAGTGGTTGCCCCTTTAATGCAAGAAGGAGAATGTTTAGACATTTGCTCAAATGACCCCCTCTGATATACTGCTTGATCGAGTTTGAGGATTGCATTATGAGGGGTGCTTGCAATGAGCAGGACATGCTGGACTCAGGTCTTGACCGATTTCTTTCTAATTCTTTGATCAACTTTATACTGAGTATTATCCTCAGGACCAATCTACTTCACCGTTTTCTTGCGGGTAGATTCTGTTTTCAAGTTCATACAAGGCATTGACATTTATATCTCACCTTATTACCGTCTTATACATTGTGCTCAGCATGCACTAAAATTCATTCTTGCCCTCACGACGAGCTGAGAGCCTTGCTTAGACAGGCGTCATGAGAGAAGGCATGCCATTACAGTCGCCGCAAGTTACTTTTTCCAAAGTATTATCACCTGCTCACCGCGTGTTTCCATGCAAATAATAATTGCAGGTTCAAAGATACATTTGCCAGAACTATATGTTGCCTGATGTCGAATTTGTGCACCCCTTAGGCAACGTGAGGGGAAGGGAAAGCGTCTATAAGGTGAACATTCCGGGGCCAGAGCCTGCAGACCAAGTGTATGTTGTGCACCTCATACTGCTATAACAGATATGATGTTAGAAATAGATTGCTGTCAGAGTATTCATTGCAGTTTTCACAAGAGCCTGGGCTCAAGACAACTTCAGTGCCCATCGTAACAATTAGACATGAAGACTGTCTGCATTGCCTTTTCGTCACACAGGTCTTCCGCTGTGCTTGCAACTACAAAGAGTACGCAATTACCTGCAAAGACCTTTTCCTGAAGCCTGGCACCAGCAAAGCATGTGTTTGGGTCGACCTGAAGGTGAAGCACGTTGTCTAATTAGGAGTTTTACACAAGCGACCTTGCTGGTGAAAAGAGCTAAACAAGTCGCCGCTTCCTTTCCTGCTGAATATAATTAAGGTACTTACATGGCGGCATGATAGAATGCACAATTTCAGATTCACCTCTTTGCTATAGGCTGTAGCACTTTGATCAAGATGTGCTTAGTCAGCTAAAGTGAAAAAGTGAGGTAAAATGCCCTGAAACACCAACTGCCTTGTGCAGATCAAGCTGGGGGGGCTGACATCCTTCAACCCCCTGGTGATACCAAGCATTGTCTTTCTTTACTTTAAGAAAGATGCCGATGGGAGGACCAAGGTGAGAGCGGATTTTGCTAGCAAATCAGCAACTCTGTTTTAAGGGTCAGTTATTAATATTTTATGGCCATCTAATTATGAGCCATTACCTTGCTCTCATTTTCACTCATACTTGGCATCGATGGTGGGTTGACAAACTCACTATAATTTTTTCAACTGTGCAGTTGGCCCTGCAGCATGATAACCATACAATGTACATGACATCCTGGCGTGGAGGTCTTTGGGCAGCACAGGTGCACGAGTCTCTCATAAGGCCTACAATGGGACTTGTGCTCCTTTTGCAAGGCACCGCTTTTGACTGGGTCAAGGTGAGACTTGGCTTCTTTGCTAACTTTCCTCATCCACGCCGCTGGCATTCTAAATGCAATTATTTTTCTTACAGAGATGTGTCGATACATTTTTGCATGGCGGCGGACATTTTTTGAAATTGCCTGATCAACACAGTTCCATCACTCGTGTGTTGTAATGATCTTGAAGCCTGTGAACAATTAAGTATAATGAGAGGATATAATCTGTTATTGACAGCAAGCAACACCAGGTATCCGTGTTTATCAAAACAACAAAATCCTGCTAGCTTCCTTAATCCTTAATTGTATTTTGCAGGGCAAAATTCAGGGCGTTCGTATGCAAGTCTTTGGGCTGCAGCCACCACCATCAAAGGCCGCAGATCTGCAGGGCATGAGTGTGGATGCATGCATGCGTGCTGCTGTAGCTCAACTTGCACAGGAGGGCAAGCTGGTGCGCATTTTGTCAACCAGATCAGTTTTCTAATGGATTGCAAAGAATAATCCCAGTTTCGGTTAATTTCAAGTAATCTTGCACGCAGTATAAGCTTGGTTATCTTCACGCACCAGCGTCACCATACAACATCATCTACAGCTTTTCTTTAAAGAGGATTATTAGCTAAAAACAACCTAGATACGAGCGCAAGGAAAGCAATGTGAAACAGCCATGTAGTTCAGGTCCTGCTCTCATGTATGCAAGCGCTGTCCACACTTCTTATTTTGCAGGTCGGCCCAGACAGCACAAAAGGCTATGAAGTGCAGTTGCCTTACAAGTTTCTCAGGGATGCAGTTGGTCTGTTGTATGGTTTGGCAGGCCTCTTGGCGTTCGCCTCTGGCCTTTTGTATTCTTCCATAAGTTTTTTCTAGGTTTTCAATAGCAGCAGATTGCTCAGTCATGAGGCATGTACAGAACCACGACTCCAAATTTGAAACAGGCAGAGTTGGGCACTTGAACGTTTCCGGCTGATGATCAGAAGGAACCGATATCGCGCTTTATATCAGGAACCTTTAGTTAGTCAATCAATATATCTAGCAATATTCATAACAATATACTTAGAAGTCAAGTAAATCCGGCTGGCAGATGCAAGCTCAAAGGGTAAATCTTTGATAGATTCATCTACTGAAAAGCTGGCACTCAATGCAAATGGTTGCACGCACGCATGCGCACATGTAGGCTTGGCTACTTTGCGCGTGCAAGCATCAACACGTATACACACACACACACACACACACACACACACACACACACACACAAACACACACACGCACACACACACACACACACACGTGCGCACACACACACACAAACACACACACGCACACACACACACACACACACACACGTGCGCACACACACACACACATACACACACACACGTGCACATGCACACGTGCACACACACACGTGCACACACACACATGTGCACACACACACACACACACACACAGGCACACACAATGTACACACATGCATGCACTCACGCACGCACGCACAGGCACAGGCACACACACACATACAAACAGACATCTCTCTCTCTCTCTCTCTCACACACACACACACACACACACACACACGAACACACACACACACTAGGCACCTGAGCTCACAAATAATCCACACATTTCCTCCTCTTGCTGCCAGGGTCTGGTCTATTCAGCTGCTGCTGCCAAACAGCAAAGTGTTGTGCCGACTATTGTTCATTCTTCGCAACGTGGTGTCCTTCCTCCCATATCAGCGGTGGCTAACAACAAGAGCAAAACTCAACAGCAGCAGCCTGCACAGCAGCAGCCTACACAGCAGCAGCAGCAGCAGCAACAGCAGGGGTTTGCGGCTCCAGTGTTCTTGTCAGATCGGAAGACCCTGGGCTTTCTGGATGCCGCCTCCAAGCAGCTAGGTGTCAAGAACAAATTGCGGCCTGCAGAGTTCTCTGGCCTGAGGGGCATGTGCCTGCCTCTGGAGACGTTGGAAAAGTCAGAGGAAGGACAGGTGGAAAAGGGGGGCATTCACCAGTTCTCACCATCCATATGCACATCCACGCACACACACACACACTCTCTCTCTCTCTCTTTCTCTCTCTCTCTCTCTCTCTCTCTCTCTCTCTCTCTCTCTCTCTCTCTCTCCCTCTTTCTGTCTCTCTGATCAAACCGCTGTAGGCAAAATTGCAACGGCCACAAATAGACAATATTCTGCGCAAAATCCTATCCGGCAACTACTACTACCTATTCCTGGGTTATGTGATGCAACATAAACCTTCTTCTTTCTTGGAATTGCAGGTGCTTGTGTCTGTTCCCCGTCGCTCCTCTATCACACTTGCCCCCAAACAACGCTGCCCCTTTCCAGATTGGGTCCGCCCAGGTGTGTGTGTTGTGTAAATATGTGAATGTATATGTGTGTATTGTTTGTGCCTGTTCATGGTGCAAACATGTACGTTCATTTTGTATTTAGATACCTGAGGTCAGCCGTGCGCACAGCACAATGAATGTGAGCACTGGCAGCCTACAAGCTGTACACCTGTACCTTTAAAACATTCTTCATTGACGCACGCAAGCATATCTGCATGTCACACATCACACGCAATTTCATAGGCACACACAAATAAGCATGCGCGCGCACATACACACACGCATACACACACACGCACGTGCACACACACGCACATGCAGACTACTGGCAGTCAGCGCCCTGGTTTGTGAAGCTAGGGTTGCTGCTGCTGCACGAGCGCAATCAAGGGGCGACCTCTCGCTTGTCGGCATACCTAAGCCAGCTGCCTCAAAACTTTGATCACCCTGTGCTGTGGACAGAAAAGGCCAAGCTGCAACAGCTGCAGTGTCCACCTATGATACGCCAGGTGCCGTTGAGTCCATACACACACATAAACACACACGCGCATATCACACACATGCGCACACATACACACACGCACTCACAACAAACACGCACGCACACCAAAACACACACATATACACAACCACTTCAGGATAGACATATGTATATGTCTGTAAAGCATGCAAAGGCGAGAAGCATGCACTCGCACGTATGAACTGAAAGCTTCGATGAGCATGCAATTGCATGTGCACTTGCCTGTGTATCAAAGTGGCAAATGCAGCTTGCTTTTCGTAGGGGCATACGTTTTGAATGTAACTTGCTTTCAGTTTGGCGAGCTGCATCGACGTAGGGGCAATGCATTTTGCAGTGGAGTTTGGAAGTCAGAACGCTGTATTTGGACACAAACACACGCACGCACGTGTACATACACTTACTTGCACAGGTGGAGGAGCAGCGGGAGCAGTGGATAGCACTGCACAAGGACCTGTGCGACAAGGGCTTGCAACCAGGGGGGAGGCCTGTGCCACAAAAAGACTTTCTGTGGGCACTGTGTGCAGTGCGCAGCAGGACATTCAGCGGACCCTACATAGGTGGGTTGTGTGCATTTATTTTTTGTGTGTGTGCGTTTGTGTGTGTGTTTGTGTGTGTGTGTGTGTGTGTGTGTGCAACAATGACAAAAGCGTTGTGCACAACTGGCCTACATTATTTGTTCGCTTACGCCTGACCTCCACATAGTCACAGCACGCACAAGTTCAGGAGCTCACCTTACATCCAGGCGTTGCATCAGATCTGCATGCTTGCTGCACTTCTAACATCACACTGTGGATGCACTTGTAACATCACACTGTAGATGCATTTCTGACATCACACTGTAGATAGATGCTGCCCAGATCTATGAGCTATTCAGCCGCTGCACTGCTTTGGGGTGCTTCCTGCCTATGGTCTAACTGACACGTTTATGTGCATATTGCACATCGCGCCAGTCCCACATGACAGACCCCTGCTGTAAACAAGGTCCAAGCTTTTTAAAACGTGATCTGAACATGTTGTTTGCATAATCATTCACATACACCGCCTGCCCTGTTTTGCCTACCCTCCTTGCAAACTACCCTTTCGTCTTGCGCTGCACACGCATACACACATACACACACAAGCTCAACTGCATGAAGACACACAATACATACAGTATGCATACACGCCACACACAAACACACGCACACACGTATGCACCCGCACAAGTACACATGCACTTACGCTGCCACATGCGGTAGGTAGCACCCTCACGGATCGACTAAAACTTGGGGGACTGGTGGGGGTGCTGGCCTTGGCCAATGTCAGCTTAGGCCTTGCTGACACGCAACGCACGCTAAGTGAGTTTGTGGTGACAAAGGAGTGTAAATGTGACAAAGCAGTGTAAATGTGACAAAGGAGTGTAAATGTGACAAAGCATTGTAAATGTGACAAAGCAGTGTAAATGTCTGTTGTATAGACTGGATCTTGCTAGTGTGCGTATGTGGTTATGTATGTATGAGTGTGTGCGCCTGCGTCCATATTTTTGTGCGTATTTTGCAATAGTGCGCGCATATTGCATGAGTGAGTGTGCAAGTGAATGTGCATGTGTCACTACTTCTTTCACCTCCCTCAGATGCCAAAGTCATGTCAGATAACACTCCTCTTAGCCACGTAATTCCACACAACTTTGTCTCCACAAATTACAGCCTCACCTGCCTCACGCTTCATGCCTAGCAGGTGTACCTGCCTTACGCTTCATGCCTTGCAGGCGCACGCTTCATGCCTTGCAGGCGCACCTGCCTCACGCTTCATGCCTTGCAGCCTCACCTGCCTCACGCTTCATGCCTTGCAGCCTCACCTGCCTCACGAGTCATGCCTTGCAGCCTCACCTGCCTCACGCTTCATGCCTTGCAGCCTCACCTGCCTCACGCTTCATGCCTTGCAGCCTCACCTGCCTCACGCTTCATGCCTTGCAGGCGCTGCACTCGCTGTGTTTCTGTTCAACATCATCTACGAGCTCGTTCTCAGCCGCAGCCTGAAGCAGTACGCCATGTGCCCCGTGATCGATTTCATTAACCACTCCAGCTCAGAGCAGGTGGGCTATCGGTGCTGTCCGTGAAGATACAAGCAAGGTCGTTATTAATTAGTTTGAGTGTTTGAATGTACGTCTGTGTGTGCCTGTCTGCGTGTGTGTCTGTGTCTTTGTGTGTCTGTGTGTGTCTGAGAAGCTTCGTAGCTTTTGTGACAACAGTGCTGGCAGCAGTTGCTTTGGTGTTTGTGAAAGGGAGAAAATAAATTTGGTGTTTGTGGAAGGGATAAGCAAAGACATGCAAATATATAAGTACCACGCATGTGTCATTCTACTAAGACGGGTCCTTTGCTGCAGAGTGTATAATCTACCAAAAACGTATGAACATTTAGAAATACTAGGATGGCTAGAACTCAGGTGTTCCACAGTCTTGTGTATACATATCCTGTGCATTCACACAGACACACAGACACACATGCATACACACATTCACACACACAGAATAGCTGTACGCTATAACTTGCCACACATGTGCCGCCCACCCGTGCACGCTAGCCAAGCAAACAGAGTCACCCCTTATGAAATACGCATCCACAATTCACACATGCCATTACCCACGCCCACGTGTGTGCAGTCGGAGGTGAGCTACAACTACTTTCTAGACAGCTACACTGTGGCAGCAAGTAAACCATACGAGCGAGGCGAGCAAGTGCGTGCTGATGGTGTGTGTGTGAGTGTGTACGTGTGCATGTGTGCTGTGTGTGTATGCTGACATGTGTGTATGACGATGTGTATTTGTGCATGTGTGCATGTGTTTGTGTGTGTCTTTTTTGCCACGGCCAAAGGGTAACCTCGTGTGATGTGTGTCGCGTAATTGTCTTTTTTGTTGCCTGCCCAACGTCACAAGTATGCATGCTTGAGCTGCAGCTTTTTGCGCAGTGGATGTGATTCACGTGAAAGCTATTGACTGCTCTCATAAGTCTACACTGACTGTGGCACACACACACACTGTGTCCTACATACTCAACATTCCGGCTTTCGACGTGACTTTGTAGAGCAACGTCCCTCTTCTGTTCGATGTGACTTTGTAGAACAACGTCCCTCTGCTGTTCGATGTGACTTTGTAGAGCAACGTCCCTCTTCTGTTCGATGTGACTTTGTAGCACAACGTCCCTCTTCTGTTCAATGTAAATTTGTAGAACGTCCCTCTTCTGTTCGATGTGACTTTGTAGAGCAACGTCCCTCTTCTGTTCGATGTGACTTTGTAGAGCAACGTCCCTCTTCTGTTCGATGTGACTTTGTACAACAACGTCCCTCTTCTGTTCGATGTGACTTTGTAGAGCAACGTCCCTCTTCTGTTCGATGTGACTTTGTAGAGCAACGTCCCTCTTCTGTTTGATGTGACTTTGTAGAGCAACGTCCCTCTTCTGTGCACGCCACAGGTGTTTGTTTCCTACGGCAACCAAACCAATGATAGCCTGTTGCAGTTCTACGGCTTTGTAGAGGCTGACACTCCAGTTGACTGCTACACAATGGAAAGGTAATGAGCATCGTAGAGGCTGACAATCCAGTTGACTGCTACACAATGGAAAGGCATTGAGCATTGTAGAGGCTGACAATCCAGTTGACTGCTACACAATGGAAAGGTGATGAGCATTGTAGAGGCTGACAATCCAGTTGACTGCTACACAATGGAAAGGTAATGAGCATCGTAGAGGCTGACAATCCAGTTGACTGCTACACAATGGAAAGGCAATGAGCATTGTAGAGGCTAACAATCCAGTTGACTGCTACATAGTACATAATGGAAAGGTAATGAGCATTGTAGAGGCTGACAATCCAGTTGACTGCTACACAATGGAAAGGTAATGAGCAGGTCACTGGCAAGGTGTGCAACTTGGAGAAGAGAGGGGGGAGACGCATTAAGAGCGGAGAGAAATGAACAGGTCACAGGCAATGCGTTCAAGTGTGAAAGAGGGGAGGGAGACACATGGAGAGAGGAAGGAAAGAAGGGCTTGATTATGTGGGGAGTGGGTTTTCACTGCCTGCGTAGTTTCTTCCTCTCATTTATCAGGATCGAATGATTAAGTATTGTTCCTCATTCACTTCAACATGTTTTCACTCCTTTTATCTATTCCACCTAGAAAGCTAACGTGCACCGTTCAAATGTAGATGTGCTCAATATCTACCACAGTCAAAAATGGGTCCAGCGGTGATCATTCCATACTAGTCAGCAATTGCTCCCTTATTGCCTGGAAATCATTTGGTACCCCACATGACTTCTGCAACACACATACACTTACATAGCATGTATCTCGCCCCCACACGGACACACAAACACACAAGCACATGCACCCTGCCACCAACACCTGCAGCATGCTGAAGTGGCTTCAGGGGAAGGCCACCCTAGATCAAGGACGGCTTGACGCACTTGAAAAGGAGGGGCTGATGTCATCACTGAAGCTGGTACGCCTGCCTGCTGCACACCTCTCTGTCGTATGCCGCACTCAGCGTTCAGGTCATATATACAAGCATTCAGGTCATACATACACTCAGGTCATACACTCAGGTCATACATATACTCAGGTCATACACTCAGGTCATACATACAAGCACTGAACGATAGATAGCTATGTTAAGTCCTTGCTCTCGGCTACTGCAATAAAAATGAGCGTAGGACAGAGCGTGCTTCATGCTTTGCAAGATCCCAATGCTCGTCTTTTCTTGCATTTAAGATCATTTCTCGCTGTTGCCCATCACCCCTCAACATTCATTGTGTTTTCTTTCCAGTCATCTGCCCACTACTTGCTTGCACTAAGTGGGCCTCTTACTATCGCTCTTTTCATTCCATAGGTTTCCGTCGCAAGAAAGGGTTTCCCAGCAAGCACGCTTCAGTCTTTGAGGTGAGCCTCACCTAGCTTTGATATAAAATAGCGTTGCGTGTGGTTGCATACGTCTCCTGTTTGGCTAAAAGACAAAGTTGTGTGCCATTGCAAAGTAACATTTTGGACAGATGTCAGATATATAGGGTTGGCCAGAACCGTATATATGCAGTGTATATACGGCGTTTTTGGCAGGGGAATCACCTAATATACGCAAAATTAGATACGGTTCTGGCCAACCCTACAGATATACAAATAAAGCCCAAGGAAAGGCAATGCGACATGCAAAAAAAGCACTGCTTGCCACAGCCTTGGTGCATGGATGACTCAAATATCTCTTTGCTTTAAATGTAACAAGCCTGAGGACGACAAGTGAAGGCGCTGGTGATGCCTTACCTTGAGCTTATAGGTGTGTGTGTGTAAGTAGAGACCTTTCTAAATTAGGGTACCTGAAGACACTGTTGGAGACAGCCGAGGGCGGGGGCTTCTCTCCCTCACACACACACACACACACACACACACACACACACACACATACACACACACACCTACAAGCTCGAGGTAAGGCACCACCCGGCGCCTTCCCTTGTCGTTCCTCACGCTTGTCACATTGGTATCGAAGCCTTTGCCAACGGATTGCTCATCGTGGTGTCCACGGTTCGATCCTGGGTGCACACTTGTTTTCCAGAGCATCATCTTAAAGTGCATTTTCTCAGAATCAGAAGTAGTAACACTGCTTTTGGGACGCGAGCACATGAGGGTGGGACGAATGTAACAATACATAAAGACGAATGTAACAATACAACTCCTAATCTTACATCACAAGTATGCCTTCTACAACGCGCTGCTACACTAGACATAAGAACTGTTTCACACATGTACATCGTTTCTATCCGATCCCAAAACCTAATTGTTTCCTTGTGGATCCCTAAACGCGTCAAAATGGGCTTACAGATGTTCCTAGAAAACAGAAAAAGAACGCAGATAATGACAACGTGTTAACGTTAAACACGCAGGTACCTTCTAGCAGCTGACACGGAGGCATCTCAAGGCCTGTCTGCATTTGAGGCGGGCGCCTCCGCTGCAACAGAATCCCGACTTGCAGAGATACTTGTGCACGCTTGCAGCAGTGAGCTGAGAGCTTTAGGTAAGCATGTTGCTCCTGCTGTGCAATCTGAAGATGAGTCACAGCAGGCGCCCAGCTTGCCAAGTATTGGTTCACTAGTGCAACGTGAGCTCAAAATTTTATTGCCATCTCCTGGTAAGGATGCGTAATTGCCATCATCAAAATAGACGCTTGACCTTATGCTTACTGCGTGGCACCCATTGGTCTCAATGCTGTCTGTAGATTTAAAATTGTACTAATGTGTAAGTAACGCCCCCCAATTGTCATTATATATTTTTTTTTTGGTGGGGGTTGTTACACGGTCCTCAGCAAGGGCCTGACAGAATGAAGGAAAAAAACCTATAAGACTGGGAAAAGGAAAACTCCTGCCTAAAC
>Ga0307968_1002104_pt1:0-15000 | contig 16474 bp, 14 predicted proteins | sample OrgLakmetagen650_FD_201834 | JGI IMG/M metagenome (GOLD analysis project Ga0307968, IMG submission 201834) | Saline water microbial communities from Organic Lake, Antarctica - #650 | ecosystem: Environmental > Aquatic > Non-marine Saline and Alkaline > Saline | place: Antarctica: Organic... | reverse complement strand
AGAGGCCCTCCAGGATGCCCTTGATAAGAACGCTGCCCTCAAAGCTGCGATCAACGCCCACCAGCATATACACCAGCAGCAGCAGCCACGGGCACCAAACTTAAGAGATGATGTGAACTGGTGCGAATGGGGTGGACGAGTTTGGTTGCCATTATGTATATATACTATATACTCCAGCAGCAGCAGCTACGGGTAACGAGTTTTAGAGATGACATGAACTGGTGTGAAGGGGATTGGTGATTGGAAAGGTAGCAACAGATAAAGCTAGGTAGCCTACGTTCAAATATCAGGTGCTGTAGGCTGATGAAGAAAACTAAACTGGGGGAGAATTGGCAAGCTGAGATTGACATAATAGGGGCAAAGCCGGATTGAGCTGGGCCTCTTTTGCGTCCGTAGGATCTCGTGGTATTGTTGTATGGTGCAGGGGGTACTCACAGCATGCTAGCTCATGAAGAAATGTTGATTTGTTTAAAGGAAGAAATGTTGAGTTGTTTAAAGGAAGAAATGTTGAGTTGTTTAAAGGAAGAAATGCTGATTTGTGTAAAGGAACATTGCCATTCACCCTTGACATTCCGTAGGCCTGAGGCTGAGATGTTTTTTGTGCACCTGCGTTGGGAGAGTGTGGTTAGTGTTGTGGGAATTTTCTGAGTGAGTCCCTTATTTTGATGCTGATGATGAGAGCTATGCAGGCAAGCAATCTCCGACCATGCTGGGTCGACCTGCTTCTAATTATCACAAAGGGGGTGCAAGCTGTTCGGTTTACTGTGCTTCACCAATTCCACAAAGGGTGTTGACGGCCTTCCTTTCAACCGGTTCAGGTGGATTGATGAGGCACAGACTTGCCTGGCCTGTCGGAACGAGTTTGATGCAGAGGTAGGGGGAACATTGTGTGTGTGGTGTGAGTGTATGCGTGAGTGTGGATGCGTGGATGCATGTGTGTATGTGCGTGTATGTGTGGGTGAATGTGCGTGTGTGTGGATGTGCATATGTGTGTGTTTGTGTGATTGTGCAAGAGTGTGCTTGTGATTGTTCTATTTTGTCGAGCTGTTGAGCTGTTTAATTTTGTGTTTAGTAGATCTGGACCAGCTTCCCCTGGTACTCACATATCTTTGACCAAATTAGGGAGGCACGCGACGTTTCAGCTAGGCCCCTGTTTTGTACCTCTGCTGCCTATGACGTGTAGAAGGTGGAGTTGGAAAGTGCAATGGCAATGTCTTTGAGAGAAGCGGAAGCAGAGAGACAGAGGCACGAGGCAGAGGAACAGGAGCTGGGCCAAGCTGCGGCACTGCAAAGGAGATTTGGGGAATCGCCAATTCTCTTAGAGGTGGGTTCTATTAGAGGTGCGGGAAAACAAGTGTGTCGCAGTTGTATCCCTTTGGTATGTACTAGCTGTGTGTATGACCGCGTCTGTGTGAGTATGCATACGCACGTGTGTGTCCTTTCTTGTGCCGTCTCTCAAGATCGTCTACCTCACAGTTACGAGTGAGGAGTGGCTATCAATGTCACGTTCTGGCCTTGCGTTATTTACAGGCATCAAGGCTGTGATAGCCTCTTGTCACTTTTTACGGTTTGTGGCTCCACGCTGTGTGCCAAGCCCTGCGCCTCCATGCTGTGTGCTCAGTGCTGCCCTTGCCATGCTCGCATCCATCTTAATCATAGCATCAAAGTCCATCCTCTTCCCTTCCGGACGAACTGCAGCTCAGTGCTGTGTGCCAAGTGCCGGCCTTGCTATGCTCGCAAGCCTCGGACCCCTTGCACAAGCTGCTGTCGCTGGAGAAAAAGAGCAAACAGTGGTGGGTGAACTTTGGGGGTTGGATAGTTTTGTGTTGGAGCGTTGGATCGGTCAAAACGAAGAGCAAACAGTGGGTGGGTGAATATTGGGTTAGATGACTTCGCGGTGGCATTTTGATGACTCTGGATTGGTTGAGAAACAGGAACGGTGGTGGCATATATATCTGCTTGCCTACCCTGATTATGAACAAAGGGAATGACTGCTGAGTGGCGATCCATGTCTGGAAAGTGTCTGTAGTGTTTCGAGCATAGACACACTGAGCATAGCCATACATATTCGAGCATAGCCATACAGCCATCAGACTGCGTAGGTGCAAAGTAGGATATGTCGGTGGCTTGCAGTGCAGAGCAGTACTAGCGGCAGATAAACACGCATGAAAACAGGTTTCCAGGATAAAAAGAGCTGGCAAACAAGTACCAGGATAAAGGCAGCTCGTGCCACTCCAGTTAGTAAGGCACTGTTTTCATCCATGTGCGTGCGTGTGTGTGTGCAGGTACACCGGGCGTGGCACGTTTGTATACTACGAAGGTTTAGGAGCTGAGCTTGCCTCTCACCTCAGGTATGCATCTGCATAGATTGTCCTGCTGGCTGGGGCAATAAAAAAGCTTGTGCTGGCGATTCTTGATTCTTGCAAAGCAATACAGATATGTCCGTGGTGCAAACACACTCATGTGCATGTGCTTTTTTTAACTCTTTGGCTTGCCCCCCACTATGCAATGTACCCATTCACCTTTGCATGTGTGCCTGATCACTGTGCTTTTTGTTTCATATGAAACAGCTCCAACGCACTGTCTAATTCCGTATACTTTGGAAACCACCCTCCTCAGGCAGGTGGCCAACCAGCAGGGCGTCACACAGCTGCCCTTACGGTGCACAGGACCAAACCCCACACAGCAGCGGCAAGGTCTTTTGTCTAGCAGAACCGCAGGTCCGTCCTTAACACTTGATCAGCAACACATGATGGCTGTTCATAAGTTTGTGGAGGAGAGGACATACATGCTGGTGTGCTTCCAACTCCTTGTTGCATAGCTCTACGTCCTAGTATAGCTCCACGCCCCAATTCAAGGCCTTTTCTCAGATGTCAACGTTTGTTTGCCTCAACTCAGCATGCCCTGACTTTGGCTTGTACTTCTCCCTTACACACCACAAGCGCTTCTCCCTTGCACACCACACGTGCTTATCCCTTGCGCACCACAATTGCTTCTCTCTTGAACACTACCCACTATTTTGCGCTGAACCTGCTATGTGCACAAGAAAGCACTACTGCTTAAGGACTGCACGCACACACGCGCACGTACACACACACACGCACACACACAGACACACAGACACACATGGATGGCCCGTGATTGTCACAAACCACATTTTCATCATAGTTTGGGACGGTTTAAAATTATAAGGGACCATGAGTACCATCAATTACAGCTACAAGCCTTAGCTTGTTAGGCAGTGAAGTCACACCAGTACACTGAAGATGCACTTTTAAATGCAATTGTGGTGAATATGTAAGGCAAAGGGCTTGTCTTGCAGGCACCTCAAGCATGCTATTTTTGCTGCCTGTGACCAGCCTCGTTTTTTGTCTTCAGGCGATATATGACTTGATACATATGAGATCATGCACACAGTTTTGGCGCCAGCTATACTGGATCTATGCACCTACGCTGCCTTTCATGCTGCCTCACCCCTTGAGTAAATATTTGGTACACACCAATGGTGGTCAAGGGACCTCATGCCACCGGCTTGTCATCTTTCTCGCACATGTACCTCTTGTACACATCTAAAGTGGTGCTTGCGCATTCTTCAAATCATGGTCAACCAGGCAGGGAAACCAGTGTGTCCTAAAATTTTCAGCCATTCACTGCCTCGCTTTGCAGGCACGAATTGCTCACGCAGTTTGTCAGCCTTTTGTCACACACGCACACACACACACACACACACAAAGCCTCGGTCAGCCTTCACCTTGTTGGTTTGCAGGCACTGGGGGTGCCTCAACCTCAGCAGCTACACAGCAGCAGCAGCAGCAGCAGCAGCCTAATTCCAGTCAGCTGGATGGCAATGTAGCTCAATGCTTAAGGCACCTTGCCTCAAAGCTTATAGAGAAGGTGTGTGTCATGTTATGCTTATGTGCGTATGTGCATTTGTGGGCTGCTTGGCTGCATTAATGCTCAGAAGAGGTCTTTTGCATTTGGTATAAGTTGTACTGCACAAATGGCAGGATGGCTTGTGTTTAAGTATGGCAGTGCAATTGGTAATGCATACCAAAGCTCACAGAGCGGGAAAAAACTTGAAAGTAACTGCACTTGATCAACACTTCCTCCTTTGTGATCATCATTTGTGAGTCAAATACCAACTTGCTAGTAGTTCCCCGCTTAATCCTATTTAATCTGTTTATTGTCAGAAAAAGCTGTTGACAGACTCTCCACCTTTTGCTGTGGAAGGGATGTAACTGTGGTTCTTTACAACGCAGGAAGCCTTTTTGCAGGAAGAGATATCACGCATGCCTGCAAACTCAAAGGATGCCGTTTATGTCCCCCCGGTAAGATATGATTACTTCAAACTTCTTGTGAATAAGATTCACCCCTCCAGCAGCTTTATACCTTCTATCCATCAGCCCATAAACATTTATTTCAAATTCAGCAGTTCGAGTATTTATTATTTCCTATACCTACTCTTTTGTTAGGTATAAGGTAAATATCATATTGAACGTCCCTCAGGAGCGTACGATCCAGTTCTGAACACCACTGTTCTTATCTGATTGCGTATTGTCAGATCAAATCACCATCACTGCAAAGTAAAAGACCCAGCACAAGACAGCGTGATGGGGCGTGACAGTGAGATTGATACATTTTAAAATTATGATCCATGCTTTCTCCATTCTCGTTTTTAAATGCACACACAGGTGTTTAAGCTTCCGCCGGGCATGGATGAGTGTGAAGTGTTAAACGTGTATAGCGACAGCGAATAAAGACTATAGTTTGGTCAATTCAGTAATACTCTCTTTAGTTGTTGGTAGGTGTCAAGCCTCCCTCGTTTGAGTGGCTATTTGTTCACAACCCATGTTATTTGCATCCAACTTCACAGCCAGATATAAATTGGACTTGAAGGCTTCTGGTGAAATTAAGCCTCGCAATATAATTGGTAATAAGCAGTTGGATTATGTACCTGTGCTGTTAGCCTGCCATATATTAACACGATAATAAGAGTGTTTAAGGATGAGATTCAAGTTAAGGTGGGTTTAGCAGGAGCGAACCCACGTGATGACTGTGCAACCACTGGGTGTAGTGTCTGGCAAATGAGGAATGCTACCAATCTACTCATTCTTTGTTAAGACAAAGCAGATTCTCAGCTAGTACAATGCTATTTCAAAATATAATATATGTGGTTGGTTGGTTCTGGCAGATGCTTGATTGTGGCTGGTTTTGCTCAATTCTGCAATGTCACAAACAACGTTGTGCCTTTTTCCAAGGGTTATTTTGTAGGTGCTACAAGCCTACTGCTATAAAGACATTTGTCACATTACATGTTTTGCATACGCAGCCTAGCAGTCGCACGTTTTGACTGATGGCTTACTCTGCTGTAAACTCCATCTCAAAATAGGAATGCTACTAGGGGTTTCAACAGGGGTGAGGAATTTCTGCTAATTAAAAAATCCTACAAGAGCTTGCTTATCCATGAATAGTCAAAAACCAAGCTGGCCAAACCACACAACATTGCCTAAAAAGCCATTTCAACAACGTGATTGGGTAGTTAATTCCTCTTGAGAGCACTAAGAAAGAGGTGGTGGCTAGGTATGAAGATGTACGATCCCCACAGAGAGATGCTCATGAAATTGGACCAACAAGAATAATCGTCCTATAATTGTGTATCCTGCGACAGAAGGCCTCTTGTACCTACAAACTTCGGTCACTTAATGTGGCTTTTGCTTTGCATAACATCACAATCACAATCACCACACTTACATGTCATATGTACACAAAAGTAAACGCCACAACGAGACATGCACACATGCAAACAAATGTACACATCACAATGAGACGAATCTTTGCACATTGCAACCAGGCCAAAAGCCGCTTTTGTGCCCTCAAGATTCGCCTGCAGGCTGAAGTCCGCCCATCATACGCTCCCTCTTAGCTTTCTTTGCACCGGTCTTTTTTCGTCTTGTGGTACCCGAGACACGCATCCTGTCGTAGACGCAGACTGTGGCCGTGAGCAACCCCAGAATGAAGACCACCAGACCTACTATCACAAAGCCTGGGTGAACTTCCTGCAAAAATTGTGAGCATTGCGAGGCAAAAGGACGGCAATGTGAGACTCGTGACAGTTGTTGGGTGTCACACAACCAATCTTGCAAATTACTGTGTTGTGGAAGCTGCGCTATATTATCTTATTAGACTGAACGCACATCTACTATATTCTTGTTCAGCTTTCGCGTGTTGGGTGTGTGGGTGCGCTCGGGTGTGCATACACTTGTATGTCTGAGTGTGCGTGTATTTGCGTGTGTGTGCGTGTGTGGACGTGGGCGAGGGACTTACAAACACCTCTCGTTGCATGTGCTCTGTAAAAGAACGCATACAACTGTAAATCAGGTGCAACATTTTCTTTTCCATGTTGGCTAACTCGTGCGCAGCTTTTAATTTGCATGTGTATGTGCGCGTTTCTGTGTGTGATTGTGTGTTGTCTGTGTGTTATTGTATGTGTGTGAGCTTATGTGTACGTGTATGTGTATGTGTATGAGTATGTGTGTGTGTATGTAATTTGTGTGCTTGTGTGTGTGTGCGTGCATGTTTGTGTGTGTGTGTGTGTGTGTGTGTGTGTGTGTGTGTGTGTGTACGTGTGTGCGTAAATGTGTTTACATATGTATGCATGCGTATATGTGAGTGTGTGTTTTTGCGTGCGTGCGAACATGTGTATGTATGTATGCATGTGAGTGTGTGTGTGTGAGTGTGTGTTTGTGTGTGTGTGTGTGTGTATGTGTGTGTGTGTGTGTGTGTGTGTGTGTGTGTGTGTGTGTGTGTGTGTGTGTGTGTCTGTGGGTGTGTGTGTGTGTGTGTGTGGGTGTGTGTGTGTGTGTGTGTGTGTGTGTGTGTGTGTGTGTGTGTGTGTGTGTGTGTGTGTGTGTGTGTGTGTGTGTGTGTGTGTGTGTGTGTGTGACCAACGATTATTACTTACCTCCATCGCCCGATTTATTTTTTATAAACTGTAATAATTTCAAGCTCAAATTCCGACCGTTACCATTCAAAACTTGACACTCTCACTCATTCACTCATTCACACACACACACACACACACAAACACACACACACATACACACACACACACGCGCGCACACGCACACGCACACACACATACACTACACACATACACACTCGCACGCACTACGCACGCACGCTCCCACACCCCACACCCACCCGTACCCACCCACACACCACACACACGCACACACACATACACACACGCGCACACACACACGCACATACTAACACATCGACACACACATGTATTCATACACATGCGCTTGTAATTTTGTGTGCGTGCCATGCACTTGTAGACACAGTCACATGCACAAACACGCGCAGGCGAGTCATTGCAAAAGCATAACATGTGCACACACAAGCTACAGGGTGACCAAGGCAGGCAAAGCAACTTTCCTTCTAACCTTACTGCCCTGCTACTGTTGCAAAAGCTGAGATGGCTCTGGGCCACATGCATCTAGCTGGGTCCGGGCAGTCGCAATGTCCAGCTTGATTCGATTCAGAAGCTCCGGAAACCCTCCAGAGAAGCGCATTTCTGGTCGAATGTAGCCCACCACCACCACATGGATGTCCTGAGTAGGGTGAAAGCACACACAGAGCCCTTTGCGTCCAATCAAAGCACCTACAACGGCAACAACCTACACAAAGTAGCATACCTTTTCCGTAGCATTCATTCATTTTCAACACACATATGTGCGTGCAAACTGAGCGCTTGACTTTCATTTTCAGTAGCATTATTTTTGTTTAACGCAAATATGTGCGTGCAAACTGAGCGCTTGACACACGCCTGATTGTAAGCACACACCTCCCCCCCAATACCTCACTCTGGCTAACCTTACTCAGCATGATGTTCAGACAATGTGGAACTTGAGTACCTACCTGGCCGTAAGTAAGAAAGGCAGGTTAACTTAGCTCGTATAAAAAACTGGCCAGAGCCGTACATGTAATGACATGGTATATGGTATAGGTATGACTAAAATGGGCAGACAAGTATATTGTATATAAGTATAAAACGAGGCTGCAAAATGGGAATGCTGCACTGTGATATGCAACATCCCGACTCAAACCCCAGGGCATTTTAAAGCGCCTTCCCACACCTGGTGATGCTCTGCAAAACGGCCCCGCTGCATTATTATGATATCCAAGCAAAGCAACATTTTAAAGGATATTCTGAAACATTTCAAGCGTCTGGGAATTTCCAACATGTTCCAGCTCCGCAAAACAGGAGTCCTGCGTTTCGCCGGATCCCAAAAGGAACAATTGCACGATTTTCCTCTTTTTTCTAAGCGCACAAGGTGCCTTCCAAGGAGGGTTACACGTGGAGGCCTACACACTTCTCACATTTTGCATCCTGTCTAACACAGCAGTCTAAATACTATATACCGGTATGTACAAACATAGTATTGATGGTGTTTAGCGTATAGACAATATTCTTAGCAGGGGAATTACCATACCTGGTACTCAGGATCATATACGGTGTATACAATAAATATGGTTCTGGCCAATGTATGACCACATGTTGAAGCTTTTCCTGCCAAATGGTGTGTACAAACGCCATATACTTAAATAAAAAGATCTGGCCAAAACCTTTCCGTTTTGTCGAGCACGGGCATTTCTGTGGCTCTGAACGTCTGTTGCAACAAAGCACTAGTTCAACTTAGTCAGTTCAGTCACACCAGGGAAAGATAAACGTGCAAGAGCTTGAGAAGTGTACCTGGCCGTAAAAGTCCCGAGCAAACTTATGAAGGGTATGGACCTCAACGCTAGGCTCCTCATCTCCCTGGAGGTCAGGAAATCGTGCATGCAGAGGAAAAAAGGGTTTTAAATGGTGCGTGGTGCGTGAACTCACACGAGAAGATTGTAGCGAGGAGCAAGAAGCACAGGGAGGCAAGTACAACCTAAGAATACACAAATTTTTGTGTGACTTTTTCCTGCTGCTAACATCAGATTGCTTGCTGAAGAGTAGCATCAGCTTCCAGAATTCCACATCCACAAGATGAACGTGACCGCCAACAGTAAACAAGTCAGCAAATCATCAAGCAACACCTTCTGAGCCAACAACTTAATACAACACAATAGCACCTCAAGAGCTTGCCATCTATAACATGTACAACCTAGAAACCCAGGAAAGATCCAGGAAGAACAAAGTATGCTGCGTTAGCCACAAGTTAAAAGACTTATCCACCAGAAGCAAAAGAGGATGGCAGAGGAAATTGCGTTAGCAAATACGCTTGCCTCGACAAGGAAGCACTGATCACCAATGTCTGCCTACGCTTGCACAAGCCCATACATGGTTTACAAAAAAAGGTCTCCAGTCAAAAAGTGCAACTGCTAGCCACACGCCCATACACACCTGGTTCACGGCCAATCGGTCGATTGCCGATGTGCTCGATTCAATCAATGCATTTGCGAACAGCCAAGGGCTTGCATTACTCAACCATGCAAATGACCACGCCTTCGGTAGGAAAGCCCTTTGTATTTGTTTGACTGTCTTTTTTGACTGCAGCTTCACACCTGGTTCACAGTGGGTCGGTTGCCAATGTTCATGACCATCTTGTGGACGGCACCGTCCTCAGGGGCAAAGCCTGCGGCTGCTGGGGCGTCCACTTGTGCCCACCTATGTGTGTGTGTGTGTGTGTGTGTGTGTGTGATAAAGGAGGGCAGAAGAGGAGAGGGATTCCACTGGTCTGGTTTAAATTGCTAAGGATTTGCGCCTGGGATGGCTGCTGTCTACGAGAGAACACCTGCTTTTCTAGAAGGCACTTGGGTGAAGTCTGACAAGAAAAAGCAATTCCAGATATGTGACATATAATCCTCAACCCCTTTTCTTAAAAAGATGCAGGTTGTAGGCTTGCATACTGGATTTAAAAAAGCCAGAGGTTGATTAGCCAAGGAAAGTTACTATTTGTCTCTTGTTGTCTGCAAGGCTAGGAAGATGTAAACAAGAAATACTAAGAAGCCCTTGTACGGCAACGGAACTTGCATAGTTGATATATACTGTCGCCTGGAATCTTCTCAACAATATGATGTGCATCCTGATGATGCTGCAAGGCAGGAAGATTGTTATGAGCACAACACATATAAGAGTAAGGACAGACGTGCAGATGTGAGGGCAGAATTGATAAGAATTGATAAGAATAAGTTTATATTCATCTCCTGTGCTCTTTCCCGCAAAACAACACACACTTCCTGAATGTCTAAATTGGCATTTTAGACCCAAACACCTTCTCCCACAAGAACGCAAAGCGTGAAACGCTCACCCAAAGTATACTCCGTTGTGCATGGCCTTGAGCGTGCTCTCCAGGGGTTTGGGGTCAATGTTTGCAGTGGGCACTCCCATCTGAACATTCAAAGAAAAGTAGCAGCTACATTTATAAAGGCGACACAGTCATAGACAGCACTACGCAGTCACAGGAATGGCCAAAAGTGCACCAGTTAAAGAGTCTGTGCAAAGTTGGGCGGATTACAAGTTAAGGCAAACGGGGATATGTGCCTGCTTGCAGGTTTCGTGATTGCTATTAGTTCCGTCACGTGATGAAAAAAATCCAAACACAGGAACATATGTGCGCGCGCACACACACACACACATTCACACAAACGCATTCACACACACACACACACACACACACACACACACACACACACACACACACACACACACAAACGGTCGCAGACGCAGACGCACATACGCACGCTTCAATTATGAAAAGCGGAGGAAAGGGAAAGGCATATTTTTTAAGCCCTTTGTATTAGCAAGGCCAACACAGGATCAAAAACGGAAATGCTCAGTGCAAGGAATTACACCTGATTGCTGACCTCTCTGCTAAAGCAGGAACACGATGTAGAACATGGCCTTATCATCCAATTCTAACTCCAATAATAATTCCAGTAAAAACTAGTCATAGTATTAGTCGCCCATTTGCTGCCTTTTTGAGGAATTTTTTGCAAACGTTTGAGCCAGGCAATACCTATGCAGCCTCTTACAATAGGAAGGGAAGAAGGGGGCAAGGCACCACACATAAACGCCGCACAGGAGAACTTTACAAGGGAATATGTACCCATAACTATGGGGAATGCATTTCACTGCCTGCATGATTTTTCTTTTCTTTACCTGTTTGCTGCCCCGGCCAAAGCCCTCCACTACCGGCCCCCTCATGACAACTGGGGAGCCCGGGAAGGCATATGCGGGGGGCACCTGCGGAGGAGAGGGAGGGGCTCTTTATTTTTACTGAACCCAATACATGTGTGTGTGTGTGTGTGCGTTCTGGTTCTAATGTATCCTAGTGACATGTTCAAACATTGAAAAGTGCTTGCAGTGTGATGCCAGCACTCATATCGTGGTTTTATTGTGATGAATATAAATCATATAATACACAAGTATGAAGCGAGCGTCTCACATGCACACTGTTAGAGACATAATTGCATACTCTCTGTAATTTCGCTTGATCCAAACCGTGAAACGTAAAAAATGCACATACAACCCATGCATCAAGACACACATACCTGGAGCACAGCCAAGTACAGGTCTTCTGCGTCTGAGAAGTCTACAATACTAAAGGGCAGGCCCCTGATCATATCGTCTAGCTCGTGCCTTGTCGGCAGCGTGTGCGGTGTTATGTCTGGCTGAGAAGCCGCTAGCTTGGAGTGCCTACAAAGAGAAGGAGAAATTCAACAGGTGGAGAGGTCTGAGTCTTGGGAGGGACGGACAGAGGGGGGAGGAGGTGCCCTTGAATTGGCAGGTTGCAAAAATTTGGTTCAGGGGTGCCAATTGGTGTTCATACCTTGGATGTGACCTGAGATATATAAGACACAGAGAAAGCGAGAAGGTGTACAACTTGTACACTGTAATTACAGGAGTCAGGAGTGACAGCACAAGGTGCACGTAACATACACTCAACCCACACACTGAGCAAGGAAACAAAACAGCTGCCAAGCAGAAGAAGTAGTACAAGCAAAAACACTGATACTGCACTTCTACACTATATACTAAGGGGGCAGGATTAAGCTGGCACCTACCACGCGCGACCCATGGGGTGGCTGATCACAACGTGCCCACTTGGTTTGACTTGCAGGCTTGCTCGGAGGAGTGCAGCTTTTGGGTCATGCATGTTGCCAAACACACCTGCGATAGATAGCGTTAAAAGCAGAAACAGAAACAGTTCATGAAAGATAAGATTCCTATCGGTAAGCCCAAGAATGCCCAAAATAAGCTTAGCAGTGTCTGCTTGCATTCCACCCTCGCCTGCCTGTCCCTGGATTAAGGAACTTCAGATCTCCTTTCTAAATGTGAAGAGCAGTCTGATAAGCCCGGAATCACGGAACCCATAGGCTCAATTTCACGAATAATGGTTGAGTGGGTGGCAGAAAACGCCACATTTAGGCAGATATCTTGGTGGCATGGTGGGTTAAAGGCAGTGTATTACTCGTTTTCCTTTGAATCTGTCCAAACAAGCTCACAAGAGTCGTTCTTCACTGTAAAGAAGCAGTTCAGCGGTGGCGACCGTTTGCTGACGCATACCCCCCACCTGCTCACCATTAAAGAAAAAAGCATCTGCTCCCCACCCCATGTAATTTGGAAGGTCAATGACGTCCCCCACCCAGGTGCGTACGCCTGCAAAAGAAAGCGAGGGCGTAAAAGAGGGTAGTCAACAATGCGAAGGGTGGTTTACAACATTGAGTGACTTAATCCGAATAATATCGACTGAGGATGGTCGGTGACGTTGGGTGGCAACGGTAGAGACAAAGGACAAATGAGGTGCAACAATGGAATGACTTAACACAAGGGCCTAAGCTGACCAAAAACCTCACCTGTGTCATTCCCAAGGGTGGGCTGTGCAGCTCCATACCGTTCCTGGATTACGGACAGCATGGCCGGCGACAAGTCGACAGCGAGGATGTCCTGGAATAAGGGAATTAGACGATTAACTTTAAATTCTTGAGTTGCCATTGTCGAGAGTTTTCATTCGTTTCAGGATCTGTGATGAACTGTTAATTGGAGTACGACATAGAGCACAGAAGTGGCCTCATAGAAAGCGCAGAAGTGTCCCGACACCTTTTGCTGCTTAATGCTCAGATCTATTGCGCGCTTGCCAGGTCTGTTACTTCAGTGAGCGGTGTGAGATGATCAAGAGAAAGAGAAGAGAGAAAATGCGCAGACAGTGCAAACAGTACCGGCATGGAATAGGAAGGGATGTTTTTTCGTGTCCTGACCGCCCAACGGATGCAGGGCCACACAACATCCCACCTGGAGAAAAAAGAGAGAGGGCTTTTCAATCGAAACCAGGTGGTTGGGAGGCAGAGACCTACACACCACCAAGGGTATTGCTCTGATATTTTTGTGGGTTGTGCTCAATGTCTTGTCTGGTCTGTATGATTTTAGTTGCAGATCTGATGGCATGTAAGGTTAATTTCATGAGTGCTGTTGTTGTGGCTGTGGCATGTAGACCAGTAACTCTGAGGCTGTGCAGTGGGTTTCTTGTTTTTTTGTACGGCTGCTGTAGGTAATGCCTGTCGCTCCTAGAAGGATGGTGTGGAGGGTTTTGCAGTGTCCTAGTACGAGAGGCATAAGCAGCTTATGCTTTTCTTGTGCCTTACTAGCTTGTTGGGTGGAAGAAGCGTCCAACCAATTTTATTCTCAAATAGGTGCAGGACATTTGATTAAGGCAGTATTTGCTAGGTAGCGTTCCTGGGATGGCCACTCAACAGGCTACACAAGCAACAGAGGAGGAATTTCCCTTAAATCCTTGTTTTGTGCATAATCAAAGATACAAAGTTAAGAACTAAGGAAGAGTCGGTGCATTATTTCTTCAAATAATGTCCTGAAATACTGCGCACATAGCTGCTCACGTGACAAATTCACACTCTGAAGGAAGCCCTTAAACCTTGAACCTGAGTGGCGCCTGAGTGGCAGTAAATCTTAAACCATCCTGGCTGGTTGACTGCCTGCATTCAACCCATTTCCTGAACCTTGAAGTTGGTCAACCCACACATAATATCATACCTGAACACCCCGTGCTTGCATATGCTGGATGAGGCATCCAGTCCCGCTGCCCACGTCCACCACCCGGGAAGCCTCACCCAGACCAGGAACGCTGTTCACGATCGTGTGCAGCCTCTGTTTCTGGTGTCAGGTGCACAGGAGTGTTCAAGAAAACGTGCGTGCCTCCATGTGCTTGCAGCTTGCAGTGCACTCGCAGATCGTGTTGGAGGGACAGTACAAGCACGATTCATATGCAAAAAGCATGAGCAAGATAACACTGCCACCACACAGTACACATTCACAATTTGCAGGCACCCAGCAGCCCTACAGGTGGTCACCTGCTGCACATCATCCTCCACCTTGCCGGCAAAAACGTTGGTGATGGCAGGGCTGCTGAAGAAATTGCTTTGCTGCTGGTTGTGCTCCTGCCTGCTGCTGCTCCCTGCCAGCTGCCCGCGCTGCCGCTCTGATGCTGAGTCTGATGCCGAGGCTGCAGAGCAAGACATGATTCGAGAGAAGGGGGCGCAGGGAGAGCAGGCTGGGCTTGGTCTTTCTCCAGGAAAGCGAGCGAGGCGAGGCAACCTCTGGGAGGGAAGGCATGCATACAAAGTAGCAACAAATTGCAACTCATTCAGAGGAATTTTTGAGTGTGTGTTTGTGTGTGTGTGTTTGTGTGTGTGTGCGTGTGTGTGTTTGTGTGTGTGTGTGTGTGTGTGTGTGTGAGTGTGAGTGTGAGTGTGTGTGTGTGTGTGTGTGTGTGTGTGTGAGTGTGAGTGTGTGTGAGAGTGTGATTGTGAGTGTGTGTGTATGTGTGTGTGTATGTGTGTATGTGTGTGTGTGTGTGTGTGTGTGTGTGTGCCTGTGTGTGTAAATGTGCGTGCGTGCGTGTGTGCGTGTGTGTGTATGTGTGCGTGCGTGCGTGTGTGTGTATGCGCGTGCGTGCGTGCGTGTGTGTGTGTGTGTGTGTGTGCGTGCGT
>Ga0307968_1002103_pt1 | contig 16474 bp, 18 predicted proteins | sample OrgLakmetagen650_FD_201834 | JGI IMG/M metagenome (GOLD analysis project Ga0307968, IMG submission 201834) | Saline water microbial communities from Organic Lake, Antarctica - #650 | ecosystem: Environmental > Aquatic > Non-marine Saline and Alkaline > Saline | place: Antarctica: Organic Lake... | reverse complement strand
TGGTTTTTCAAGGAGGGTTTTTCTGTTTAGGCAGGAGTTTTCCTTTTCCCAGTCTTATAGGTTTTTTCCTTCATTCTGTCAGGCCCTTGCTGAGGACCGTGTAACAACCCCCACCAAAAAAAAAAATGGCTGTGTCATCACTACCAGCGGAGTCTTTTCTTTCCTTTTCTTTAATATCTCAGAAACCTAGTGGCCCTCAAGCTGGTTTGCGGTATTACTATTATTAGAGGTTACTGACATTCTCGCCCTTTTTGACTTGCCAGAGTATATGAAAGCAGCTCTAATAATGAATAAAGTCATTAGGAACGTAGCTCGTTTTATGACACAAAATTACGGTCTGAAGTGGTCGAAAACTGGTTTATATGTTAGGAGGAGGCCAGACAGGATCTCTTGTCTTTGCAACTGGCGAGGACCAGTCACAGGCCGATCAGCTAAACAGTTTGGCTGAAGGTCCCCCCATGTATCTATAAATCTAAATATCGTCTTTGCAACGTGTGTGATAACAGGGATCATATTCAAGATGAGGGGATCCTTACAAGTTTAGCAGCCATAGGTTTTGCCTTGCTACTTAATATCAAACGTCTCATTTGTACGCAGCTGCTTTTCGTTTTGCCACTTTCCTTGTTAGCTCATACTCTGCTATTTTCAAATTTGTTACAGTTTAGTTTCTAAACCCCTAAGTTGAGCAGCCATCCCAGGCTGAATGCCTTTGTAAGCCAACTTAACTAAACTATTACCAGCCAAGCCAGGCTGTAAGCCTTCTTTTCGATCCAAGCCTACCTACAAAATGTTAAATTTATAGACGTCAATGCCACATTTTACACATACATGCAGTGATACCAATTCGCACACTGACTAGGACCAGGATCAAAGGCATTTTTGCACCAACAACCAAATTAATCCAAGGGCCGGATGATCAAAGCAGACAGTAGGTTTTCTTCTCTGTATAAGACTTCTGTAACGATTTTCCTTGGACAAATTTAACAAAAGTAATTTCACTCACTCATATATAATAACCAAACAAAAAGTCAGTGGGTTGTCCTGTTCCTTGACAGCTCAGAGCAGTAGGCTTCCGCATAGGAAGGCACCCAGGACAGCCATACCAGTCAGGCGAAGGGCGGTGGCACTACTAATAGTGTTGCCAGCTTGAATTTCGGGATCACTCATGGCTGTCACAACATCGCTCGCCCCTGTTTTGTTCTCAATCTCTGAATTCAAGTCGTTCCTGATGGTGGCACTGACAGCCTTGGTTGATGCTGGAGTCGTGCTGAAGTAGTTTTCGACAGCATTCTTTGCGCCGTCGTCAGTCTGCAAGAGCGGTGTGTAGAGGGAATTTTTGAACAGAACGCTTGTGCAAGCTCCTTCTCAGGGAATAGGGAGCCTTTGCAATATGTAATCAAAACAACAAAGTGCTAGCTGTTACACCTTCAGTAATTCGCCAAACGGGTTAGCAGCAAGCATGTTGTTGGTTCTTCACATAAACACACATTTTGTATGCTTACAAGGATTTCTTACCTTAACTCCATAAATTTCAGCAGCAACTGCGACTACCAGATCTGTGTCTTCACTTCCCTTCTTGATGCTCACGTCGGTCACTGTGACGTCTTTCACGTCGTCCATCCATGCTGTAATGGCTTCTTTCACCTCTTTGACCTTGTCAACTACATGTGAATTGTAGGGCGAGGCAGATGTATGTTTTATACCTGGAGAGCTTGCCTTGACAGAATCTGGACCTATAACTACTGTGAAGCACACTGCACCCTGCGTGTTGTATACCTGGAGAGCCTTGACAGAATCTGGACCTATAACTACTGTGAAGCACATTTTGAAACCTGGCCTGCAAGTACAATCAATATGCTGAAGGTCTGTACTCACGTGCGTACTCCCGGTTTGTAGCGGACATGGTGAGTGTTGTAGTCATGGTGGCAGATGGCGTGCTTTCGTCTTCAGTCTCACTTTCTTCACCAGCATACCCTGCAAGCCGGTGTTTGGTCTTGTGAATGAATTGGGATGACACAACTCAGAGAACAAGTTTCCAGGGTTACAAGTGCAGCTGCCATCGATCTTTTGTTGGGACCTATAGTTGAGCAGCCATGCCAGGGTGGAGGTCTTTGTAATCCAAACTAAACTTGCGAGTGAACTGGGATGCCAGATAGAGGGGCTGCAAAGAGGTCCGGCAAGCCAGCTGTCTTGCCTACTGGAAATGAGCTTGCCTTGACAAATAAGTTAATGCGATTAGACGAACTATGTTGAAGCAGTAAGGTTGGGGACGCAAAAAAGCAAGCTAGACCTTGGGAGCTGCCACGGGCCCCTACTGTTTTCCTAAGCAAGAAAAGTTATGTGTCAGGCTCACAGCAAAACAAAAGCAACAGGTCATGCAATCCGGGAGGAGCGCTTGTGATGGTTTTTTTTCCAAACGCCCAGCAGTTTCAATAAGCCCTCAAAAAGGCAACCAGGATGACAGTGCTAATTTGTAAGCTGCTCTGTTCGTTTTCACCACAACTAACTCACCTGCAACGACTGTGTACGTGTCAAACCCGTTCTCGTCGACGACGTCAGTATCAATTGAGGTAAACTCATCCTTGACTTCCTTATTGAACTCCTGCCATTCCTTTTGAATACCGGTGTCTTTACCAAGCTCTGATTTAATAAAGTCCACAGCATCTGCGCCAGTCTGTATGACAGTGAGAAAGCAACAGCAAGTCTTTTTTTAAGGGAGTGCAAAACAAAGTTTATTTTAACAAGCTGCGCAGGAGAAATTGAACGCTGGCTTTTCTTGCACTTGTTGCACTGTCTTGCAAAGAGTGATTTAATAAGCACATCTTTTTCCACCTGCTTTAGTTGTAAACACTGCTGCCTTTGAATGCGCCTTTGGCTACTTTCCTCTTACCGCTTTGCTGCTAATTGTGAACTTGGCGCTCATTTTCAGCCCCTTGTCACCATCTTTAGAGATATCCAAGTTGGAGACTGTGTTGTCATAAATAGAAAACTGCTCCATCCACTTCTTCACAGCATCTTTTGCTTTAGCTTCAGACTTGACTGTGAAAGCAGAAACAAGTGTGGAGATTCTTCAGTGAAAAACAGCAACAAGGAGCAGAAGCGCAAAACAAACAAGATAAGCGCTTACATGCATCGTCTCGTGTTGTGCCAGACAAGAACTGTGCGGTGGTCGTGAACGTGGCAACGCCTCCTTTACCTCCAGTAGTATCCCCTGCAAGTTGGTGTGGGAAATAACTGGTCTTGTTGTCATTATTACATTGGGATGACGAGAAGGGGGGTGCACAATATCGGCACAATATAACAACTGTTTCTGGCCTTTTGTGCCTTTGTTTACAAGACAGGATAGCACTTTAAAATTGTGCTGAGGATAACCCAGCACTTATGTTGCTGAGGGAAACCTTGATACGAATTCCACATTAGGGCTCCATAAGTGCTGGGAATTTGCATCATGCAGTGAGGCCCACGGCAGATATGCAATACTAAATGCAGAGTATGTATGATGGAGGCGTACTAGATTTACCAAACAAACTAGGCAGAGCCTTAAAATAAAGCCACTAGGAATGGTAGGGCGCTTGCTGATGCCAATTTGCTATTCTGATGACTTTCATCACGCAAGAAGCTCACCTTCGACAAGTCTGTATGCGTAAAATCCTTGCTCTTCGAGCGTGGCGCCTGCAAATTCCTTTTGAATTTCATTTTCAAACGCGGTCCGAATTTTTTGTATCAATTTTTTGTCCGAGGGCTGTGTCAATTTTTTCCTTGGCATCTGCATTGTCCTACGTATGAGTGAGGAAGTAACAGCAGTTTGCAAGAAGGGGTTGCAAAGCAATGAGGATGCTCATTTTAACAGCAGTACATGTGAAAGTGTCGAATGTAGATCTAGATGGGCATCTAGATGGGCACTGCCCTAACGCCTGGCTTGAGTCAGGATTTAGATGGGCATCTAGATAGATGGGCAACGACGTAATTATGTGAAGTAGCAGTTTAATTAGCAAGCACCAATCCCGTCTTGATTGCTGCCACGGCATCATTGTGTGCTCAATAAATTACCATTTAATGCACCCTGGCTGCATCTCTTACTTTTGCACTGCTGATGGCAAATTTGGCTTCCATGTACAATTCGCTATTGTCTTGGCTATACACGGTTTTGATGGACACATCAGAGACAGTATTGTCAGGGATATCAAGCTGGTTCATCCATGCTTCCACAGCATTCTCTGCTTTAGCTTTACCAGCATCTGTGAAAGGAGGGGAACAATTGTGTAGCTATAAGTTAAGCGCAAAACAAATGCGACATAGAAGGAGCAGATAAGCCACTAGAACAAGAACCTGTTTTATTTTTTTATTTATTAAGAGCAGCGGGAAGCAAGCAAACAAGGCAAACCCACAAACATCATCTCGTGTTTTGGTAGAATCAAACATTGCCAATGCCGTGAACGTGGCTACTCCAGCAGCGTCAATGACTGCAGGACCTTTAACCGGCAAAAAGGGCCGTCAGCGCCACAAACATGATGGGTGATACCATCCTGCAAGCAAACAGACAAAGAAGCAAGGGCAGCAAGTGGTTAAACTTGAAGAAATAGAGCGCATGATCATCTAGGTATGTGATGCTGGAATACGAAAGGTAAAGTGTGGAATTCAAAAGGGCGGGCTGAAGCAGCGGCCAGCCAGCAGGATCCTCCTGGAGTCGTCCGTCTCCCTGCTGTGAATATTTTGCCTGTGAAAGTGAGCGTGTCTAGGAGAGGTGGGAAGCAAGGAGGGCCCGGGCGACATATATTACATACAACAAGCCAGCTGTCGTTGTCCGAACGCGACATACAGCTGTTATCCTGCAGTGATGGGGGCTTCTTGATTATTACGGGCAACCAGCCAAGCTGCTAAGGGAAGGTACTGGTGTGTTTATTAATGGCTAGCAGCATCTGTGGAGCGAGCAGTAATAACTTCAAAAATGGAGGGCAGCAGATAGAGTGAGGAATCGAAGTCGTAGTCCAGGCCTGCATGCTGTCGACTTTTCGACTTGCCAAATTAATGCGAGCACTACATCAAAGGGTATGTATGAGGGGGAGAGGAGGCGGGGAGATGGATGGATGATATGGAAGGGAAACCGCTGCCAGCTGGCACGTTATTCCGCAGGGATTATTCCAGCCGGACTCCCGGCTGGCGCAGCGCAGGCGACTTGCCGTATTGAGCAGTATACAATCAAGCAAGTAGTATACTGCCCGGTGGTGTAGGCCGCGGGGCATTAAACGAGATGCACAGGAAGAACCGAACGGTCGCAGCGACGACAGCTACGTTCGTTCATGCTAAAGCCAAAAGCAGCCTAGGGTAGCCTAATCAAAGGCTTTGAACAAGCCAGCCGCGCGCGCGAGGAGTGTCACGGAAGCTACGGTTGAGATGGCAACAAGACTCACCTACAACGCGGGTCTGAAATCAGGCGGAAGAGCTCGCACGCACTTGAACGGGGAGGTTAGGTAATAATAATAAAATACGAAAACACACAACTTTACCAGAAACTCACAAATTTTCATTTCCGAGAAGCCAACCTTGGTGTGGTGTGTTTGTCCTTTCGTGCAAGCTTTTCCCCATCGGTGATACACTCACACACACACACACACACACACACACACACACACACACACACACACACACACAGAAACACACACACACACACACACACATACACACACACAGACACACACACAGACACACACAGACACACACAGACACACACACAGACACACACAGACACGCACAGAAACACACACACATACACACACAGACACACACACACACAGAAACACACACACACACACAGACACACACACACACACACACACACACACACATACACACAGAGAGAGAGAGAGAGAGAGAGAGAGAGAGAGAGAGAGAGAGAGAGAGAGAGAGAGAGAGAGAGAGATTCATGTCTAGCGTGGAAGAGCTGAGCAATGCAGTTCAAGCTTTAAAAGAGGAGCATCTTTCTGCGCATTCCAGACAAGCACCCTCGCCTCTCTGAAATCGACAAAGCACTGGTGCCCCTCCTCCAAAAAGAGAGAAAGAGAGAGAGAGAGAGAGAGAGAGAGAGAGAGCAATGCTTGTCGGAGGCCCCTATGACATCATACACGAGCTCCTCCTCTCCACGCTCTCCGCCCAAGGAAGTCCCGCAGCAGCAGGAGCACGCTGGGCTGGGGCTGGACCTCTCAGAGCACCAGCTCCTGACAGAGGTGTCTGACGTCCTGGGCACCAAGCACTTCTCTCATGCTGCTGGTCATGTGCCATGGCCAGTGGAGGGGGTTCTGTTTGGCCCATGCAAGAGGCCCCTCATCTGCCTTCCAACCAAATTGGGAAGGGTGTGTGGGTGTCCATCATGTACCTGCTCAACACAAGAGCCCCCATCACTGAGCTCAGCCCACACGCATTGGAGGCTTTGGGTGCTGAGTCCACGCCCACTGCAGCCATTGTGAGCATCAATGGGCAACGTGCAGAGGCACGCCTGTGTGTCCAAGGGCCAAGTGGCAACCATGCTGACATCCCAGTGCTGGGTGCAGACTTCATGGCTTCTGTGCGTGCATCTGTGCAGCTTGACTACGGGGCTGGGACCTTCAGCTTCAAGGCACAGGTGTGTTCTATGATAGGTCGCTTGTCTATGCATCCTTCTAGCAGCTCCCATTTTACAGCTGCGGTGCAAGACAACGTTTTCATCCAAGCCATATCAAGCATGCATACATATGCTCAGGAGCAGGAAGTTGTGGTTCTGGATCATATTGGTGCCTTTGTTAATGGGTGAGGGGAATGTTTGACTGGCTGAGAGTGGGGAGGCTGAAGCGTTTTGCTGCAATGTAATCACGACTTCTTCCGCCTGATAACCATGTGCTCATTTTGCTTCACGTGCTTGCTTCACCACATCCTCTACTCCCAGGTCTGATCCAATCGTGGACGAGATTTAGAAGGGGGACATCTAAGTGTTCATGCCTGGTTTGTTGGTGGTTTTTTTGCTCACCCATTCTGCCATTGCGCCGCCTCTGTGCATTTCCACGTTAGACAAAGGGAGCTTAGACAAAGGGAGCTTAAAAGACAGCTTGACCGATAGGTGGTAAATACGTGGAAACATTTAAGCCAACCTCCTATGTATGGTTTGCAGACTTGCTCGGCCTGCAGAATAATGTTGCCTCTCTTTGTGTATACTGTATTCCCAGGAAAGTGTTTCTCTGTGTGTACTATCCCCAGGTAGTGGGTGGCACCATCTACTTTTGGTAGCGTGGGCACCATCAGTTCACAAAATGCTACACAAAATGCCACAAATTGATCAAGGAAGGCATTGTTGAATAAGAAATAAGTCATGCTCATATTAAAAATATGCAAGTGTCAGTCACCTCTAGAGAAAAGAAGAATGTCATGCTCTGCCAAACAGATTTGATATACAACCAAAAGCATGCCGCTCAATGCAACCATATAGAAGGCCCACCAACCTGCCCCATCTGCCAGAAGCCAGACTGCACCTACCACATGCCTTTAGGCTGCAGCCATCCCATTATAAATAAAATGTCACGCCAATTGATGGCAGTGGCGATTTGTGTGATTTGGTTAGTTGGTTTTTCAGTTGATTTTTCATCTGCTGAGCCGTGTTTAACAGGCTGGGAAAGTAGCATTTTCTGATTTTGATATTGCGGTATCCAATTAGCTCAGTAAACCACTAAGTGCTCTGCCAGTTGGTTGAGTAAACTTCCCAGCCCTGGGGAGAAAAGGCGCGGCAGCCGACTAGAGTGTGTGTGGTATAGTAATTATCAGGTGAAAACGATTATTGACAGGCATAGCACTGCTGAACAAATGATCCTAAAAGCGATCCGACAAGGAACACAGGGTGCATGCCTGCTAGCAAGCAAACCTAGGCAGTCGTGCAACTATGGGACAACAAGGCATTGTACGCCCTTCAGAAGAGGCACGCACAGTTAAGAATGATTCCAACCTGGCTCTTACCTTCCAATCTCATGATTCCAACCTGGCTCTTACCTTCCAATCTCAATGCACAACAGCGGCGGAAATCCTAGCAAGCCAGATGCAATTAAAGTTACTCTGACCCAGCAAATACGCCTCAAACAAAACCAACAAACACTTATCAAACTAGGTCTGCCAATAATGCAAGAAGAGTCGTCCATAATAACCTAGCAGATTGCGCTGCCAATCCATACCCCCTTTGTCAGACAAAACAGGAATCAGTTGAAATGCGGTTGAAGCGGTAGAATTTAACCTGGACTTCATCCGATTCTGATTTCAACCGCTTTAACCACATCTTAACTGCATTTTGTGTACAGGAATTTGCAATTGATTTCAACCGCTTCAACCGCACTTCAACTGCGTTTTTGTGTACTGGAATTTGCAGTCGATTTCAACCGCTTCAACTGCAAATTTCAACTGCGGTTCATTTCAACCGCTTCAATTGCTCTTCAACTGTGTTTTTGTGTACAGGAGTTTGCAGTTGATTTCAACCGCTTCAACCGCATATTTCAACCTCTCCAACCACAGTCAAGTGCTGCTGATTATTTGCTTTTGAGCACCCCTAGGCTTGTATTACACACTCTTACTACAAGCACCAGTGGCCCGTCTGCCTTGTCTACCAAGCAGGCAGAAGGTGCACTGAAAAAATGAAGGACAGGAAATAATTGTGGCAAGCCACATCGTTGCGACTATGATGATCAACTGCCTGAACCACTGCTGGCAAGCAAATCAACGACGTTATAAAGCACAACTACCTTTGCAAAAAAACTCAACAGACGACCAAACTTCACGTACCTTCACGTAATGGGATACGTTTAAGCAAGGGTGGTATACACCTGATCCTGTGTCTTGCCCTTCTTCGTGGTTTTTAAAATTGCCATCAGTGTAGAAGAAAAGAAAAGAAATACTATACGCAGGCAGTGAAAACCACTCCCCACATTAAATAAGGAAAAGGAGCCACTTTGGTACTGAGTACCGTAAAGCTCCTCCACCGTGAAAAGGAAAGGAAAAATCAATGGGGATCAGGAGGGTTGCAGGCTTGGCCTGAAACCGGCTCCTGATGAGAGTTGATAACAGTACTGGATAGGGCACGTCTGGTATGGACAAGTTTAGCAGCAAAGTTCATAGAGTGCACATGGAGCTTGGAGGCAAGCTTCTTAACTCTTTGAGAATCGAGACCCAGTTCCTTGAAAGGCTTCAGAGTGTGAGTGCTGTAGATGGTGCCGCCCACACCCCAAAGGATGATATGAAGAGTAACAGAGGTTCCTTGGAATGTTGCAAAGGTCTTTATGCTGTTCCTTTGCGGCGTTCAGCTGGTTTTGAGTTCTGGTGTCCTCACAGTACTTGATCTCGACGAGGTGGATGTCGCGCTGAGTTTTGTTGAGGTTTTTAGGTCGGTGCTGTCTGGGGTTGGTGGCTGTGCTAGTGGCTGGCGGCCATCAGTGTAGGTCCAGTCCCGCCAATCTTGTACTTTACGCATCAGGTTTGGGGTTTTGCTGTTTTGCTTGGGTCGCTTCGTCAGAGCTCTGAGGTGGGTCCAGGGCACTATTATTATCTTAGGAGCCTTGTGGGGTTTGATGCATGAAGGTGGCCGCTGGGCAATTTCCTTGCTTTATTAAGGGCAGGAGCCTTCAGTGCCTAGTGCAGAGGGGTAGGGCGGGGTCGTTATGAATGTTATTGATTTCCCACTTTGCCTCAGGTTTTTCTTTGGCAAGCTGTTTTGACCAGTTTTTGTTGCAAGCATTGAGGCAGTTTCTGCCTTCCTTATTCCATATGGCAATGATGTGCATATCCCAAGCGTGTTTGGGAAGGGGCGTCTGTATTTTGTTCCAGAAGGGTACTTCTGCATATTGGATTATTGGAGTTGGTCTGATGGTGTGGAGCCCAAGAATTTGCATATGTAAGAATCTGCGGTGGAGTGATGTGTAGGGATTTGTGACCATCCTTTTATTCCAAGAGGGAAGAAGCATGAAGGTAACTGCTGCCTCTGTACTGCCTGTGGGCAGTAGAGTAAATGGCATGCCTTGTTGCTAAATGCTAAATACATGGTGTTCTCATGCATTGTAAATGAGATGGCAAATAGAGAAACCAGTGAACTTGGAGATGAAGACGTTGCAGTTTGCCCCAAAGGCCTTATCTCTTGGGTGTTCACTCCAGTATTGGGGGAGCGTGGGGGCATAGTAAGGGGGGATGCCATTCTTTCTTAATGTAGGGCGGTGATGATGTGGGGTGGAAGCATCCGTGAGAGTGAGTTTTTAATCTTTTGCCTTGTTGTATGTTTGGAGGTTGCAATATCTTTGCGTGTGATGAGGCCTACGAGTCTGATGCGAGATTCATGGGGGGTGGGTGGATGTTGTCGTGTGAGCTGCTGTATTTTGCCTTTTCAAAAGCCCTTTGAAGAATGTTGAGACGCTCAGGGGTGAGTATGCCTTTGCAGTTTCCATCTACGTTGTAGATGCAAGCTACTGTGGCACTGAACACTTCTTGGAGTGTAGGGTCGTCTGAGGGAGATACGGTGTCGTTTCCTTGATGCTTCATGTTGAAATCAACGTCAATGATCCAGCACTTGCAGCGCCCAGTGGCTACAATGTCTGCTTGAGGGTTGGTGGGCTGCCAGTGGATGTGAAAATTGACTATGTTATAAAGTTTGATGTCATAGGGCTGGAAGGAATTCCTTTCTTGGTTGACTGAGAACCCTTGTTTTTGAAGACCAATAAGGTGTGTGTCTGATGCAGGTTGTGGTAGGTTTGGTGCCGTGATATGCTCTTCGTTTATTTGGAGGCTGCGCCTTAAACTTTCACAAGTACTTTTCAGTTTTTCTGGCTCCCATGTTGGGTTCTTCGAGACTTTCACCTAATCATTTTTGAGAGGTTTCAAACAGCGTTGTGCCTTTTTCCCTTTCCAGGGTTTTTTTGACACTACAAGCAAGTCTGGTGCTACAACAACAATTATCACATTTGTTACTTGTTTTACATACGCAGCCTAGCAGTCGCACGTTTTGACTGATGGCTTTATCTGTAACTCTGTAACTCTGTAGCTCTGTAGCAATTGGTTTTTAATAGGCACTGCCAATGGTAGGTACGATTACTGACGTCGCATATGTACATGTCAATAGCTCTGTAAACGGTTTACACTATCTTCGGCGCAGCTCGGCTAGTTCAGTGCTGTAGCACTGGCTGAGACCAGTTTTGATTCAGCTCTCTTTGCTTCTTTGCACTGGCTGGAACCAGTTCCCTTAAAGCTATAGCAGTCGCACTTCTTGACTGAAGGACTTTTTTCTTGTCAACCTTAAAACCAGTCCCCCTGCCTCACAGCTTATGTTTATTTTGTCGCAAGCTGAGCTCCAAAAACTTTTTGGGCCAAGTCTATGATTAGCCTAATAATCATGGCTGTTGATGACCCCCTTTTCAAACTCTTTGTAGTTTGTGAGTAAGAGCCAGGCTGAAAGCATCTCAAATCCCATTAACAAAAAGCTCGGCAAAACTGTTCTCTTGTTCTTTCCACCCTGAACCTAGTGCATGAATACAACGACAACAAATCCAGTAAACGCTAGATCACAGTGACTCATGCATGAGGTCATGCTCTAGAAACAATATATTATGATGCTGAAGGAAGGGGACCTGCCTACGCTCATTCATCGATAACAAGTGGTGTATATCATCTTACTCCTGCTCCTTCTACCTACCACTCATACAAAACTCTCACACTCCCATACAAATGATCAGGCAGGCATTAAGAAAAGGAAATAAAAGGTGGGTGACTAAGGTATATATGTTGTGAGAGATCTTAGGTACAACATATTAACCCTAAGGTTCAGTTTCACGGCAATAAAAGCAAAGTATGGAATCAAAGTCAACAATTCGCTAGCGTCGCTCGTATCAACTTCCCTCAGAATGCCAGCTCTCCTACCTCATGGACACACTAGCTAGTCGCCTTTTCTTGCTGCTTAGGTCTACTACCTTCCTCTTTGTCGTCCCCTAGGGGCGCAAGCAAGGGAGCGAAGACAGCAGGATTGCTTTCCATACACCCCCGCATAGCTTCAAACTGCAGGGATGGGAAATTGATACAGGATTACCATGAAATATGAGCCGTCGACTAGCTTGTTTTGTGCACCGATATTTTTACTTCTCTCTGGTGCTTCAATCTGTCGTTGTGAGAGACGCAAAATAAACGCGCAGGAGTGGCTCGTTCTAATGAAGTACCGTACAAAAAGAAAACCACTGCCCCAATCAACGTTTTTGGGGGGTGAAGGTGATCAAATGAATTATGTAAACACTTATTTTTAGATAAACTTCCAGGTCTTGCAGGGATATTAGGGGATTTTGGCAGAGGGGGGCAACTGAACGGGCATGTTTTGATATGCTCTTTGGCTCACGTGCGGCTGAATTAGTAGATCCAAACCTAGGATTGTAAGCACGTTTGTTTAAAAATCTTTCGAAAGAACAATTCTGTTTTATTTTCTGTGGCATGAAACCCACTTTCTTGCTACCAAATTTTCACAATAATTTTGTACTGCAATAGATTTAACAATATTTGGTATTTTAGGGTCCTTACAGTAAATAGGGGAATCTTTGCAAAAGAAATGAAGTGGAAAAACGGATGAAGCTGCCCTTTATATGCGTTTTGTCGATCTGTACACAACCGACGGAACTAATTCTGAGCACATGCTCTGGTAGATAATAATATTAGTTTGGTGCCAGGTTTTGACAAAGTAACAAACTAGGGTGTGAGTAGTTGCCCCTTGAATGTGTAAAGGACATATTTCACTTGAGTACTTGCTCAGTTGTCCTCCTCTGGTGGTGGTAATCAAATGAATCTTGTACTATTTTAATTGGAGGGGGTGGTGGTGAGTACATGTACGTACGGGAGAAAGGAACCTGAGCACAAAACGGGCTCAACCAACAATAAATCCCCTGATAAAGTGAGGATTTTGACGCGTGCAAGTTGATGCACGTAGCTTTTAAACGAGTTGGTAGCATTCCTTGAGATACAAGCGTTAAAATATGGAGCCGAAAGACTTTTAAACGAGTGAATCCTTTTCAAACTTGAAATTATACTATGTTCAAGGGTTAGAGCTTCCCCACTGCGCTACCACTGTGGACGTAACACAGGATGATTTCAATTAAGGAAACACTTCAAGTTAGGCCCATGCAAATTTTACACAACTTGTGAACGAAATCATAAAGACCTTAAACAATTTGCACGGCCCCACACTGGCAGGGGGTGGCCAACGAGGCAAAAACAAGCACAATTGCAAAGGAAATTTCACTTAACAACAAAATGACTGTCAGACCTGTTCACTCACAGCTTTGATGCAGTCCGCGTATTCCCTCGTCCCTTTCTCTGCATCCGTTCCGCAGTCCATGAAGCTCTGCGATTTACGTTTGTGGGCATGTGTCAATCGTTTAAGAGCGGATGCGCGTGCATGGGCTCACAAACCACACACAATTGCACAACTGCATACTCCTCCTTGACTTAGAAACAGACAAAACTTGAACTCACATGGAATTGCTGCTCGCACCCTCCCTCGCGCATGAGCGTGCAAATGGGGCACTCTCCCTTCTCTTCCTGCTGAGGGCTGTCATCCACTTGCTGATTGATAGGTATGTCTTGACCTGGGAAATGAAAGACTTGAGGTGAGGGAGGGCCCACCGGGGCAGTTAGGTGCGAACACTATATTTTACCTGGAGGCGGCATTGTTATTAGTGCTTCAGGATTAATTTGAAATTAATTTGAAATTAAAACTTGTGGAAAAAGCCTCCTATCAAAATGGTCTTTGTGGGAAGTGCATAATGTATATTAGTAGTAAAAACATCACTAGGCCGGCTTCAATGCAGTCCACCAATTAAGACATGTCGTCGGGAGCAGTCCTCTCAGCCTCTCAGTCTGGAATTTCACCAAATGGCTGGAGGAACACACATCGCAAGGACATGCACAAGAGAGTCTCGTCCGGGCCAAGCAGAGACTCTCCCAATGGGCCTCACTCCAGCAGCAACTCAGAGAGCCAGGGCATACTGACAGACATGGTGAGTCCTTTGTGTATTTCCAGTGTGTGTGTCTTGCTTGGGCCAGGATGGCCCTCCAGCAATTGCCCTTCCCTAGGAAGGGTCCGCTGGGGCTCTCTCTCCCTCGGTTCCACCTGTGCAGGTTATAAAGCATGCGCATCGTGCAGGTTATAAAGCATGCGCATACACACACGCATAAAAACACACGCAAACACACACACATACACATACACATGCACACACACACACACACACACACACACACACACACACACACACACACAAACACACACACACACATACACACATACACACACACATGCACATACGCACACGCCACGTCACGCCACCCACAGGTCATTGAGGCTATGGAGCGGGCCTGGATGGGGGACCCAGCCACCACCATACCCCCAGCAGCCACTGCTCTAGCCCAGGGACAGGCAGACAGCTTACTCAGGTCCGTACCTGCCGGCAATAACACAGGCAAGAGCAAGGGAGCAGCAGGCACCGAAGCAGTGACGAGGAGTGGCTCCTGCAACAGCAGCAGCAGCACACCTCGCGCACCCTCAGGGCACGATGCTGATGCCCCCCCGGTACATGGCCGAGCATCGTGCCCGCACAGCCTCGGTGATGTAGCCTCCCCAGTTTCCTCATCCCCTGGAATGTGGGAAGGGCTCAAGCTTCCTTACGCTGCTCCTGCCAGCAGCCCAGCCCCCATCCCCTCCTCCCACGCCCCCACCCGTCCCATCCCTGCCTCCTGTGCTGCCCACCACCACCACCACCACCAGCAGCAGCATAATTTGCACAGGGGCCCTGACGTGGCTCAAAAAGTAATGAGAGGGGGAGGGGAGAAAGCTGTGCCCACGAGTCTCCTTAACCCATCAGCTCCTGAAGGGGCATCCCACATCCAACCCTCAGACTTTGCATCCGTCTTCTTCTCGCCCCTGCCCTTTAGCTACCTCAACGCTGCGCACAGCAACAGCACGGAGCACCTTGCAGACTCTCCAGACGTGACACTGCGGGCGGGGAGGCTGACGGTATGTGTTGTGTGTATGTGTGTGTGTGTGTGAGTGTATGTGTGTTTGTGCTGGGTCTGCATGCTTAACTTGGTATTCACCGCTTTGTCTGTACACAAATGGTTGTCAGTGTGTGGGTTATTTCTTTGGGCATGCATGATTGTGATGCGTTGTTTGCGTAAACCTATTTCCTTTATGTGAGGGGATGTGCGCATTTGGGCATGCACCAATCGAGTTGCACCAATTGAGTTGCATAGGGTTATCCAGAACCTTACATATGTTCCGTATACTTACCATACAAATGGTAATTTCCCTGCTACATATATTTATACATACACGCGCACACACGTAAATATGCTCATTCCATTTATATTGCATTATTGCATTTCCCAGTACCTGATGTGCATGCAGGTCTCTCCTCCTCCTTTTGTTCCTCATGCATTGATAAAAGTCTATCAGCAAGAGTAAGCTACCTCTGCAACCTTTCATGCATGTCCATTTTCACATTTGATCCCTTCCTAATCCCCTCCCAAAAATGCATCTTCTCACCCCTTTGCAGGTGGGCACTTGCATCAACCACGACGAGTGGCCTGTGGATGTGGACTTAAGTTCTCCTCGCAGCATTCAGCACGCGGCTCACTCCCAAGGTGATTCGGTTGTGCGCAACCTTGTTCAGAGTGTTTACGTGTGTGTGTGTGTATGTCTGTATGTGTGCGTGTATGTATGTGTGTGCGTGTGGTGTGTGTGCGCGTGTCACGATTTCTGTACAAGCGAGGGCAAGGCTTGACACCTGTTGTGTTTGTGTATCTGTGTGTGTGCATGTGTGTGTGAGTGTGCCACAATTTCCGTTTAGGCAAGTGCAAGGCTTGGTACTTGGTGTATGCGTGTGCGTGCGTGTGTGCGTGTGTGTGTGTGTGCGAGTTTGTGTATCTCAGCTCTTTCTGGAAAAGACTGCAGCAGACGACCTCAGCTCATTTTGGTACCCTAGGTGGTGAAGCCAATGCACTATTTGACCTGCAACATGGTACCTGTTTGTACATGCACTGTGTGTGATGATGTGCACTGTGTGTGATGATGTGCACTGTGTGATGATGTGCACTGTGTGTGATGATGTGCACTGTGTGATGATGTGCACTGTGTGTGATGATTTGCACTTTGTGTGATGATGTGCACTGTGTGTGATGATGTGCACTGTGTTTGATGATGTGCACTTTGTGTGATGATGTGCACTGTGTGTGATGATGTGCACTGTGTGTGATGATGTGCACTGTGTGTGATGATGTGCACTTTGTGTGATGATGTGCACTGTGTGTGATGAAGGTATATTTGGACACCTCTCTGCTGAAGGTACTGTGCACATTCTACGCCTAAAGGGCTCCTGCTAATGCTACTCGTTTGGACACCACTCAAATTAATTGCTACTCACAGTGCTCTTGCACCCTCACAATAGCAGCACCC
>Ga0307968_1002101_pt1:12500-16480 | contig 16480 bp, 16 predicted proteins | sample OrgLakmetagen650_FD_201834 | JGI IMG/M metagenome (GOLD analysis project Ga0307968, IMG submission 201834) | Saline water microbial communities from Organic Lake, Antarctica - #650 | ecosystem: Environmental > Aquatic > Non-marine Saline and Alkaline > Saline | place: Antarctica... | reverse complement strand
GCCTAGCCCTGTTCCCTTGATTTTTCTAGCGTTTTCTTTGGTTTGGTTACAGGCTTTTTCCCAAGCTTCCGCTCAGATGCCCTCCAGAGGCATATATAGCGATGTAACCTTACCTTACCTTACCTAGACTACAGAGCCAGCTGAGCGCCACGCAGGAACAGCATAAAGGCCTCTGCTTCATCCTTCAAGGAGCCTCCATTACCCTCCACACTAACCTTTTGGGAGTGGGTGGCACTATCTACTACAACAATCTTTTAAGGAGCTGGGTCTTGACTCTCAAAGAACTAAGAAACTTTTTTCCAAACATCATGTTCATTCTGTCAATTACACTGCCAAACTTGTCCATACCAGACGTGCCTTTTCCAGTACTATTATCAACTCTCATCGGGAGCCGGTTTCAGCTCAAGCCTGCAACCCACCCCGGATCAGGAGGCTTCTGATCCCCATTGATCTTTATCTTTTTCTGAAGGTGGAGGAGTTTTATGGTGCTTGATACCTACGTGGCTCCTTTTGGATTAGGGTTCCTTCATAAATGTGGGGAGTGGTTTTTCACTGCCTGCATTGGGCATGACATTTCATCTTTTTCTTATGGCTCATGGAGTGGCTTTTCGACCTGCATAGTGCCTTTTTAAAATGTCAATCGTCAATCTCATCAAGTACAAATTGGCTGGACAAAACGATTACCAATTAGGAGCTTAAAGCTGGAAGTATGTGCGTATGCAAGACAAAACACCTCAATTAAAAGTCTGAGGTACAGTGCATGAGAATTGAGTATAATCGCGGAGAAAGAGATTCTCGTCAAGTGCCTATCTTCCCTAACGAGCTGTCTGTCCTTGGGTTAGCGACAAACTCTTGAACGGCCACAATTGCGTCGTCGATGGAGGATTGCAGGCCCCTCAGATCCCTCACGTATAACACCCGCAAAATACGGCAAGCGTCGTCCAAAGAGGGAACTGAAGGTTGGTAATGTAAATTGCACATGTTACAAATATTGGTTGCAAGAGTACAAAAGCTCACCAGAGTTCCATGATCCGCGGATTTTGTGGCGATGCTCCCTTTCTTACATAAGAGGAAGATACACCTCATAGAAGTGAAGTATTATGAAGACATTCGGCCTGGACACCAGCTGGAGGCCTCCAACAAACAGAACGAGAGTTTATGCACACGCTTAAAAGCTAAAAGGTTACACTTCACACCATCCTTCTTGGTGTGGGAGAATCAATCTATACCTCTAACACTTTGCATCATCTAAAAGAGCTCGGCCTGCCTGCGTAATTTTTCCTTTTTTTTTCTTATGGTGTGAATAGTTTTGGAGAGAAGCTTTAAAGTGTGATGTGACTTTATAAAAAGCGATGGGACGATAAGGCAATCGAGGTTAGCCCAGAAGTTTCCCAGACACGTGCAGCTCATCAGTTCTTTCTTTAGGAAGCATAAATCATCGATGCTTGCACCCGGATTTACTGCAATGGGTATTCAAAATCAGACGGTGTCAATCAGATGTTACTACGAGTACTTCCGTACTACATAGTCCTGACAGACTCACAGTTCCTGTTCTATGTGATGTTTCTTTCTAGTTCTACGTGTTCAACAATTGCTGCCTTTGGCCTCTCGGCTCATGTGGTGCGGAATCGCAGCTTTGCTGGATGAAATAAAACCTCCAGCGTGACGGCGTGGAAGCGTGTCTTTTTGCTATTTTTGTCAAAGCATGTATATTTGTTGCAACTGAATGTACTCACTTCCAGTCTCAAACCCCAGTGGCAACTCCCTCAGTGCGGTGATGGCTGTGTTGCTGCTCACTGCCCCACCACCAGGAGCGGCCTGTCCAGACCTGGCGGCCTCTTGATCTGCCTTGGCCGGCTTTTGCTGCTGTTGCTGCTGTTGCTGCTGTTTGGCTTGTAGGCCCAGAAATGGGAGGACCTGTTCCTTGAGAACTACCTGAATGGCCTGCAGGAGGGCATGCGGTTGCATTGCAGCAACTTCATAGAAGACACATAACATAGAACTAAGGACTTCAGAGCGATCTGGTGCTCACTTGCTCTGTACGTCCTGATCTAAATTTGGCTTGAGAACGGTGCCCAACTTTTGATGTTTAGCAGAGAAATCGTTCCATGAACTACTGTGTGCGGACTTTCATGGTAACTAGATTCGGCCAGAGCCGCCAGAAGCTGAGTCTAAGGCAGCTAAACATCTTGGTCGGCTGCTAGCATTGCCCCTTTCAGACAAGCTTGTAATCATCGCTTCCCTTTCACATTGCACTCACAAAGAGGGCACTCACAAAGAGGAAGCAGGAGTCGTTTCTTCTGTGACTTGCAGACGCTATATAAGTTTAATTGAATGGTTAACAGAGCCAAATGGTTTTTTCCATGCTATTTGGGAGCAAGTTCAACAATTTGCACTGCACAAAGAAATGTAATGCAAAGCCTCTGTCCCTTGCAAACTGGCGTTTAAGATAAATTATTGAGAAAGTGGCACATGCATATTATGGTGCATTGCTAAATACAGTACTTCCTACTGGTACTAGGACAATTTCATACACAATGTATAATGCAATGCAAGCGCATCAACAGTGCGCTGCAGGAGTGGTTTGTGCACATTTGCTATTACTTGAGCACAACCAGCACACATTGCTGTATTTTATAGCATTTCAGGTTACAATACTTTAATACCATATGCGGAAGCCAAGCGCATACACACACTTACGCACACTGCACCTACACATAGAAAATACACACACACCTACGCACACTGCACCCACACATAGACAATACACACACACCTACGCACACTGCACCCACACATAGACAATAAACACACCTGCAGCATCTCTTGAAGATCTCCGCTGCTGCTGTCGATGTTCAGAGCAGCAAGCACCTCTTGCACCCGAGCTGCCACCTCCGGGCTATTGCCTGTATGCCAGGTGTACGTACCCCTCTTACTCGGAGCTAGAAGACACTTGCGGAAGCAGTTTAAAGCCTTCAGCCAAAGTACGGCCTGCAAGATCGGTTACAACACATGCATGTGGAAGAAGAGGCAGCGGGTGATAAACTGCCAAGCTCTTCCCGTCATTTGGTAAAGTTGTAATACTGGTAACTTATGCCTTATGTGCTTATGTGTCATACATTGTGCACAAATTTGTTCCTCACTAGTGCATATGCAGTAAGTAAATATGTGTGCCGTACAGCACGAGCACTTGTTACCATCTGCATCACGCATATACAAACTTGTACGAATAACAGAATTATATACCCTTTTGATAAGCCCCAACATGGCCTACGCAAGGGGGATTCACACGTGATATTTTGGAGAAAAAATAAAAAACATATACCCCGTTAATGAGCCCAATGTAGCCTGCGCGAGGAGGCAGCCCCCTAACTGGAGAGATTGATCAAACCAACTGCAAGCCTCTAAAAGAGGTCCTATTGCTCCTTTCCAGATCAAGTGGCCTCTTCACGTACAAAGCCTAAGGCAAATACACTGCAAGCACGCCTCAACAGCAAAAGAAATTCTATAAAGCTAAAAAGCTAAACCCTAAAAAACAATCTGTGGAATGACATTTCTTTTTAGCAAGAAAGTGCTATAATTTAAGTACATGCGAGACCTACTAATAAACATGAAACGTTTCTACTGCAAGGGGATTAAAACTGTTTGCAGTATGTAGTGATGTACTGTCTGAACGATGTGTTATTTGATAAAACACGCTATTCGTACGTGTTTGTACGTGTGCATGGAAGGGGGAAAAGACAGAGAAATGAGGCTTAATATCTATGCGACATGTCTTCTTTGCTCAACTCACAATCCAGGTACGGAGGGGCTGCCTGCTTCTGATCTTGCTTGGCTATAGGTGGCTGTACGCTCGGGGTAGAAGAAGAAGATGAAATGCCTCTAGCTTCGGTAGGTGTCAGTACATCCTCTGCAATCGACGCACAAAAGGCGCCATGGTGCAGTGTGGTATTTGCTGATGGTTGGTGGTGGGCAGAACA
>Ga0307968_1002101_pt1:0-7500 | contig 16480 bp, 16 predicted proteins | sample OrgLakmetagen650_FD_201834 | JGI IMG/M metagenome (GOLD analysis project Ga0307968, IMG submission 201834) | Saline water microbial communities from Organic Lake, Antarctica - #650 | ecosystem: Environmental > Aquatic > Non-marine Saline and Alkaline > Saline | place: Antarctica: Organic... | reverse complement strand
CAGGCACACATTCTAGCGCACACACGTACACACACACACGCTTGTACACACACGTGCGCGCACACACACAAACACACACACACATGCAAACACACACACACACACACACACACACACACACACGTAAACACACAAACACACACGCACAGCCTTATCCATGACCCAGAGGAAATGGGTGAACTCGGAGAGCTGGGGGTGCTCTTCTTGTTATTCGAAATGGGCTTGGAGCTATCTTTGGACCGCTTGAAGGTGGGATGACAGCTACAACGCCTTGAGTAAGATCTGCGCACCCAACGCAGACATGCACGTGTGTCTGGCCAAGTTTGTATTTGAGTCCTCTAGGCACCCCTGGAGAATGCTGAAGTACAAATACTCGAGCATGCATGTACGTACACACATCTGACAGGCGCTCATGCTCACACACGTACACACACGTGCACTCACACCTGACATCAACACACGCATATGCACAGTCTCTGGCCAAGTTTGCATTTGGGCTGGGCACCCTGCAAGTGTTTGTGACCACGGCCATCTTCACGGGGGCTGCCCTGCCCCCCGGTGGAGGCCTGTTCACGCGCGTGTTAGAGTTCCTTGGAAATGCGCCGCCCGAGCTGGTGTCAATTCGCTCATTAGATGAGGTGAGAAAGGCTACAGAGAGGTCTGGAAAGCACGCACACGCACCCACAAACACACACACACACATACTCTCGCATGCAGCTTGTCTGTCAGAGCTTGTAAAATGTTGTGCGAGCATCTGGAGGTGTCTCTGTCTGGGCAGCACGCACACAAACACACACACACACAAACAAGCATATACTTTCACACACACACAAACACACACACACACATACAAACAAGCATATACTTTCACACACACACACACACACACACACAAACAAGCACACACACACACATACACACATGTGTACTTACATTTATATTGACACCCACAAAATATGCTCACACACACAAAACGCACGTACACACTTACTTACACACACACAACACATGCACGCACATACACGCACACACAGGCTGTCGTCATTGGTGCAGCCCTGTCCCTATCCAGCTCGGCGTTTGTGTTGCAGCTGCTGAACGAGCGCGGAGAGATGTCCACCAAGTTTGGGTCTGCCACCCTGGGTATCCTGTTGCTTCAGGTGGGGCATCTGAACTGACCGTCCTGATAGTGAACATGGACAGCCTGTGTGTTTGTCGCTCTGCCATCCACGCTTGGTACCCAGTCAACAGACAAATCAAATGCTTGAGGTAGACGCGGCAAATAAAGGCAGCTGCTGCTCTCAACGTGCTTTCAACGAGTGTGCGTCCATCGCCCTCGGATTCCTGCCCAGCAAGGAGGTTGTCGAGTAGGTTAGATGTCGGGTAAATTGAGCAAAAGCATGCAAGTTGAGCACAAGCAGCGGTGCCAGGGCCCTGCTCAGGCTTGCAGCATGTGTAAAAGGGCAAACTGCCTTTTGATGTCAAGACACTACTGCCTCAGGCACTACATTCCCTCCCCTCCCTCCCCTTTGTGTGTTCACACCTGAGCACACCTGTGCACGCCCCTTTGTGTGTTCACACCTGCGCACACCTGTGCACGCCTGTGCACGCCTCTTTGTGTGTTCACACCTGCGCACACCTGTGCACGCCTGCGCACGCCCCTTTGTGTGTTCACACCTGCGCACACCTGTGCACGCCCCTTTGTGTGTTCACACCTGTGCATGCCTGTGACGCTGCAGCAGCTCCTTAGTGCTGCTGCTTGCTTTGCGACCGCCTTTCGATGCGTCGTTTTTGCATGCAAGCAGACGGCTGTGTAAGCATTTACACACACGTACGCTCACACCATGACCACACTCACACACCTACACACACACCTACACATAGACCCACACCCGTACACTTGTGTAGGCCTTTGTGGTGGTGCCGTCTCCAGTGCTGGCTTGTAGCTGCGCAGCCGTCTTTTATTTGTGGCCCATAAGCAATCACACACACCCACTTACACACAATCACACACGCACACACACATACACACATGTAGGACATTGCGGTGGTGCCGTTCCTGGTGCTGCTGCCTCTGGCTGTGCAGCTGTCATCTAATGGTGGCATTCCCGCAGACAGCCCCTCTCCTGTAAGCTTGCTTACCCTCCTAGGCCCCACTGCCCTGAAGACTTGTGGGGCGCTGGGCCTGGTGCTGTTCTCAGGGCGCCTTGTTCTGCGGCGCATGTTTGAGGTGCGTGAGTGTGTGCTTATGTTTGTTTACGTATGTGTTGTGTTGTGTGTGTTGTGAGATGCAGAGAGCTCCTCCTGCTCTCCAAAGGCCCACCGCATAGACAATGTATGTGACGCCATTCCGGTTCATTGAGATTGATGGAGCTAGTCTTGTCTACAGCACACATGGACGCTATGCGACCAAAATGCACATTTCAAGCAAAGAGCACACAACTCTGCCTTTCCAGCTCACATGCATGTCCTGAAACATTCCTGCGCAGACCACTGTATATCCTCACTATCCAGTATGCAAGCGCTCCCTCATGCATGAGCTCTTACACATGTACACACACATCACATGTACACACTCTTCCCTCCCCGTTGATACCCATGCACGTGCACACACACACACACACACACACACACACACACACACACACACACACACACAGATGGTGGCCAAGAGCGACAACAGCGAGACTTTCGTGGGCCTGTGCCTCCTCACAGTGGCGGGAGCATCCCTGCTGACTCAGCGTTTGGGGTTCTCAGACACCCTAGGTGCCTTTGCTGCGGGGGTGCTGCTGAGTGAGAGCAACTTCAAGACGCAGGCAAGTGTTTCGCTCACACCTGGCGCTTGTAGAGAGGCCCTTTCTCACTTGTTGTCTTGAGTAGGCAATTGGTCAGCACGGTGGCTTTGGTGCTGCTGGCTGGAAGCAGCTACAAGGCGCAGGCAGGTGCTTTCTTCCATGGTCGTTGGGAGAAGTGTCAAGGAAGTCGAACATTCAATGGGTGGCAAGGTGGCTTGGTTCTGCTGAGAGCAACTGTAAGGCGCAGGCGATTGCTCACAATTGAAGCTTATAGACGTTCTCTTCCAAGCTCCTGCAAGCTGTTATCTAGAGTGCTTATTTCATCAGAAGGTGGCTTTGGTGCTGCTGGGTGGGAGCAACTTAAAAGTCACAGGCACATGCTGCTTGGGATTTGGCTGGAAAGCTGCTGAGAAGTTCACTGATCTTGCGTGCGCACACACACATGCAAACATACACACTACACACACTATAATAGCCTATGCATTCAATCTCCCGCAAGCAGCCTTGCACGCACACACACACACACATGCACATTGACTACACACACTCTACACGTACATATGCACATGCAACCACGCAGGTTGAGGCAGACATCCGGCCGTTCAGAGGGTTGTTGCTGGGCCTGTTCTTTGTGACCACCGGTGGCTCTGTAAACATTGAGGTAAAAATGAGCAGGGCAAGCACTCTGGTAGCGCGTGACAGCAGACGGTGTGCAGAGGGAGGTTGACAAACATTGGCAGCGCACCTAGATGGTGCGGAGCTTCATAGATGTGGTGGATGGTGCAGAGCTTTGTAGACATGACAGACGGTATCTTTCTGATGTCACAGGGACAGTCGTGTGTGTGTGTTGTACCTGTGTGTGTATGTCCTAAGTGTGTGTACCTGTGCGTGTGTGTTGTACCAGTGCGTGTGTGTGTGTGTGTGTGTGTGTTTGGTACCTGCTTTTGAAAGATGCCACGGTCCTTAAGTCGTATGTATGTGACGAGTGTTCATTATCGAATTTGTGGCATCTTTTTGAGTATTTTAATATTGAACTCCGTAGCAACTTTGCGATATCACAAAAACCACTTGCACCTGAAAGATGCCACGCGCCTTTAAGCTTATGGACGTGTTAACAATCCTGAGATTGTTCTGATTCTCGGCTAGGATCATGTAACACCTTGGGCTAAAGACAAGCTCTATTATTTACAGACCAAATAGTCCGTTTCCTTTTTGCAACCACCTCTGCGCAGATCTTGTCTGAGAACTGGCAGGTCATAGGGTTGCTGCTGGTAGGGCTCCTGGCGGTGAAGACTAGTGTCATAGCTGCTCTGGGGGGGCAGTTTGGCCTGACAAGGTGTGTGTGCAGTTGTGTACGCGTGTATTTAGTATGTGTGTTCGTGGGTGTGAGTGTTTGTGTGTGTGTGTGTGTTTGTGTGAAGGAGGGTGAGAGGCAATGCGTGCATACCTTGGCTAAATAACACTGTGTCACAAAAATGGAGCAAGTTAGAGCGTTTGGACATTTTCTGCAGCAATGCTGCAAGTTGAAATAGATGTTTAGGCTTACCGCTTGAGGGTTTTGTGGAGTACGTATGCTGTATTGCTACGTTGCCAAGTATGTACCACAAATGCTCGTACACACACAGTCAGAGATACACTCCCTCTTACACTACACACAAACACTCGTGCACACACATGCACTCAACCGTACACACACGCACACATGCACACAAACACACACACATGCACACAGGTCTGAGTCCATCCGCACAGGCTTTTTGCTGAGTCAGGGAGGAGAATTTGCGTTTGTGCTGCTGTCGCTGGCGAACAAGCTGAAAGTGCTTCCAGAAGAGCTGAACCAGGTGAGGCAAAGGGATGGGCTTGCTGTGTGTATATGTGTGTACGTGCGCATACATGTATGTATGTGCGTACGTGTGTGTACGCATAAATGTTAGTTTCAGTGCTCCTGGAGCTAAAGCTGGAGAGATAAATAAAGGGTGCATATCAGTGGAGCGCTTTATATCCTGTGGATGCAATTGATGGGAGCAGATTAACTCAATATCCTGTGACCACTAATGTTGCACTTTGCATTCTTATGACACATTCAACGGGAGCATATGCACTTAATATCCCGTGAACGCAAATGATGCTTTTTGATGGAGAGACCCACCATCATCATCTTTGCAACCAGAGACAGACATCATTCGTCCTCCATTCTCCTTAGCCTTGCTGCCCGCCATTGAGCTGTTAGCAACATGCAATGCAACACATAATGCAAAGCAACATGATAATGCAACATGCAATGCAACTCGTACTGCGACACGTCAGCAACATGCAATGCAACATGGAATGCAACTCGTATCTCGACACGTTAGTAACATGCAATGCAATTCGTACTGCAATGCAACATGCAATGCAACTCGTACTGCGACACGTCAGCAACATGCAATGCAACATGCAATGCAACACGTACTGCAACACGTCAGCAACATGCAATGCAACACGTAATGCAATGCAACATGCAATGCAACATGCAATGCAACTCGTACTGCGACACGTCAGCAACATGCAATACAGTTCGTACTGCAATGCAACATGCAATGCAACTCGTACTGCGACACGTCAGCAACATGCAATGCAACACATAATGCAATGCAACATGATAATGCAACATGCAATGCAACTCGTACTGCAACACGTTTGTAACATGCAATGCAAGACGTAATGCAATGCAACATGCAGTGCTCTCGTACTGCGACACGTTAGTAACATGCAATGCAACTCGTACTGCGACACGTCAGCAACATGCAATGCAACACGTAATGCAATGCAACATGCAATGCAACTCGTACTGCGACACGTTAGTAACATGCAATGCAACACGTAACCTTGTGTGGCAATGCTGCCTGTCTGACTTCCGGCCTTTCTGCACTGAGATGCCATCAAAGAAAGAATACACCCCACCATGCAATGCTCCATACGAATGCAGGTGCTCATCATTGTGGTGGTGCTGTCGATGGCTTTGACCCCTGGCCTTGCAGAACTGGGCAAGCTAGCAGGTGGGAAGGGTTGTTGCGGATGCAGTAGACACTGTGCATGTGTGTGTGTGTGTATGTGTGTGTGTGTGCGTGCTTACATGTGTGTGGCCGCACTGCTCATTAGATGATCATCAATGACCCTGACCTTGCAGAACTGGGCAAGCTAGCTTAACGGATTTGGTACTGTAGTAGATACCTTGGCTACTTTGAATCTAAATTCAAGTACAAGGATCACCGCTCTTCTGTTGCTGCCCCCCGGCCTAGCAGGAGTGGGCAGAGCAAGCAGGTAGCATGAGTTAAGAGTTAGCACAGAAGTGTGCAGATTGGACGACGTTTTTGTGGGCAAACGGAGGTTTGGTTACCTTAAGCTGATCCAGTTTGGCTACTAGGTGATGCCCGGCTGAAGTGTCTGACGGGGCCCTAGGAGAGCGCAAGTTCCGCCCGCAGTAATAAACTTCATGAATTTAAGCTTCGTTTAAGGCCAAAGTTACTCCTGTACACCTCATTGATTGATTCATGGTATTGCTCTTGACAAAAGTGTATTTTTGACAGTCAACAGAGACCCTTTGCGCGCCTGTGTCGAGTCCTGAACGCCGCATTCGAACGTACGTTTTGACGTTCCCTGCTTCAAATGGAGTATGTGAGCAGGGTTGGCCAGAACCTTTTATAAATGGTGTATATACGGTATTCTTTGCAGGCAAACTACCAAATTTAGGTTCATGTACGGTTTACACACATGGTTCTGGCCATCCCTAATTATATGATATATGAGTAAATTGACATACTATACATACAGAGTTGATCCAACCGAACCGACCCTACATCAACGGCAATACCAATCCGCAGGTGATGCCCTTGACAAGATCTTTCCGGTCACCAAGTCGTTGCCAGGCAGCTCTGAGCGAGCCGTCTCTGAGGCCAAGGAGGAAGCAGACATGCTGAGGAAGCGAGTAAGATGCATGCGTGTGCATTTGTATTTTTGAGCAGCCTACTGAATTTTGCTTCATCCCAGAGCTATCCATATTTTTCTCGTATCATCTCATCATGCATTCCTGTGTTGGTTTGTGTATCTGCTTACCTTTTTGCTACTATGGCAGCCTGTGGCCCATTACTGGCTCCATCCCCTGTGTGTGCCTTTATTAAAAACCTGTTTTCACTTGTGTCGGTGCTTGCCCTGCGTGGTTCCGACACCTAACCACTATGTGTATTTCCCATTCTAGCATCCCTTGCGTTGGTGCTCGCCTTGTGTGCCTCAGTTCCAACACCTGACAATTCTGTGTACCTACATCATTAAGTATCCCTTGTGTCTGTGCTTGCCTCCTCTTGGCTGGAGTGGCCTGTTATCAATTCCTGGCATTTTACACGTCTCTTACTGAACGCTCTTGCTTCTTCTCCTGTGTGCTTACCTCCTCTCAGCTGGAGCAGCCTGTGGCCATCTGTGGCTTTGGTTCTCATGGTCAGATGTTGGCAGCCATACTTGACAGCCCACTGGACTCACTACCAGAGGCACTCCGGCAGTACATCGCGTTTGACTTGGACCCCGTGCGGGTGCAGGTGCGTGACTGTGTGTGCGCGTGCGTGTGCGTGCACGCTGTGTTCTCGTGCGGGTGCAGGTGCGTGACTGTGTGTGCGCGTGCGTGTGCGTGCACGCTGTGTTCTCGTGCGGGTGCAGGTGCGTGACTGTGTGCGCG
>Ga0307968_1002099_pt1 | contig 16487 bp, 19 predicted proteins | sample OrgLakmetagen650_FD_201834 | JGI IMG/M metagenome (GOLD analysis project Ga0307968, IMG submission 201834) | Saline water microbial communities from Organic Lake, Antarctica - #650 | ecosystem: Environmental > Aquatic > Non-marine Saline and Alkaline > Saline | place: Antarctica: Organic Lake... | reverse complement strand
CCCCACATGCAAAGCTTGAATCAAAAAGATAAGGTACGCTAGAAAAGTGATATAGAGCAGGATCAATCACCACTCATGCATACAACTTGCAAGGCCTCTTGACATTACGATACAAGGTTAACAAAAAGGCCTTCAATCACGAAGTGTGACTGCTAGCCTGCTCATAAAACATACTTCATGGGGAAAAAACAAAGCTTGTTATTGTTCTGGCTAAAGAAAGTAAACACATCGTGAACTCCTGTTGGGGGAAACAGAAGTGCATATATCCTGTGGAGAGAAATCATGTGGGGATTGGCGCAGTGGAAAAGAACATGCTGCTCATTTTGGACGTTATCAGTATCACACAGGTCACAGGTGAGGGAATTTCTTTGATTCCATGTCGCTGTCTCACAACGTAGGGTGTGAACAAGAAGTCTGAAACGAGCTGTACTACGGATGACATCGCAAGGCAGGAAGAGAAACATGTATTTGGGAAGGATGTAAGGCGAATGAGTGACCAGAGCCCTTGTGGTAGGAATAGCATACCATTGGTGATACGTAGGGCGTTTGCTGTTGTGTTCTCTCGGAAGAGTTTCAGTATAAGGTGTCCAGTACGTACTCCAAGTGTTTCTCCCTGAGGTTGACGACAAAATGGTTGAGATCAATGGGCTCACAGTTTTGCAGCTTCTCTTTGAAATATACGATTGTGTCAGACCATCCATGGCAGAAAGAATATGGGCTGATCAGCATCCATTGGATCGTGTACTCAGCTGCATGTCAGCATGTAATGCCTTTTTCATTGCGTAGCTTTTGGATTTAGTCAAAGAACTGTACAGCCGCATTGCTGCGCAAAACCAGTTAAACTGTAGGGGTTCCAATCCACACTCTCGCATGAAACACCATGAAGGCGTGGTGTCTCTGACCCCCAACATCCGTTTCAACACTGCCAACAGCCATTTCTGAGGGGACCTGTCCATCTCTTTGCCTTGTTGTAAGTAAGGAGTGGCCCAAATCTCGCTTACATACCAGCAGGAATAGCATATGTCTTGAGAAGCCATATTTACGCGTGTAGCGTTGTGTTTCTGAACAAACTCTTTGACTCTGAGCGTGCCTGCTGTGAATGGGCGACGTGTTGCGTCAGCCGCGGTATTCAGATTGATCTGCTTGTCGCACACCATGCCCAAATATTTGAATGAGTTTGTGTAAGGGAGCATTACACCTTCAAAGTACAGAGGGGGCAGGTTTTCCTTTTGAGTTGAAGCACATTACCTCTGACTTCTGTGTGTTGACAGTAATAAACTTCTTTTCAGTGTAAACTCTCAGCTTGTTTAGCATGGTCTGCAAACCCGCGTGTTCATTGGAAGGTCGGGAAAGGTCACCAGCAAACAGCACGCTGTTCAAGTTAATGGAAAACAGCAGGGGGGAGAGGGGGCTCCCTTGTTTCACACCAAAAAGTGGCTGGATAGCCGCTGATAAATCCCCATCCAACAGTGTGTTACAATATGATACAGCCAAGGTGTTTTTTTGTGCAAGCCAGACAGAAGGTGGGTTTTATGACTCCTGAACGCTCCTAAGTCTGAGACAAAGTTTAAAAGTCAGAAAGACGGGAGCACTCCCTATGATCAGCAATGTGCAGTGAACTTCTGGAAACTAAACGGTAAACTAATCCAGCACAGGATTCAACTGGACTGGTAAAAAAACCTGCAAAACAGTAATTGTCACGCCCAATTAGTGGCAGTGACAATTCATGTGTTTAACAGTTTATTTTATTCAGGTTCTGTCGAGCCGTTTATTCGATAAGCTGGAAGAGCCGTTATTTAGTTGATGTGTCCGCCACAGCAAATATGAGTGGACACTCATATTTGCTGTGGCGGACACTCAACCTGAATTTTGTAGATGGTACTGCCCTCAACCAAAAGGATGTTGTCAAGAACAATAAATACCGCTTAAAAAATGATGCAGACATCCTTGTGCTGCTCTTTTGTGACGTTCAGTTAATTTTGCGGTCTGGTATCTTCACAGCACCTGAGCTCAGTGTTCATGTTTCCATCATGCTGAAGTGTGGCAAGAATTTTTGGTAGGTGCAGTTTAGGTTTGGTGGCTTTGTTAATGGCTGGTGCTGCTGCTTCTGAGTTACAACATTAGCTATCCTGCCACTCCAAAGAACCTACACACCTCCATGAATCCGTAGTTTTAAAGTTTGGAGGAGATGGGAGCAGCCAGCACAAACATCAGCGTCACCTTTTAGAAAAAAAGTGGAGTGGCTTGCGTTTCAAGCTTCGGTTAACGCATTGTCCACCTATCTTTGTACCGTGCTCTGTCTCTGCCACTGCCGCTGCTGTGAAGGGGGAGGGGGTACAGATGTAGGTTGAATGCAGTATGGCAAGCGCAGAGATGTCATATGATGTGAGGTGAGTAGCACAGGCTGAGCTCTGTCTCTGCCACTGCCGCTGCTGTGAAGGGCCGTGACCATGCTTATGATATACTACCTATTTTTAAGTCTCAACAGTCCTAGTCTTCCTCCCTACAGCTTGTCGGTACCCTGCCTATGCATAGATGGGTATCAACCATCACAACACATTCTAATTCAGTGTGAGGCACATAAACTCCAGTTCTTCTTGCAACACAGCAAAAGCAGTATATCATTCTGTCCAAGAGGGCAACAAGTGCCAACCCTACAATGTCGATCTTCGGAACAAAGTTAGCTTTGACATCCAACCCACCAACCCACAGGCTGACATTACGGCCTCATTGCACGTAAAGACACCTCTGCCTCTAAACACACGAACAAAAAAACCAATGACTCTTTCGCACGGATACTCCCCTCCCACATCACCGCCCGCCGCCTTTCAAAAGTGGGCCCGGGTCACTTGAGAAAAAATGGCATCCCCCCTCGACTATGACCCCAAATTCCCCCATTACTGGAGTGAGCACCCAAGGGACAAAGTGTTTGGGGCGGACACCAATGCCTTCTCCTCCCGATTCTCTGGGTTCTCCATCTGCCATCCCATATACCATGAAAGCACCATGCTCTTAGCAACAAGACACGGCATTTACTCTGCTGCTGTCAGCACAGAGGAATCAGCCACATTCATGCTCCTCCCTTCATAGAAAAAAGATATGACAACAAATCCCTATGCATCACTCTGCCGCAAATACCCACAGATGTGTAAATTCCTGGGCACCATCCCATCAAACCAACTATAATATGCGAAAGTGCCCTTCTGGAACAACAAACAAATACGACTTTCCAAACACTCCTGGGAATTGCAGATCATTGCCATATGGAACACCAAGGGAAGGGTCTGCCTTAATGCTCACAACAAAGACTGGCTTAAAGAACTTGCCAAAGAAATCCCTGAGGCGAAGTGGAAAATTCAAAACATACATAACCATCCCTACCAAACAGCCTTAGGTTCCGGACAACACTCAGGACTCAACATAATAAATAAGCAACCCAATGACCACCCTCAAGCCTCAGAAGGCCCAGATAAAACAAGTGCCCTGATTAGCACTGACCAACCTCACAATTGTAATATCGACAAAGCACCCCAAAACAGCTCAAGCCAAAACCTAACCCGTAAGTAAAAGATTGGTGGGATTGGACCTACACTGATGGCAGCCTCCAAAATAATGTAGTGCAAGACATCGGATCAGGTGTATACCACCCTCACTTATAAGTTTCTTACTACGTAAACCCAAAAGGCATGGGTATAACCAACACCATCTCACGTGCAGAGCTAGCAGCTATAGCAGCTGCAGTCATACACGGCGACTCACATATAGCCACAGACAGCCTTACATCACTGCACCAAATCAAAAAGCAGCTGTCACACCCGAATCTCCACCGCCACCACATCCAAGGAGATGTCCTTCAAACCCTTGCTAAAGCAATCCACCAATCACCATCGCCCATCCACTTCTTCAAATTAAAGTCCCATGCCGGTATTGTCGGTAATGAACATACCGATGCCCTTGCTAAGAAGTCAGTCACCACCTACTCCGACATCGTTGACACCTCCATCAGAATAGCAGGCCCAGAGGGAAATCCCTTCTAAACCATCCACTGGCTTGCAAAAGAAGACACAGAAAACCAAACACAAACACACAAACCCATGATCATACCCATACAACAAACATGGCCCATTCTCCTCCCCCAAAGCTCTGGTACCTACCAAACCGCCGTGACGCCCTTCAAGCACATATGCATCTTCTCCATAAACCAAGAAATGCCAAAACTGAAGCGAACTACCATGCGTACTACCAGACCCTCATCAAGAACGGCACTGCCAATAGAGCCACTAGCAATGCTTACCTACCATCATCCGGTGTCCCCTTCAAGACCAAATGTATCATTATGAAATACAGAACAGGCACCCTATATAATCACAAACATGCGGTATTGCTCAAACTCAAGTTTGAACAATACGTACGTACACGACAGCACTCAACAAGTCAAACTTGCCCCCTCTGCCCACAAGTAGACAGTGCCCTGCACATCCTTTCTGGATGCCAACACACGCAAATAAGGAACATGATCACCGAAGGACACAACTTAGCATGTCACATGATCTTTAAGGCTATCAGCAAAACAGGCTTCTTTGGATCATGCATTGTCTCCAAAGACATAGGCAGCAACGAACGGATGACCATGCAAAATCTCCAGATTCCTGAAACAGCTGAAAGTAGAATTGTTCCCAAATAGCTCTTCCACCCCGCTTTTCAGATAAAGACAGATTTACCTCCAGCCGCCCAGAATTTGTGCTGGTCACTCCCATCGCTGCAAACACATAAAAACAACAAAGTATAGGAGGGGGGTGGGTTCTTTGAAATGGCAGGGGGCAATTGAGGGAGACTGGGAGCACCCCAGCAGCACCGCAAGCCACCAGTAGAGCCACCAACCCCAGACAGCACCAACCTAAAGACCTCAGCAAACCTCGGCGTGACATCCACCTCGTCGAGATCAAGCACTGTGAGGACACCAGACCTCAGAACCAGGCAGTAGAACGCCGCAAAGGAACAGCACAAAGATCTCTGCAACATTTACCAAGGAGCCTCCGTTACTCTCCACGCCATGCATCCTTTGGGGTTTGGGCGGCACCATCTACAACACTCACACTCTGAAGCCTTTCAAGGAACTGGGTCTTGATTCTCAAAGAGTTAAGAAGCTTGCCTCCAAGCTTTATGTGCACTCTGTGAACTTTGCTGCTTAACTTGTCCATACCAGACGTGCCCTTTCCAGTACTGTTATAAACTCTCATCAGGAGTCGGTTTCAGGCCAAGCCTGTAACCTTTTTGATCCCCCATTGATTTTTACTTCCCTTTTCGCTGTGGAGGAGCTTTACGGTACTCGGTACCAAAGTGGCTCCTTTTCCTTAATTGATGTGGGGAGCGGTTTTCACTGCCTGCGTAGTTTTTCTTTTCTTTTTTCTTTTCATGCAGGCAGTGAAAACCACTCCCCTGGAAACGTGATGCGCTTTTTACATACTAATAAATGTTGTTGTTTCCTCTGCTACAGCTGCAACTAACGGGCCTCTTTCAGCTCCTTTTACAGGACTGCTTATACGGCTGCTGCCTGTGCACATGTACGCACTTCGTCCAGTTCCTTGTGATGTGGATCACAAACAAACGCCCACTCAAAAAAAAGACTCTGATCAGCCAAATCACCTTCTAAAGGTCACCCCTACTGTAGCCACCCCCTATTCTCACTTAGTTTTGTTTTTCCTTCTCCTCTTGACCCTCTTCATCTCCCTTATAAAACAAGGTGTCACAGCCATAGCAGTCATATGTTTCCTTGATGTAACAAATGCAAGTTTTTCTTTTCTTTTTTGACAGCTTGAGTGCTTGCCCCAGCCACCACCTATTAGTGAGTGACATGTTAAACACACATTGTTTTCTTTGCGTCATTCAGAGCCATCATAGCATAGCTGATGTAAGTCGTTTTGCGACAGTGACATAGAACCAAGGCAACTCCCCCACCTGTGACCTTCAGTGTCATGCTGATGATATCTAAGATGAACAGCATGCCTTTTCCACTGCGTCAGTCCGCATGTGATTCCTCTCCGCAGAAAATGTGCATCTCTGTTTTCCCCAAACAGTGTGATCATAATTTTTCACACAAAAGTTCAGCGTATTTCTCGTTTCCCCGAACAGGAGCTCAAGATGTGCCTAACTTCTTAAGCCAGAGCAACAACAAGCTTTGTTTTTCCTTCCATGCACTAAATGCTTTATATGATTATAATATATATGCTCATGATCAGGCTTGCAGTTGCACTTCTCCACCGAAAGCCCTCTTCTTGTAAAACTTGTAAACCTTGTCAGTTAGTGAGAAGCACATTACTAACTACTCGTAGCTCCAAATCCTGCAACACAGCAAATTGTTGCTTCGTCACTCCTCCTGTAAATTTGCAGAGGGGGTTATCTGACCAGCCAGCGCACCAAATCCGGTGATATTTAGTGTTTTTAAGTCCTTGATGCAAATAAAGATCATTGCAAGAAAAATGGGGCAGAACGATTAAGTGATTGACGAGATATGCAAATTAATGTGTCATTCCCCCTGGAAAGCACCCATCTAGGGTACAGGTGCACGACGTGTGCTTTTAGGCCTGTCATTCTATACGCAGGGCGACTTGTCTAGATGTGAGCACATGCTTGGGTAGCTTATAAAGTCAGCAACAGTTTGAAGCTAGGTTGGGTCCAATTTGATGCAGTGACATGTGAGAAGTTGCACCTTTCATGCAAAAAGAAGTATGTTTGAGCTTTTGCCCAGATAACCCCTTTGGTAAACTTGCGTCCTCTTCTTCTGCTTCTATTTTTGATTACCTCATTCTTGCTCAATTTTATTTACCCTTTTGGGTACCTCTTGACCCATTTCTTCCTCTTTGTAGGTCAAGGTGTCATAGCAACAGTGCTCCTTGCTGACAAATCCCCGGTCTGGTCATGTAATTCAATGTGCCAATGGCATATGAGTTCTGAGTTTCATGTCATGTACACAAACACTGGCTTGTACGTGCAGATACTACCTCGCTTGCTTCTTTTGTTGCTTTTCACCGAATTCTAAACTCCACAACTGATTCCCTTCTGTTACGCCTTACGTCTGGCAGAGGCATCTGTTTGATTCAGGGTAGTTTGGTCGGTTAACGGTAGGGTACTTTTCCGTAATTTCTACTAGCATAGCCAGTTCTTGTTATTTCCAGCTTCAGGACTTGATATTGGACAAGAAGAACAACCAAAGACCCTCTCAGTGTAATTGTATGTGCTCAGACAGCATTTCCGAGTAGTTTCTCCTAGCTCTGGGGAGGCAAAGGTGCGGCAGCCTGTCTAGCAGTGTTTGTGTAGTTGTGTCAGCATTTGTTATTGTTTTAGGAAGGGCAAACAGGAGCATGTAGGACTCCACCATCACAAGAGGTTGAGTTGACTGCATTCTTGAGCACAGCTCGCTCTGCTGTCCTTGCTGAGAGCCGCTTACGCATCAACACGCAATCCCTCATAACAACAAAAAATCAGGGGGGTATTGGTGGCGCTATCTGTCTTGTACTTTGACTGACACAGCTGCTGGTCATGACACCGCAAAAATATTTGCTGCGCGATTCTTACTAATAATAATAAGCTGCATTCCACTACCATGATAGATATCCAACATATGCGCTCTGACAAAGGACAATGCAGCGTGCACACGTGCTTTGACGATCAGTACATGCGGTCTACTGCAGACATCCAGTTCGCTTGTAGCTGCTACCACCGTACAAGAGGGTGCGCACCATCTGTTCATTCATATGCCAATAAATTGCTGGAGCTTCTTGGTAGCAAGCTGGGCATCTTTCCTTCCTCCTCTCAAATGCTGCCAGCAGTAAAACAGCCAGGACCAAAGCATATCTGGCTTTGCAGGGGCAGCGGACATGAGCAGGAGAAATTACTGTGCATTTGTGCGTTGTTCTTAAGGTGTAGTGATCAGCAGATATCATTATTGCCAAACAGGAGCAAGGCTGAGGGCCTGATATTTCAACCGTACAAGTGTATGCTAGAAAAGCCGTAGGGTATGGCAAAGAGAAAGACAGTGACGATGAAGAGCAGAAACTACAGCTCATCTTATAAACATTGTGTTTCCAAATGTGTGTGTGCAGTGCGCTATTCACGATTGGACTAGCCTCCAGTACACCAAGGACTTGCACCAAGCTACCACGGTTGCCAAACTTCTTTCGCATAAACAACTGCTGTCTATGATCAAATGTTTACTGTTTCAGTGGCTTTCTCTGCAAGACCATTCTCAGCATTGTAATCTCTGGTCGTATCATCACAAGTCGGAAGTCCCTCTTCTGAATTCCACTTCTTGTTATCTTCCGAGTAATTGGCAAACTTAACAAGGAGCCTGTAAAAAGCCTTCAGATTCCTAATCTTGCCCCTACCTCTAGTGAAAGTGACCACCTCATGATCTAGCAAGGCCTCTACCTCAAACAGAAGCTCACCATCCAAAAATTGAATTGGGGCTGGTGGCTTTGTCCGCTGCCTGCTAGGCTGATCACCTGATCTGTGCAAGTATGGCATCACAAGATTTACATGGGGCACATTATGTACACGCGTACATTTTCTGAGTAAGTGTAATTTCAATGCAACGTTACCAACCATGCTGGCCACCTCAAAAAGACCCATGTAATAGGGTTCATTTGAATTTCCATAAAATCCTGGCAGTTCTAAGTTTTTTTGTACTTGGTAGCGTCATATCTCCTGGGTTAAACTCTAAACTCCGAGGGTGTGCATTTACTCTTTGAGCCATACAATTCTGAGCAACCTGCAACTCCTGCTTGGTTCTCCTAACTGCCCCTTTAATTCCTTTTACAAAATCATGAGTACTGGGCACCAACGGTACATTTGCAGATACCGGAGTGAGAGGTTGCATGCCATAATTAAGGGAAAAGGGTGTATCCTTCACCGACTCCTGCAATGAATTATTAATGACAAACTCTGCACACACCAAGGGTGAAAGTGCTTATGCTCGTCCACACCCCCACAACACAACTCACGGCTTGTCACGATTGATCAAAGTATCAGCTTACACACAGATCTTAGGCATCAGCTCCACCTAAATCATGGACCATGCTATTTCTTTCTCCCTGACATGTTGGTGGGCTCTTGTTCGTTTGTATTCAGTCACTCAAGAGTGTTAATAACTAATTTCATTCTAAAATTTCTCTCACTCTCTCTCTCTCTCTCTCTCTCTCTCTCTCTCTCTCTCTCTCTCTCTCTCTCTCTCTCTCTCTCTCTCTTTGAATTTCACCATCGAACTTTCCATCTTAATATTCCATCTTAATTTCCCTCTAATTGGGGCACACAAACACACGCATACAAAATCATCAGTTCTCTGCTTCAGCTGTAGAACTGGAGTTCTTGCGTAGTGAGCGTAGGCTGAGATCTGGCAGGCACATTGCATAAAGTGCTGTGTACTCTCGTTTTAGGCATTCTTTTTATGCCTTACTTTTGCTCGGGTTGTGTTCTTTTTGGTCATGAGGACACGAGGAGCAGCCTGAGCCGTGGAGGGAGATGCCCCTGCCCCGGCCACAAGGGGCCGTGGCCGTGGCCGAGGTAGGGGCAGAGGTAACAGTGCAGCAGCAGCGTCCTGCTCGTCACATGCCCACTCCCAGGGGGCGTCGCAGGGGGACATCATGGCACAGGGATGCAAGCGCGGGCTACGGCTCGGACCTGGAGTCTCTCGATTTCCCTGCTGACGAGCCCTCTGACCCCCTGAGGGCCATGACGTCGCCCTGTTGGCCTTGAATACGAAGAGGTGAGCCTCGCTCCTGTGGATGTAAGGCCAAGGTGGCCGGGTGGTTTTCTAGAGGCCTCGCTGGCCGGGCGTTGTAGAGGCCTTGGTGGCTGAGCAGTTGTAGGGGCCTTGCTGGCCTGGGAGTTAAGCAGAGGCCTTGTTGGTCCGGGTGTGCAGCCCTGGGTGTGCAGCCCTGGCTGTGCAGCCCGTTGCTTATGGCGTGGCAGACGATGGCACTGTCTGGTCACCCCATGGGAGTGTTGCAGGTTGAAAGCAGATGGTTTATTTGCTTAACCTGGCACTCTGCGTAATTCCTTGTTCCCGTGCTTAATTGATGGGAGGCCTTGTGTTGCAGGCAGATGGCACTTGCCTGGCACTTGGGTTGAGACCGATGGCACTGGTCTGCGAGGTGGAAGCTGAGTGGAATGCTCAGTTTTCACCTCAAGTGAGCCATGCACCCACACCCTTTTTTCCTGATACATCTCCGTGCCTGTTCTACTCGGAGGGAAACGGACGCTGAATGGGGCATGCACCGTCCCATGGCCATGCCGGCAAGAAGACGGAATCGCTGCGCGTGCAACGCTTAGAGGAGGCCTCCTGCCCTAAGCTTCCCTGATTAGATAAGTGGCACGCACTCTGCAAGTGCTCGCTCGCTCTCAACGTTCGCTTTGCACTCACCCACTGTAGTCTGGCCTTGGTGTAATGACGAAGCCTACAGCGAACTGTAGCATAGAAATCATCAGTTCTCTGCTTCAGCTGAAGAATTGGAGTTCTTGCGTAGTGAGCGTAGGATGAGATCTGGCAGGCACTTTGCATAAAGTGCTGTTTACTCTCGTTTTAGGCATTCTTTTTATGCCTTTGCTTTTGCTCCGGTTGTTTTCCCGCCCCCCCCCCTCAGCTTGTGCTTTAACTTGTGGGTGTTCCCATCTGAGCTCGCTTGGTTCTGACTTATGGACTTGCAGCTTGCTTCTTTGCGTAGTTTTGCTTTTATGAGGGCCTGCAGCCCATTTTTGGTTCCAGCGTGTCTTTGGTTTTGATCTCCCTCCACGGCAGCTTGGTGTAATGACAAAGCCTACAGCAAACTGTAGCATAGAACACACATACACACACAACATACATACAATACGCGCACACACATATGCACTTCTTGTCTGTAAAGCGAGGTGGGGACTTTTTTCCTTGTTGTATTTTAGTTTAGGCTGTTTTGGGAATCTGGAGATAATGCATACTAACTAGCCGCTTGTTGCTGCCTATATTATCCATGGAGACGAAACAGAATCCTAAGGATTCCTGCTTTGCTTATGGTTTCAAAAATCATGCTGCTCCTATAAAGTCACCACACAAAAGCAGCAAGGCGTACGTGCACACACATACGCACGTGCGAGCACAAGCATACAGACACACACACACACGCACACACATGCCCATGCACGCATGCATTGCACAGACAGATGGGCTTCGCCATTTTTCAGCGTCGTTCCCTAGCGACGCTCCTTCACAAATGTCAGATTGTAGCGAGATAGGGGGCACTTCAGCACACAATATTTAAGGTTTAGAAGCCTCTTTGTAAAACAATTGCACCAGCAGACAAGAAAGGTCCTTACCTTCTTTCTCTGTTCAACAAAGTAGTCTCTCAAACAAGCAGAAAAGCATCAAGCACAGAAACTGCAGAGCAAGCAAGCCAAAGGATTTATAACAGATAGACCCCCAAACTTGGCCATTCTTGATTGACTCGATGGAAAAAGGGTGGTAAAAAAAGCCATAACTAATCCCTCTCTAATACTTTGTGCCAATTAATACAACATTACACTAACTGTTTCTCCTGGAGATTCAGGGAGAGCAAAAGGCGCATTGTCACACAGCGAATTACTGGCCCGCAATGCGCCGCTTTCACTCCTAAATTCCATCTTTCTTTGATTTTATGTTCAATTATTTGACTACAAAAGGCCATAAACTGCCGCGACGTGAGCTTTTGTCAGCCTCCGACTAATTTCCGACCTTCGTGCCCTGTCGGCCTGGAAATGCGGGAAATAGTAAGAAATTCCTAAAAAGGATACCATGTAGCAAAGAGCAATTCAGGAAAATATTGACGTCAAGAACTGATTCGAAAAAAAAACAAATAAATTTATTGCCTTTGCGGTAAGTCTGAACCTTCTAATCATACCAGGCATTTTTCATGCTTCTTGCATTTGCGCTTATGGCGCCTTTCATTTATCTAAAATATTCATTGAAGTGTTTGCTGATGTTTCGCACCCCCCATGCGCCACCGCCTGTCTCTGACTCCTGCCCGCTGCTGCTGCTGCATGGCATCACCACCTCCTCCTGGGTCTCCTCACTCACTGCTTCTCTATGCCTCTTCCCTGCGCCAGAGGAGGGTGCGCGCCCCCTCATGGCATCCATGACATCCTTGTTGAGGGACACACCCCGCGTCCTCATCAACACTTCAATGAATATTTTAGAATCATTTATTTTTTAATGGGTTGGCCGGGAGGCAATCATAATTGAAAGGCACCAGCGTTCACAGTCCCTTGCTTCTTTACTCTCCCCCTTCCCCGCAGCTCACACGTTCTACCAAGAGCCAAATCCAAGCCCAGGTGCTGCGTCAGATCAATTGCATTTTTGCAGATGACGTCACTGATGATTCAGAGCTTTTAGCATCAAGTGTAGAGCACAGTGTGGTGGCATGCATGTGATTAATGTTGGATCTCTACGACTAGAGCACTAAATTACTTTAGCGTCCTTGAAGGTGTCAGCCTGTGCGCTCAGCACTTTTGGAGTTCCTCTTTTGGCTGTTGCAGTCTGTTGCGGCTGCGCTCCAGGCATGAGCAACCTAGACCAGGAGCCCATTCACCCCACAACACACAAAGCCGCTTTCGATTCCTGCCCAGCGCAACGGTGAGCAGTTCACTCAGGGAAGCTAGGTGTGGTTCTGAAACAGATTGAGATCCTCACGACTCCCAACTTCCCCTCGTGCAATGTGTTTGCACATGCGAGCCACTGCTTATGCTTTGCATACATCAAACAAAGGCATTGCAGCTCAAAACCAAAAACCCTACTGTTTTGTTAAAGCTTAACCTATTCAGTAAAGCAAAGCGACATCACTAACATCTGCCTTTAATTCACCTCCGTCCATTCATCATTCCTTACATTTTGACCTCGCAACATGCTTTCTCTTCTTCCACGTTTGACCATGGACCACTTTTTCATGTACCATAATTACACCTGCCTTCTGCTGCTAACACTTGATATCAGCTACAGAGCCCGAAACGCGTTGGCTCTTGACGGTTATCTTTGTCTTATTGTTGCTGTGTACTGGAGGAACAGACCACTAAAACTAAGAAACAATGTGTTGCACGTATCCACAGGCTTGTGGGCAGCATGGGCTGCAACTTTATGGTTTGCGCTACGCTTCGGTCGGCGACTTTATGGCTTGCGCCACACTATTGTTCTCTCTTTGTTATATAATGATAAAACATGCAAAAAACACAAAATTGACACTCACCAAGCTTCCTTGACAAAGCAGGGGCGAGATGGTGAAAAATCCACATGAAGAGGACTACACCTCCAGCATGTGCTAAAAGAAGCGTGGCGTTGGCTGGCATCGGCCAGTCTAAAGCGTATCCGATAACCGTGATCCGATACGCCCTAGACTAGTTGATGCCAGCCAACGCCACGCTTCTTTTAGCACATGCTGGAGGTGTAGTCCTCTTCATGTGGATCTTCCACCATCTTGCCCCTGCTTTGCCAAGGAAGCTTGGTGAGTGTCAATTTGTGTTTTTTGCATGTTTTATCTTTATATAACAAAGAGAGAACAATAAGTTCTCATTCATTTGCATCGTTAGAAGTAATGAATTAATTGAATTGAGATACGGGGACTGGTTGCGATTGCCCTTGAAACAAGAGTACCCACTTCTGCACAAGAACTGAAGCTAGGAAAGAAAAAACAGATGTGAGGACCAAGGGTTGAGTACATGTAAGAGCAAAAGAGAAACACGGATAATAATAGGGTTGGCTAGAATCCTAAACGTACAGTATAACTATACGGTAATTTTGGCAGGGAAATTACCATATTTGCGGTCATATATGGTGTATATGTACGGTCCTGGCCATTCCTTTTCATGAAGCAAGAGTGATACGGGAATCGCTTTGCTACATCTTATTTCTTGAACAAAATTAAAGCAATGCCATTGAAAAATTGTACATATAAGATAAGCCACTGCAGACCACAGCAAGTGGACGCAAAGAAGTTCCAGGTATGCTGATGAAGCAAAGTGCAACAAGGAAAAACACAAACTTATGCTCACACCAGCAACCCGTACAAAGTCACAAAACCTATCTTTTGCTAGATGCAAATGTAACATTCTATGCAAGCAGCCCAAAAGTGCCTTAACCCTAATTTATATCTGCTAATAGCAGGTGGCCACCACATCGAGCCGCCTGAAAGCAGGCACAGCTCAGAGAGACCTCAACATGCTTAGGAGGCCACATTGATGAGGTAAGCCCATGCCATGGCCTGGCGAGAAATATGAGGCCTCCACTGCTGACCATCGCATATTATAGAACAAGAGCAGACACACGTGACCAGCTGTTGGGCACCATTAATGGCCTGTCTGTGCAGCTGGAGGCTGGAAGCGCGAGTGGTGGAGGTGGCTAGTAGCCAGCCTGGCAGCAGCAGCAAACCCCACAAGGTACAGCATTGGCACAGCACGTAAAAACAGATACCAACCCAGCTAGGAATCGCTTGCTGGTCTGGTCGCCTCGCTGGTCGTCGCCTCGCTGGCCTTGAAGCAAATGCTGTGCCACATATGAAAAGAAAAGATTGTATATTCTCACGATAACCGCAAAAACATTGGCAGGTAAAAATGGATTTTTAGTAGCTTATTGTGCGTAAGAACAAGCACCATATGCAAGATCTAGCAACATCTCTACTTGCGATTGCCTGATTAAACACACTAAGCCTATTTGACCTTCAGTGACAAAATTTTAAAATCATCAACTCAGACTGGGCTTGTTTACAGAGTAACGCCAAAATGTAGAATTATTTGCACTGAGCTTACATAGACGATCCCTTTCTTTTATCCACACATTCCTTTAGGGTCAGCAGCAGCTCCAAGTGCCGACTACTGTGGATGCGTTGTTAGCTGTGCAAAATGGAGATGATTAAGAGGTGAGAGATACTTAGTAAGCAGGCCTCTACTTATGACAAAAATGGACACATCAATCGCATAGCTACAGTTAATTGCCATTGCAATATGTGCATGTTAGAACGTTCTTGATCTATCTTGCTAGTTTATCCCATCTTCTCATCCAAGTTAAAACTGGGTGCGAGGAAAACCGTAAAGTTGTAACTTCCGACATACTATCAAACAATTGTGCCAGCCTGCAAAGTGTTGGACCAATATATGGAAATCAACAGAGTTGGACCAATATATGGAAATCAACAGAGTTGTCACCTTGCGTCCATCATTTTGCCTCGTGCAGGTATAGGCTTGACCTGAATTAAAGGATCCCAATTGCTAAGCTAAAAAACAGGAAAGTACATTGAAGCACTTCTTTCTATTATCATGTAGAAGACAGGGTCTGTCGATGACGAAGTGAGTGTCAGCGACGACGCGGAACTGCAGCTTATTCAACAAGTACACAGTGTGTACATACGCTGAGGAAGCAGCTAGCAGAGTTTATAGCATTGAAGACTGAACAATAACAAGAACGATCTTTGGGCAATTTTCTGCTAAGCCCACGTTTATGCGTTCAGTGTCGCAAATCTTATTACTCATGAAAGCCCTTTAATTGTTAGTTTTTGGTAATGATTTTCCAGATGATTTTCTGGAGTTTGGTACAAAAGGAGATTAGAGGTGGTCAACAGAGGACTGAAAAGGGGGTGTTTGAGAAATGTTCCCAGAGTGAACCCCACTTTTTACCACAAATTCTTCATACCACCCACTACATCAATCTGGAATATTTTTAATGGTTTAGAATTTCTATTAGGAAAGAATGTCGTTGCAACAAAAATGAAAGGGAACGGCTGAGTGGTTGGCCCAGTGGTTGTGTATGGCTGCCTTCTGAATGCAAACATGCACATTTCCAGGCATTTCCTCCGTTGATTCGCGCTGCAAAAGTTGCACGCTTTCAGTGAGAGGGACAATTTCTTTTTGCTTCCTCTCAGTCAAGTATGAGCAATATTCCCCTATATAAACTGGCCGCCCATGCCACTGATTTAGCATGACACTTTTAAGAACATTTCTTGTGTTTGGTTTACTGAAGTTAGAGTTGGAAACGCGTCATTGAATGCCCACCCTTACCTTATATGGTGTGCACGATCACCCATCCAAGAAATGCATAGTAGGATGCCTTTTCTATTTCTCATAACATGTTTTAGCTCTTGTGATGGTTCCAGCTAGTAGCAAATTACAGGAGCAAACATCCCACGGGCACAATCGGGTGCAGAAAGACAAGATATTTCTGCACGGCTAAAACACTCCTAATCAGAAGAGCCGTATATGTTAGTACTAAGCTATTATGACCATTCATTTATTACATTCCACAGCCAAGTTGTATGCGTATACTGCCTCATGCATGTGCTTCGTTCTTTTCTCTGATAGGCTCTTATGCGCGAATGAGGATCAAAAAAGCTGAGAGACACTACAGAGATGGTCTTGACAAGCTTCGGAAGGAAAATGTGCTTCTCTCTACTCTTACAGATCTGTTCCACCTCCTTCTTTCCTCTGGTGTGCTTCCTCAGCCTTGG
>Ga0307968_1002098_pt1:10000-15000 | contig 16488 bp, 19 predicted proteins | sample OrgLakmetagen650_FD_201834 | JGI IMG/M metagenome (GOLD analysis project Ga0307968, IMG submission 201834) | Saline water microbial communities from Organic Lake, Antarctica - #650 | ecosystem: Environmental > Aquatic > Non-marine Saline and Alkaline > Saline | place: Antarctica... | reverse complement strand
GTGGCTTATGACTGTATGGAACGTGGACTGACATTTTATGACCGTATGGAACGTGGACTGACATTTTATGACCGTATGGAACGTGGACTGACATTTTATGACCGTATGGAACGTGGACTGACATTTTATGACCGTATGGAACGTGGACTGACATTTTTGATCGTATGGATGTGACTGTATGGAACGTGGACTGACATTTTATGACCGTATGGAATGTGACCATACGGAACGTGGACTGACACTCATGACCGTATGGATGTGGCTGCAGGAGAAACTGGCCCCCTTGCTGGACGAGCTGCAGCAGCTGGAGCGTCGACGAGCAGACCTGGCAGCCAAGTGCGAGAGCTTGGCAAGCGAGGGAGCGGATCTGAACGCCAAGTGTGAAGCTGCGGCAGAGCAGGTGGGTGGTTGGGTGTAGCTTAGCGCCAAGTGTGCAGCTGGTGTGTGTGTGTGTGTATGTGTGTGTGTGTGTGTGTGCGGCAGAGCAGGTGGATGGTTGGGTGTAGCTTAGCGCCAAGTTTGCAGCTGGTGTGTGTGTGTGTACGCGCGCGGCAGAGCAGGTGGGTGGGTGGGTGTAGTTTAGAGCCAAGTGTGCAGCTGCGGCAGAGCAGGTGGGTGGTTAAGTATGAATAGGGTAGATATCGGGTGTAGTTTAGATCTGGCAGTGATTTAAGTGCAGGGCTGTAGTAGAGGGTTTGAGGCTGGGGGGTAAGGTGGGGTAAGTGTTCAGGGTTTTGTGCAGATGAGGCAGCCAGAAGTGAACAGCTGCCGTAGAGCACGTGCGTGGTAGAGCGTCAGGAAAAGCTGCCCACCAGTCGTGTGTAGAGTTGGCTAGAAGCGCTCACGTGTGTATACATCTACGCCGTCCATAGTTTTTGCGCGCGTGCGAACGCACGTACGCGCGCGCATGAGTACAATTTATTACGTTTTTTTATTTTTTCGCGCGCACGCGTCGTTCGTCAAAACCGTGCATTTATTGCTTATTTTTGGCAATTTGGCGGTAAATCCATGGTACACATCAGTATACGGTATACAGTAAATAAATTTATGGTGAATATGCGGTATGTGTACGTATACATAATGCTTAGGGTTGGCCAAAACCATACATTTATAGGTATGTACGGTGTACATACGGTATTCTTAGCGGAAATTACCATACATACGGTCATATACGGTGCAGATGTACGGTTCTGGCCAACCCTAATACGGTATACAGTAAATAAATATATGGTGAATATGCGGTATGTGTACGTATACATAATTCTATGTACGGTCCTGCCAGCCCTATTCATGTGCTAAACTCCAGCTGGATGATTACAAGAATGTTAGCCCGCAGTAGACTGTAACACTCTGAGTCCATGACTGCCCATCAGTCGTGTGTAAATCTCCAGCAGGTCTTTTTTGTATGAAGCTCTTGCAGAACAGAAGATTCCAAGCAGGGCTCGATGCTTAATGTCAATCATTGTCAGTCACAAGCAGGATGGTCTTGTGTAAAACCCTACACTGAGATAGGCTGGTGCTAAGACTTTGAAGGGGAGGGAAAGGTGTTTGTGCAGATTTGGCAGTTGCATGCAACACACATAAGCACACACACACACACGCACAAACACACACACACACACACTCGCACAGGATGCAAGCCTGCTTGCCGGATGCACTCGGCTGCGTGATATTTGCGATGCCCTCACGCAGGTAGGGTTGGTGTGCTCTACAACAGCATGCTTATCTGTGCTGAAGGTTCTGCGCTTCTGCATGCAAGTGAAGGAACGTGTCCTGACGCGTAATCAGTGGTTTGATGCTACAGTTTGCTGTAGGCTTCGTCATTACACCAAGGCATAAAAAGAATAACCCCTTTTTATGCAAAGTGCCTGCCAGATCTCAGCCGACGTTCACTATGCAAGAACTCCAGTCCTACAGCTGAAGCAGAGAACTGATGATTTTGATGATACCTGTCAATATTAGGGTTGGCCAGAACCGTATATATACACCATATATGACCGTATGTATGGTGATTTCCCTGCTAAAAATACCGTATGTTCACCGTATATACGTATAAATATATGGTTCTGGCCCACCCTGAGCAATTTGCAATCGGCCAGCCTCTTGCTCCCCTTTGTCCCCCTTGGCAAACACACATACACACATATAAGCACAAGCACAAACATACATACGCACACCAAAGCACAGACATACTCATACATACATGCCCACGCAAATGCACACAGGAGAGTGAGAGGCTGCGCAAGGAGTGTGATCTGATGAGAGGGCGAGCCTTAGAAGAGTGTGACCGGCTGCAGGTGTGGGGTTTGCACGAGTAAAACTCAGTAGGACGACGATCCTTCCTTTCAACAACTTTCCTAACGTACTGTTCCCGTGTGTGTGTGTGTGTGTGTGTGTGTGCGTGTGTGTGCGTGTGTGCGTGCGTGTGTGTGTCTCAACAACTTTCCTCACGTACTACTCCCATGGGACTTTACACCCGAATTCCACTTGATGGTAAATTCCACAGTCGCAAGGAAAAGGGGGCGGTGGAACCTGTGATGCGACAGACCTCCCAGTTGAACTCCTAATCAGATTCAGAGCCCTCCCCTGATGCAACAAACAGTGGATCCCCTTAATCTTCCTTGTCTGTGCCTGTAATGTGCGCTATTCGGCCTACTTCATGTTCCAAGCATCATTTAGACGGGAGTGGAGTGATGCACATTGACAATTTTATGTGGAGTGATGCACATTGACAATTTTATGTGGAGTGATGCACATTGACAATCTTATGTGGAGTGATGCACATTGACAATTTTATGTGGAGTGATGCACATTGACAATCTTATGTGGAGTGATGCACATTGACAATTTTATGTGGAGTTATGCACATTGACAATTTTACGTAGAGTGATGCACATTGACAATTTTATGTGGTGTTATGCACATTGACAATTTTATGTGGTGTTATGCACATTGACAATTTTAGTTCGGTCATGGAGGGACGCATAACGCACTAATGGAGCTTTAAATATAGAAACAGCACAACAGGAGAGGTGCATTTTATGTAACTAGGGCTGGCCAGAACCATATATATACGGTGTACATACGGTATTTTTGGCTTGGGAATCACCAAATATACGGTGTATATATACGTATATATACGGTTCTGGTTAACCCTATATGTAACACATCTCGTAGTGCCAGTGAAGCACGTACGATGTGCAGAATGTATTGCACTTTTGTGTTTCGAGGATGGAGGAGATATCTTTCAGTACTCACATACTAACAATGCTCATAGGATTATCTATAAGACAAGTCATCTGGCTTGAATAAGGGGGGAATATGTTCTATAGGAAGATATAGATAACGAATACTCACACATCTTCCAATAAGTTCCAAGGTAACGCATACGATCAAGGAGGCGTGCACGAAACCTACTGCGCCACTGCGTTTTAGGGACAAGCGCACGAGGAGTGTGACCTCCAGAGGCGTTTGGTCCTCAAGGAGTGCAACGACCTGAGGCAGCAAGCCTGCGAAGCCGCTGGGCAGCTGCAGGCCCAAATGTGTGAGGAGGTGCGTTTTTGGGACTGCTGTCAAACTGTACATAGTGTGCATAGCCATTGGCCTTATGGCAAGCTGGGCAGCTGCTTCTACGGTTGAGCTTCTAGGCGTGCACGTAAGGCTCAATAGCAAAGCAACATGTAGAGCGGCTACAGGTACAGGTTCTTAAGGAGGTGCGTGTAGATCTGTTGTGGAACAGTGGGGCTGTAGTTTGTGTGTGCAGCCATTGGCCGAATGGCAAGCTGGGCAGCTGCTTCTACGGTTGAGCTTTTAGGCGTGCACATAGAGCCCAATAGCAAAGCAACACGTTATGCAGCAAGCACTATTAAAGCACCACCAGACGCATACTCTGCTGCAAAAAATGATTGAGAGGCTACAGGTCCAGGTCCGTGAGGAGCTGCGTGTTGGACTGTTGTGTAGCAGTGAGTCGGGTTCTTGTGTGTTTAGACGTCAATGGTGAGCAATTCCAGCATCCAGTTGTAGGGTTGGCCAGATCGGTATATATATACACTGTATATGACTATATGACCGTACATTTGGTGATTTCCCTGACCAAAATATATGTATGGTTCTGGCCAAACCTACATGAAACACTAACGTGCTTGCTTTTTGGTGGGGCTGCTTTAATTTGAGTGGCCGTGTGTGGATAGACATGTTGGCGTGCTTTGTTTTTGGAGGGGGTGCTTTGATTTGAGTGAGTGAAAATGTTGACGTGCTCCCTTTTGGAAAACTGCTTTGATTTGAGTTGGTAGAAATGCTGGCGTGCTTTCTTTTTGGAGGGGCTGCTTTGATTTGAGTGAGTGGAAATGTTGACGTGCTCCCTTTTGGAAAACTGCTTTGATTTGAGTTGGTAGAAATGCTGACGTGCTTGCTTTTTTGAGGTGCTTTGATAATTGTCTATGGTGTGAAAGAACATCAAGCATCAAGAATATTCAGGGATGTGTCATACGGTCATTCGGAACGTTCAATATAACACGCTTTAAATACAACATGGTGCATTGTATGGAAATGCCGTATGACACATCCCTAATACTATCGCGATTTGGGAGCAACAGCTGAAGAAATTAAAACGAATGCATCATTGACGACAGGTTTCTTTTTCAACCGACTGCAACTGACTGTCGATGTCAATTCTGCGGAACAACCAGCAGCTGAGGCTGTGAAGAGGGAGACGTTTTTTTCTGACACACACACACACACACACACACACACGCACATGCACAACGTACAGCATGCACAGACAGGAGAATCAAATGCAATCTGCAGGTCAAATCAGCAGCTGCTTCTGTGGAGGATGTCATGAAGGGTTGGCATGAAGAGAAGGACCGAATCCACCAAGAGTTTGAGGACCTGCATGACATGCGAGTAGCCTCTCTCACAGACGCCATGCAAGCAAAGCAGGTGAGCCAGTGGGGCAGGAAACGTCAGGGGGGGTGAAAAAGTGCCTCACCTGTACCCAA
>Ga0307968_1002098_pt1:0-5000 | contig 16488 bp, 19 predicted proteins | sample OrgLakmetagen650_FD_201834 | JGI IMG/M metagenome (GOLD analysis project Ga0307968, IMG submission 201834) | Saline water microbial communities from Organic Lake, Antarctica - #650 | ecosystem: Environmental > Aquatic > Non-marine Saline and Alkaline > Saline | place: Antarctica: Organic... | reverse complement strand
ATAGTGCACTGAAGCAGCACGTCATTGATTTGTAAGCCTTGTTTTCTCCTATGTGTGGTAAAACGTCCTGTCTTGATCCATGTGTGGTAAAATGTGCACAAGTAGTCTGACTGGTTTAGCTTGCTAGTGCTTTGCCCTGTATTTGTGTGTTGTTAATCGTGCGCACAAGCAGGCTGACTGGTTTAGCTTGCTAGTGCATTGCCCTGTATTTGCGTGTTGCTGCATACTGTGTGCACCAGCAGCTAAAGTACGTGGTGATTCGTACGAGCTCCAATCAGAATGCTGTGCTTAGTTGGATTTGCACCAGCAGCCAAAGTATTTGGTGATTCGTACGAGCTCCAATTACACTGCTGTTTTTAGTTGGCTCTGTACAAGCAGGCAGCCAGTGTGTGCAGCTGTGCTTCACAAGCAGCCAAAATACGTTGTGATCAGTAATAATGCTGCTGTGCTTAGTTGGCTTTGCACGAGTAGGCATTCAAATCAAGCTTGTCGTGTAAGCGAGGAAGGTCAAATAAAAATATCAAAATCGTAGATGGTGGTATATCGCATGCGTCAGGAAGTGTGCTGTATGAATGGATCTGAATGTGTGAGTACGTGCCTAGCAACTGAAAAGTCATCTGAATTTGTAGATTAAGCACATGCGATGTGCTGTGGGTTTGTCGCCTTTCAGTCATGCCCACTGGAAAACAGTACAGAGGCATGTCACAAACACAGCATCCCCCAGATCTTACCTTTCCACGAGGATTGTAAACACTGTGTTTCTTTTTTCCCTGTGCTGGTCTAACGGGGGGGAATAAAGGGGGCGGTGGGATCAGCAGGATTGCAGGCCTGTGATCAGAGTTGATAGCAGTACTGGGAAGCGTGCGTCTGGTTTAGACAAGCTGGGCAGCGTAGTTGACAGAATGTACATGAAGCATGGAAGAAACTCTGGTGTAATGATTAAGATCATGCACCGTGTGGGTGTTCAAGTGCATACACCTTCACTGCCTCCTCAATTCCTCAGGTGCGGAGGCTGTTTGGATACGCCCATGCAAAAGTCAAAGCCCTGCGCCAAAGGCTCGTGCAGCAGCAGCACCAGCAGCACCAGCAGCCCCAACACCAACATCAGCTCCCACCATTGAAGCAGGATCAATTGGACGTTGACATGGTGTGCAGCGTAGTCCATGACGTGTGGACTTCTGTGTTTGGGCGCGTGCTGAGGCTCACCGCAACAGCAGCTGAGTGTTCGGGGGCGCCACAAACGGCGCCACATAATCTGCAGCAGCTTAAACCACAGCAACTCCTGCAGCAGCAGCTTAAACCACGACAGCAGCAGCAGCAGCAGCAGCTTAAACCACCACAACAACAACAACAACAACAACAACAACAACAACAACAACAACAGCAGCAGCAGCAGCAGCAGCAGCACAGAAACCAAGAAAGTGTGGCTAGCAAGGAGAGCAGCAGCCTTCACTGCTCCTTCGCTTTGCAGCCCCACGTAAGAAACAAAGTCTTGCTTTCCCCGTCTGCCTCCATCACCCTCCTGCCTCCCCCATCCCTCTCCTCCTCGTCTGACAGCGGCAGCCCGGCAGCAGCAGCCGCTCCTCCTGTCAGCATGCAACACACACAACACCACAGCACACACTCTCCTCCTGTCAGCATGCAACACACACAACACCACAGCACACACGCACACGAGCAGTTACATGGCCAGCGGCAGCATCATAAGCAGAACGCCCAGCAGCAGCACACCCAGCAGCACTCACAACATCAGCACAGTGACGTTTGGCCTCAGAACGATGACAGCTCGCATGCTCAGGACCTGTCACCCCTGCGAGATCAGTGTCGGAGGGGCCCTGCAGATGATGCACGTCATACTCCTGCCAACCAGCAGCAGCAGGAGCAGCAGCAGCAAAGCAGGCACGAGCGATATCAGCACGTTCCTGCCAAGCAGCAGCAGCAGCAGGAGCAGCAGCAGGAGCAGCAGCAGCAAAGCAGGCACGAGCGAAAACAGCACGTTCCTGCCAAGCAGCAGCAGCAGCAGGAGCAGCAGCAGCAAAGCAGGCACGAGCGAAGACAGCACGTTCCTGCCAACCAGCAGCAGCAGCAGGAGCAGCAGCAGCAAAGCAGGCACGAGCGATATCAGCACGTTCCTGCCAGCCAGCAGCAGCAGCAGGAGCAGCAGCAGCGGCACGAGCATTGTCAGCACTGCCACCAGTCAAACACCGTCAGTGGCCATCATCAGCACCAGCAACTGCAGTGTTCAGAACCAGAGGCAGGGATGGTGGAGCCTCTCACTGCCCAGAGCTTGCTCAAAAGGAGTCTCCTCTTGCAGGTTGGTCAGGATATGAGTTTTCTGCTGAAGGCATACGTTATACATACATCGCACGTCGCACGTACGTAGTACATCGCCTAGGTATGACCGTATGAAGATTTACATACAGAAGTACTGTACACACACCGCATGTAAATATGTATGGTGTACCTGCTTTTGGTTTACCCATTAAAATGCACCAGCGCACAAAGGCTATAAAAGATAGTAAAGAAGATAACAGGAAAGGCCACGCTGTAACATGATCCATGAAAAAATGATAATAAAAAGAAAGCTACGCCAGGAGGCAGGAACAAATGCAACTTTTGGACGGCACGTGTCAAATCGAATAAAAATGACATATTCGGAATCCTCTCATCAAAGAGCTTTCGATCGGTATATGTATGGGTCCGATCCGCGGAGGGGGGGGGGTCTCCAATTGTTTTCTGGGCCATTTCCACGGTATTTTAAATACATCATCGGAATCCTCAGCTCAAGCCCAGTCGATTGGCACCCTTTTTGAGCAAACTGGGTGAAAGGAGGGGTCTGTAGACATGTTCAAAAGTCAGAGGCACACGTGCTCGGGTGCAGGCCGCGGGGTGAGTCAAGCCACTGGAGCAGCAATTCACTTAAAACTTCCAGGATTGTGCCAGCATGAGAAAGTCAGTGAAGTTCGAAGAAATGGAAGCAATGTGGGGCTGTGCAAGCCAGTTATGGGTGCCTGGTAGGTCATGTGTGCATGGGCGTCCGCATCTCAGTTTTTGCCCCATAACTCTGCAACAACTCAGTTTCTGGTCTTGATACGTATGCAGATAGATGCAGAATTTGAGAAGGAGCAGATTGGTAACCTTTTTGTCTGGGTGGGGTCACCAGAAGGGGGGTTTGGGGGGTGGGTGGTGGGTCAGGGGGGTCAAGCTCAAAAATAGGACGTGCCTTCCTTCAGAATTATGTTTCCTGCCTCCTGGCTACGCTATTAAAGAATGATCAATGGAATAATAATCAAGCGAGCAATATGCTTCCTATTAATCGACAAGGCTTTGCAGGTGGTACCCGCATGCATCCTGTGAGAACATAAGCCGCACGACGTGACACACTCCCTCTTTTTGCCGTACACACACAGGTTGAACACATGCGTCAGAACTTGTTGGTCAGGGGGCAACAAGGAGCACAGCCGTTCATCAAGTCTGCTAGGATCCTTCCCAGCCCATGCCAATAGTAATAAGGACATTTTTCGTTTAGACTGGTCAAATCCACCCTCAAAATTTGATCATTATATGCAAGTGCAGAGAGAGGCTGCAACCCTTTTGGTCCCCATTGGTTTTCCTCTTTCATTGGTGGCGGATATAACGGTACATAATGCATACCATTGGGCCTTAATTGATATGGGGGATAGTTTTCGTTACCTGACTAATTTTAACTCATTTTTGAGCGAATCAGCCATTCCAGCTTATACGGCTATACTAGGTTCTTATTCTTATTTACTACTGAACAGACACTTCTCATAAAAGGGTTACAAGGATGGCCTACAGCCCGAGACTCTGGCTGATGCCAATTGGCTGGTGAAACAAAATCAACCAGTGTCGAAAATTGAAACTAAACCTGACACAAACTTGAGGAGTCTGTATGAGTCTTGATTCAGGATTGTATCTCAAAATCAGTGATACTGTGATGACAAGCCGAGAAAGGAATAAATTCAGAGCTCAAAGGAGCAAACGCACGCAGAGTCTTAAACATTTCTTCAAAAAGGTCTCTGTATCTAATGCGCAGCTCGCACACTTCAGCACATGCTTTTCATCTTGAGCTTCTCCACACACATTTATCACAAATGCTAGAACCCCCATGCCATTTGCAAGACTCCACTCTCAAATGGTGTGCACGCAATCTGAACCTGCTGAAATTCCTCAAAACATGTTTGTCCAAATCTTTGTACAAGTAGGGGGGGATAGAAAATGGAGAACCTCTAGGACCACTCTCAGAACTCCCACACCACTTGTAATACGTCACCGTCAGAAAAAACTGCCCTCGGTTGAAGTACGGTTGAAGCGGTTGAAATCAACCGAGGGTTTTTCAACCTGTTGTGCAATCGCTCAGCGGTTGATTTCAACCGCGGTTGATTTCAACCGCAACTCCAGTTGATTTCAACCGCGGTTGATTTCAACCGCAGCATGAATTAATATTGTGCTATAAAGTACTGCTTGCTATAGAGCCTTCCAAGCTCTTCTTTATGCGTTGCCTGTCTTTATGTTTAATCATTATTAGAATGTCAAATGAGACTGGAAATACCATATAAAAAAATATACGAACTACAAAACAAATTTGACCTGAAGTTCAAATTCCTAATTTCAAAAATTGAGTTAGTTCTCAAGCTCACGTAACCTACTGCTAGTAGTAGTAGTAGCCACTGAGTACTACTGACTAGCAGTCATCAACAGGATAACATCATGATCCTGACCAGGAAAGTCTCCGAGGACTGAAAATACTAGTAGCCGCAGCCCCACAGTGTAATTTTGGCATTAATTAGGCGTGCACTACTAGTATCATACTAATGATTAGTAATGAAATATGAGTGCCGGCCTAGTAGCTAACTAGCTGTGTATCAAGGTGTACCTAGACCACCTCGTACATTGAGTTCAACGTTACTATTACTGCTTAGCCATCAATGCATGCAGCCTGTATCACATACACTAACATGACTCATGTGCTCGCCGCA
>Ga0307968_1002097_pt1 | contig 16488 bp, 20 predicted proteins | sample OrgLakmetagen650_FD_201834 | JGI IMG/M metagenome (GOLD analysis project Ga0307968, IMG submission 201834) | Saline water microbial communities from Organic Lake, Antarctica - #650 | ecosystem: Environmental > Aquatic > Non-marine Saline and Alkaline > Saline | place: Antarctica: Organic Lake... | reverse complement strand
GAGTATTTGAAGATGGCTCTGAGCAAAAGTGTCATGAGGAACGTAGCTCGGTTCAGGATTCGAGGACATGGGTTGAAGTGTGAAACTGGTTTATATGGCAGAAGTCCGGACAGGAGTGCACGTGTTTGCAATTTGTGTGAAAACGGGGATTATATTCAAGATGAGAAGCACGTCATTTTTTCATGTATCAGTACCGAACATTTACGGCACCAGTTCATCCACTTATTTGATAATATTTCTGAAGGTGATATCAAAGGTTTTGTTTTTCAACATAACTCAGAAGTTTTCAAATTTATTAGTGCAGCTGTCGATCTTTTTGATTGATTTATTTGTTGGGACCTATAGGTTGAGCAGCCATGCCAGGCTGGAGGCCTTTGTAATCCAAACTAAACTAAACTAATTATGCTGTCTGCTAGACGCACGTGAAACATCAGCTTTAAGCAAGGTGGTTTGCTGGATATAGATTACAAGGGCTTACCAACAAGATAAGAAACAACTGGCTGCCGAACCAAAAAAAGGAAGTTTCTCCTCAAAAATAATCTCTGAAAAAATGAGAAAAGTAACAGGGAAATTATGATGTATAACTTTAAAGTAAAGGGACACAAGTCCTCCCCCTTATAAACAAATAAAAGGATGCAATGCAAGCTACAGTACAAACACTGTATGTTAGTTAGCAAGCTAGCTAGAAATGCGTGAGCAACTAGTCGCGAGGTTGCTGCCTGGAAGCCATCAGAAAAACGTTCCCGCTTTGAATGAAGCGCAGTCTGCTGTTAGTCCAAGAACAAAGGCGCTGTTCAAAATCTCCGCTGGTCGTATTAACACAGCTGGCCAAGGCATACGCTCTCAGTATCCAAAATCATTGCACAGGTGAGTGCTCTAAATTACTCCTTGTAGCGCATGGAGGACTTCTCAAAGCCAATGGTGGGGAAGGCCATGGCAAAGTTCTCCACCTCCTTCTTGAGCTTCTCAATCTCAGGCGTCGTCTGCAAGCCAGTGCAAATGCAAAAATCTAGTGCAGGGAGGCATTGACACTGTGCAGGGATGCTGTTTAAATAATCAGAGGCAGATACACAATATCCCACCTGGATAACAAAGAGGGGAAGTCAGGACGGTTGAAATTTACGGTGCACATGGAAAAGTGAACGGCAGCACTGCCTGCGCTGTTATCAATTGTTCCCAAATTGCCGCTCTCCAACTCTAAGTACTTAAAACGTTCTGAAAGCTAAGCTGCCATCGTGAGTTTGGTCGTCAGGCCTTTTTTTGCCTGCTGGAAAAGGAGTTTTCCAGTACTCGGTGGAAAAGTGGCTTTTCTATTCCTTACTCAACGTAAGGCGTGGTTTTCACTGCCTGCATAATTGTTCTTTTCTTTTCAGTTTGGTCGTTCTATCCGGTGGGCCACGATTACACGCATCGTGAGTTTGGCCTTTACAGTTACACGCATCACATCACCAAGTATAGAGCTTTGGGTTGCCTCTTTGCCACAACATGGACACCTCAAGAATATGCTGACTTTTTTACAATCACATGAGCAGCACCTCAAATTACAACTCACCCCCTTTTCAAGGGCGTCCTTGAAGTCCTTGAGCTTGGGGCCGTAAGCAGTTTTCAGGCTTTGCGCAATCTTCACAGCCTCATCCACAAAAATGGCAACCTGTGTTGTGAGGGACAAGAGGTGTGAGACAGCGGATGTGTGTGTGTGTGTGTGTGTATGTGTGTGTGTGTGTGAAAGTGTGTGTGTGTGTGTGTGAAAGTGTGTGTGTGTGTGTGTGTGTGTGTGTGTGTGTGTGAAAGTGTGTGTCTATACAGGGGGGGTGCATGTGCGTTTGTGTGTTGCTTTGGATTGAGGGTGTCAAGGAAAAACACAGCTAAAGAGTTGCATCACATCATTGCGGCGAGAGGGCGTCCAACCATATCTCAATGAGCGAAGTGCTTATCACTGCCATCAATTTTATCTTTTTTGCAGCCACACCAAGTCAGATATGTTGAGGACATGCGTCATAACCCGTAGTGCAAACCAAGTTATTTTTTACGCCTTAAAACAGGAGACAAACCACGAGGCAGTCATGTCAAGAAGTTCACGATATCACGGCCAGGCACCAACCTGTGCAAAGTCCTTTTCAATGAAGCCTCTGCTTGTGAGGGCGGGGGCACCCATGCGTAGGCCACCAGGCACCAAGGCACTCTTGTCTCCTGTGTGTGTGTGTGTGCGTGTGTGTGTGTGCGTGTGTGTGTGTGTGTGTGTGTGTGTGTGTGTGTGTGTGTGTGTGTGTGTGTGTGTGTGTGTGTGTTCGAGTGCCTGTGTGTGTATATGTGTGTGTGTGTGCGAGTGTGTGTGTGTTTGTGTGTGTGTGTGTCTCAGTGTGTTTGTTTGCGTGTGTGTGTGCTTGTGCTTTTGTACTTCCCACAAGCAAGGTCTCATATAATGTTGGGGGATTGTACAGGGCAGTGCAGTGCACCTTCTGTTCTGTACCAAACACCTCTAAAAAATTTCTTCCATTTCCGCTTTTGGCCGCAGGCTTTGTGCCCAAAAATATGCAATTAAGACATTAGCCCTGCTTCTAATTGCTTCATCGTGGGTGTAGCCCACCTAGGTAATACACGTGGGTGAGAATTGCTACATCGTGGGAGCAATAGGTTTGGGTTGGCTAGAGCTGTACATGCACCACCAAATGTAAGTACACACGTACACAAGTTTCGGGCCAACTTTTAAAACCGGTGCTACAAGGCAAGATCATACGTCAAGAAACGTTCAGCTGCTCGGTGTAGGTTCAGCAGAGTAGCAAGTGGAGAGGGAGCAAGTGGAGAGGGGGGAAATGAACGAGTGTAGCTGGTCCTGCATTGTCGTGGCATGGTGTTATGAATTATTGCGCTGTGCATAACGCCCCCCCCCACACACACACGCACACACACACACGCCCACCCCCACACCCACCCACCCACCCACACACACACTACACACGCACACCCACTGCACACACACACACACACACAAACCCACCCACCTGGCACCGTGTTCTTGTTTGCTGCAATGTGCACCAGCTCCAAGATACGCTCCACACGTGATCCGTCAATGCTCTGCACACAAAAGGAGGTGGGGCAAAACGGCGGTAAAATGAAGGCCAAGTACAAACTCACTACGCGTGTGTGTGTGTTTGTGTGTTTGAGTGCCTGTGTGTATGTGTGTGTGTGTGTTTTGTGCCTCTGTGTGTGTGTGAGAATTTTGGCAGGAGAGCTAGCGTGCACTGGCAAGCATGCAAGATGAGAAAGGGAATACCTGTGCAGAACAGCAAACTTGAAGCCAAATCACACAACAAAAGGTAGTTTTTTATAATCACCACAACTGATAAGAAAGCTGTTTTGCTGTGATCACAGCAAAGGAGCCCAATCCTAAGAAACCTCTGCCTGTAGGTCATGCAAGCAAGCATCAAAACGCCATCTGGTTTTATGCATTTATTCATTGAACTTTTACGGTCTGTGGTCTGAAGTCTGTACCGCGCACCCAAAGGTCACACCGCTGCCCGCAAATCAAACACCAAGCTCCTCTTATCATGCTAACCATGAATGCCAACGTGTATTTGATCCTTGCGCATTTGACTACTCCTCCACTCCACTCCACTCCCCCCCTCCCTTCTTGTTGAAGCCAACCACTTTCACCCAAAACGTCAACGCGTATATTCCATCTGCACACCTTTGGCCTCAAATCCACGAGCACCAAGTGGTTCTCTGTGCCTCCGCTGACCAGCTCGTAGCCCTTGGCCTGCAAAGCGTCTGCCAGGGCCTGCACAGACAAGACAAACGAAAAGCAAGCCTCAGCGCTGAATCCAACAAGCTTCAGCACAAATGCAACAAACAAAATAAACAGCTCCTCATTGCACAGCTTTGACGAGCACGCAGACATTGACCTGCAGAGCGTTTTGGCCAAAACCTGTACCATAGGGAGGGCACACAAATGCTCAGGTATGCATCTGTCGGCCCCTCCTTAGCGCTGCCGTATTTTGGCCACTGGACAGACTCAGCTTAGCTCACTTATGATGTAAACCTCCTAGCTGTCGTGCAAGCGTTGCAGCGCACAGGAGTGCTGTCATGGCTTGACTGCTCAAATCAGCAATTGAGGGTGCTTTCTAGACAGTCGGGGTTGACAAATTATTTGAGCGGAACACACACACACATCTACAAACAAAGAGATGAAAGATGTGCATGGGGAAGCCATGTATGGTGCCTCCAAAGCCATCTGCCCCCCCCCCCCCCCCAATACACGCGCGCACACACACACATACACACACCACACACACACCACACACACACAGACCACGGCTCTCACAAAATTCATGCTGCACCATTTCATCTCCAGCTGTTACTCAAACCCTGAGTTTCAAAAAAGGCGCTACAAAGACAACCACCTAGCTGTTCTTCAGCATTTGCTTGTATACCGGCTTAACACTTACAGGCTATAGCTCCCTCTGCTGTCCACCAGCGCTTGCTTTGTGCCCCCCCCAACCCAAGGCCACCACCCACCTTGCTGTTCTTCAGCACTTGCTTCTGGTATTCCTTGAACTCGGGTGTGGCTGCTTGCTTCAGCGCACAGGCCAGGCCGGAGATGGTGTGGTTGTGGGGCCCACCCTGCACACCCAAACATGACACAAGCGACGTTCTGTGAGCGTGTACACCACACACATAAGTCAGGGAAACACCTTGCAAGCGCAGGAAAAATGTGTTTTCGTACGTAAATTTGCCATGCAATGTGTATTTGTACATAGATTCACCATGCATGCATTTTCTGCGGGGGCCACACAATCCGCGTGCAAGTATGTACACATGGCGAGTCCCACAGCACCTTTATTCCAGTTCATAGGGATTGACGCATGGTGAACCACGTGTGTGTGTGTGTGTGTGTGTGTGTGCGTGTGCAGGTCAGGCTAAAACCAATGGGGCCGTTGGAGCCACCCCGGACAGGCATGGTAAGGTCTTAGCGCTAATCAAACTGTATGAGTGACGCACCCACAATAACAGAGACACATGTTTACAAACACACACACACACCTGCAGTCCAGGGAAGACAGCAAAGTCAATCTTTGGGCCAATGTCGTACAGGATGGGCTGCTTTGTCTTGGGGTCCTCCTTGCGCACACCCTTCCTGCTCATGCACACGTACAGCAAGTAAAAGCGGATTGTTTTCATAATGATTAAGTACAGCAAATATAAAAGGAGTGTTTTAGTACGGTTGTGAGTCACGAGTCTGCACGAGAATAGAAACAACAAATGACCCACCACACACTCGCCCACCTGCAACACACACACACACACACACACCAAATTATTCCCAAAGACACACATACCCATCCCCACACTCTGTGTGTAACTAAGTCAAGTGCACACCCACACCCACACCCACACCCACACCCACGCCTACAGACCCAGCCACTGCCACAGCCACAGCCACGACCTAGAACCCTCCCTCTCCATTACACACACACTCACACACACACGCACACACCCACCTGTAGAAGATCATGGCACCTCGTGGGCCACGCAGGGACTTGTGAGTGGTGGTGGTCACCACGTCTGCGTAGTCAAAGGGGCTCACAGGCAGCACGTCACCAGCCACAAGGCCACTGATGTGGGCCATGTCCGCTAGCATGTAGGCGCCCACCTGCCGTGAACGTGGGTATGTGTGGGCATGTATGAGTGTGTGTGTGCGTGACTGTGAGTGCATGAGCGTGTGTGTGCGTGTGTTTGTGCGTGTGTACGTGTGACTGTGTGTGAATGTATGTGAGTATGCGCATGTGTGTGAACGCGCGCATGTGCACGCTTGTGTCGTGTGTGTGAGCGTGCCTACAAACGTGTGCGATTTTGTGTTTCAGAGCACTTGTCCAGAGGGGGTTAACTGAGGCCCAAAATGGGCAAGCTTTTGTATGCTCTTTGGCTTATGTGCGCCCCAATTGCTTAGCTCCAATTTTTACGTAACATGAATGATGCTGTCTGTGGGTGTAAAATTTGGAGCTTGCCAATTGGGGGGCGTGTGCTGTTTGCTTTGGCGTGCAGGCCATTTTCACCACAAATTCTTCATACCAGATCACACACTGCACCAATCTGGAATATTTTTAATGGTACAGAATCCTTGCTAGAAAAAAGTATCATTGCAACAAAAACAAAAGAAAACGGCTGAGTGGTTGGTGTTGTATGAGGATTTGAGCCATTTTCCCATGGAAATCCACATTAGGGTTTACATGCACCACGTGTGCTTAATCCAGTCTATCTCAGCACGCAAAGCGACCCACATAAAACTGGGCAGATGCTCGGGTAGCTCTAAATGCCAGCTACACTTTGGTACTAAAATGGTGTCGATTGGATGAAGTGGCTGTGAGTGGCTGCCTTCAGAATGCATAAATGCGCATTTTCAGGCATTTCCTCAGTTAGCCCTCTCTGGCACCTAACCACATCATCTCAATGGTTTCCACTGTGCGGCACCATTTTAAGGTTTCACATGTACTGCACAGGACTTGTCACACACACACACACACGCACATTAAAATACATCCTTGTGAGACAGTGCCCTCCTTTCATGTTTTGCTGCATGTGTGTACCCATGCGTGTGTGTGTGTTAGCTTGTGTACGTGCGTGAGTGTGCGCTCGCCTCTATTTCACACCCACCTTGTCACAGATGGCTCGCATGCGCTTGTAATCAATGTGGCGTGTGTATGCGCTTGTCCCTGCAATCACACACAGACGCACAAAAACAAAGGAATGAGACGTGACACACACACGTTTCCAACACCATTTTAGCAACTCTTGGACGCTGGCTCACTTACCTTACTTGAACACAAGCAAATCACATAAAAACACACACTAGCTGCACATACATGCACACATACAGGTACACAACACAGGCTGCATTGCATAGGCTGTATGTCACTTATCTCTTGCCAGGGCTTGCTGCTTTTGCTAAATGCACAGACCATCACAATCTCGTTGATCAATCCACACCCAATAACACACCCAATAACACACCCACACACACCGGCAATGATGATCTTGGGCCTGATGATGGAGGCTGATGCTTCAAGGGCATCGTAGTCAATGAGGCCTGTGGATTCATCTAGACGGTAAGGCATGGTCTGCACGCACACACGCACGCAATGGAACAGATGTGAGCAACACGAGAGGTGTAGGTGTGGATCAGATAATGTCCTCTTCTTTTTGAAGTAAGGCTAGGAGCCTATTGGAACCCATCTAAATATGAAATATGATTGAGGTAGCACTAACATCATACACATCTAGGGCCCCAAATACAACGCAGAGGAGCTCTGACCATGGAGGCGGCTACAGCAACAAAGCCTTCCTTTCCTACGCACCTGCAGAATGTTACGGAAATAAGAGGAACAGCACAGCTGTACAGCACCGCCTTTTGTTCCCCCTTTGTCAAAATGCCCACAATGTCGAAGCCCAATCCCCAACAACCCCCCCACATCACGACCTCCCAACCACACCACCACCTTTCACCTACACGCACCTCCTGCCCACACACTGCCTCAAAACACACACGACCTACCTCAAAGTAGATGGACACAGCACTGATCTTTTTGGTATCCGTCTGGAAGCCGTGGCTGAGGTGGCCTCCGTGGGGCAAGTCCAAGCCCATGATGCGGTCGTGGGGGTTCAACAGACCAGTGAACACCTGCGTGCGCGTGCGGGGTATGTGGCATATGACGAGGGAGTGGTTAAATACGGTATACAGGTGGGGCCAAGTCAAAGCCTGTAATGATGCGGTCGTGGGGGTTCAGCCAATCAGCGGGCACCTCACATACTTGCATGCACTAGTTAGAAACTTGTGATGTGAGCATCCCCTGTTGCCACATAAACAAAAGCCCTGCACTGCGGCTTCAGTCGTCATCTGTACCCTCTTTAACTAGTGCCTAATAATTTCACCATACAGAGGGCATGAAAAATGATTCACGTAACCCACACATCCTACGCTCATAATTGTGCAAGTTCACACCTGGAAGTTAGCGGGTGAACCGGACAGGGACTGCACGTTGACTCCCCATTTCTCAGACTTTAGACGGAAGGCAGTCAGGGCACGCTCCTGCATGGTTCGTGCGTGTGAGTGTGGGGGGTGCGTGCGTGTTTGAATGTGCACTGGCACGGAGTGAGACTTAATAGCACCAGACACGATCAACAGCGACGTCTCACCTGACACAAGCGCTCTGCTTGGTCAATGAACTCGTTGCCTCCGTAATACCTGCGGTGTGTGTTTGTTTGCGTGTGTGTGCTTTGTGCGTGTGCGTATGTGTGTGTGCGTGCATGCGTGTGTGTGTATGTGTGTGTATGTGTGTGTTGGGGGGGGGGGGTAAAAGCAGCGATCAGCAGTTGGCCAGCAACAAACTTTTTGAGAACTGCGCGGCTAGCTCACGTGCAGCTACTGCCTGCACGCATACACCTTGAGCAAAGGCTTTCTGTTTGAACGATGCCTGCCACGTACAAATGCAAACAAACATCCACTGCAGAACATGTTGATATTTTATTCTATGTGTTCAATGAGCATGGGCAACATTGTTGGGACACTGTCTGCTAGAGAGTGTCCCAAACCGTTGCCCCGCACACCGGACCTACTTCCAGGATAATGACCGCATGCAGTTGCATCAAGAGACTCACCTTGCGCCTGGGTAACCTTCACTGTACTTGTTGGTCATCACACTACCCACAGCCTCCATCACACTCTGGCTCACAAAGTTCTCACTAGGGATGAGCTCAAGACCCTGGTTAAGAAGCGTCGTGCACGTGTTGAGGTCATGAGTGTGTGTGTGTGTGTACGCGTATGTATGCCTATATATATGTATGCCTATATACCCATAAACCGGTATGTGTTCTTTTATACGCGTGTGCGTATATATGTGTACGTGTAGGCGCATATGTGAAAAACTGTACTTGACGTGATGTTGTGATGTTGTGATGTACTAGAGACCAAAAGGCAAGACGAGGGCACACATAACTTTTGAAGAACAACATTTGGACATCACGAACAAACGCCAGCCACGCAAATCCACCTTCCATTGTCGGTTTTTCTCCTTCTCTATGATGTCATACAAGTCAGGGTCAATCTCCTGGAGGCCTGTGTTTAACCTCTTGGGCCACTGCGTGAAAGGGGGGGGTGCAGGGCAATCATACGCGCAGGCGGACCAGGCAGAAGAGCCAAGCACTTTGGGACCTGCTTTACTGGGCTATTCTGTGCAGGTGTGTGTGTCAAACATACACAGGGATAAGAGCAGCATGCATGTTATGGCAGTGCTCCCCACCGTAACGTGCTTGCGTGAGGCATCTCCAGCAAAGCGCTTGTAGTCCTCCTCATTGCTGGCAGTCTACAAGTGTGTGTGTGTGTGTTAAGTTACGGATTTACGGGGAACCGGGTGTTTTTACGGGCTCGCTTGCCAGAAGGCGATAGTAGGCAAACTCTCTGGTCGGTCTAAATCCACGTACCGGTGCAGCGAAAGAGCGAGTGCACTGCTGCTGGTACTGCGTGCCGGCCTGCGTGTAATAAAGCGTGGTTTGTAAGACGTCCTCTCTTCGGCGAACGTCCCGCGAACGGGTGGAATTCCCACCCTCGCAACAAGGCTGGCCTGCTGCAGCGTCCTCAGTGCTAGGTTGGATCCGCGGCGTAACATTTTAAATTTTCTAACGAATGTGTCTTCAATCTGACGTGTATTCTATTGTTATTTTGGAAAATAGGTTTGCTGGCATGCTTTTACAGCACACAAATTAAGATTCAGCTCCCTGCTCTGCTCAAGGGGTCCAGGACATGGGCTCAAACTGGTCTAGAAGCAGGAAGGTCTCCATCTACGTCGCTGCGGTCTTGGGCAATGGGCACTGCTTCAGCGATCCAGCATGCAATTAAGCTGCAGCCTGAAATGCCACCGAAGCCAAAGGCACGTAAACACACGCGCGCACACACACACACACACACACACACACACACACACACACACACACACACAAACACACACAAACACACACACACTCACACACACACATACACAACACACACACACACGCACACGCACGCACGTGCATGGACACACGCACGCACGTGCATGGACACACGCACACGCTTACACAGACACAGACACACACACAGGCAAACACGCAAACACGCACACACAGAAGACTCACACTCACACACAAATACGTTCGCCCATACGCACAAATGGTAACGTGTATGCATGCACATGCATAAACATACACACGTACACACAAACGCTTAAACACACGCTTACAAACATATACACATACAATTTACAACACAGGTGATCATCATCACAGGCCCCACAGCTGTGGGCAAAACAGGGGTGGGCCTGGATGTTGCACTGGCATTGAATGGGGAGGTCATCAGTGCAGACAGCGTTCAGATTTACAAGGGGCTGGATGTGGGCTCTGACAAAGTGGGTGCTGTAACAGAATGGCAAAGGGATTTTCTTCTCTGAGACAAGGAATGGGTGTATAAATTTACACAGTGCTCACACTAATTAGACTCGTAAACATATTTGTGTGATCTCCTTGGCAGAGGTACAAAAGGAGCATGTTCAAAAAGGAGCGCGCTCTGCTACAGAGTTGCTCCATGTAACTGCCTATAAGGCTGGTACTCTGGTACTACGAGTTGCAAGAGGCAAAAATCAAGCATCGTTCTAAAAGAAACACATCAGCCACCAGCGATTCATATCAATCTGTGCTTTTATTAACAAATTGAAAGTAGGGAGTCATGCTTTGAATGTAGATTGATTGTAGATACCACGCATACACAAAACGCACACACACACAAACACTCACATGCGTAAACACACAAACACACACATACGTACACCACACAATCCCTGCAGCTGCCGGTGTCTGAGCGGAAGGGAATACCCCACCATCTAATTGACGTGCTGGACGTACAAGAGGAGTACTCTGCTGGACGCTTCTACGATGACGCGCATGCTGTAATCTGCGACGTGGTGGCGGTGAGATAGCCTCTTATTTTCTTCAACACTGTCTACAGGAGTTTGGTGGGGTTGGTCCAGAACCATGTTTGTTGTATGTTGTACTCCATCTCTGTGCAAATGGAGGACGCATCGCATTCCCAAGTATTAGGCCATGCAACGCAAGTGCACAATGTAAATTCGCATGCTCCTTGCCGTGGTGGCACTCTCAGCTTTTCGTCAGTTGTTGGCTCAGTTCCAGTTACCACACGCTAATTTTAGAAATTGCCAATTGCCTTGCGGCGAAATCGCACCTCCGTAGTTGTGGACAGCACAGGTGTTTACCTCAGCTAGACGATAAGCACACACCCCCGTTTAATTGCAGCTAGGTTGCACCCCTATAGCCGTGGACGGCACAGGCACTTACCTAACAAGTTCACACCCTCGTTTAAATGCAGCCAGGCCGCACCCCCGTAGGCGTGGACAGCACAGGCATTTACCTCAAATAGATGACAAGCACACATCCCACACCCTCGTTTAGACGCAGCGAGGTCGCACCCCCGTAGGCGTAGACAGCACAGGCATTTACCTCGGTTAGATGACAAGCACACACATCAGTTTGAATGCAGCTAGGTTGCACCCCTATTGCCGTGGAGGGCACAAGTTTTAACACAGTAAGCTAATAAGCAGGCTCTTTGTTTTCATGCAGCGTGGTCGCACCCCTGTGGTCGTGGGTGGCACGGGTTTTTACTTGAGGATCCTGCAGGAGGGCAAACCACAGGGGGGCAAGGCCACTCCAGAGGTGGTCCAGGCGGTCAAACAAGAGATCCAAAAGGTGAGGAGAAGGTAATTATCCTCTTCAGATAAAAGTACAAGAGAGATCAGTCCCCCATAGGTGGTCTTTGCTGTCGAGCAAGAGGTCCAATGGTAATCCGCCTCTAGTAAGAGTGCAAGACAGACCCAAAAAGGCAAAATATCTGAGTAAAGACACAGTAGGTTGATATCCGAGTATCCGCCTCTAGCAAGGATGCAAGAGAGAAAGATTGAGTAGTATCCGCCTTTAGTAAGAAAGCAAAAGAGAATATCTGAGTAAAGACGTGGTAGGTAGAATATCTGAGTAATCCGCCTATAGTAAGAGTGCGAGAGAGATCCAAAATATCCGAGTAAAGACACATTAGGTAAAATATCCCACTCAAGACACAGTAAGGTAGAACATCCTAGTAGGCAAAGTAGGGTAAAATATCTTAGTCAAGGCACCTAAAATATTTTGATCAATGGCATGTGATGAATTTACCACAGGGCGTAGCTGCCACCCCAGATTTAACCCAGGCTGTCAAGCTAGAGATTCAAAGGGTGGGGACACGGTTTCCTATGTGCATGTGGTAGCAGAAAGGGCGCAGAAAAGAAGTATGCGTCACAGGGGTGCACTTGCCACGCCAAAGGTGGTCCTGGCCGCAGCGTAGCAAAGACACAAAGGCAAGTAAGAAAAAGACACAATGGCAGGAAAAAGGCAGGCAGGAAAAAGACACAAAGGCAAGGGAAATGGGAAAAGGGTTGCCAAATGCAGTGTAACAAAGGCATAGAATAATGAAAGGGTTGGCCTCTAGTACATAGGGTTGGCCAGAACCGTACATATACACCGTATATATTTGATGGGTCTTCTTCAAAAACCACCGTTTGTACACTGTAAATGTATATGGTTCTGGCCAACCCTAATAATACAGCATAGAAGTGCCTTACTTTTGCTCAGGTCGTTGTCTTTGACTTGTCATGCGTGTCATGTTAAATTGCCACTCTTGAGAAAAGAGGGCGGCTTGAAGCAGCACACATGGGGAATGTGCGGATCTGCTTCCTACCAATGTGGCGGCTTCTAATGTACACACCGACTCGTTCAATCACTAGTATTGAAGGCGTGAAAAGGAAACATCGTAGGCGTGAAAAGGAGGAGGCAACAGCAAAGAGAGTCAGGGATAAAAAGGGTGCTATAAATGTATCGCCTCTTAAAAGGACGTGACCAGTGAAGTTGAACGCCTGATTCACTTTGTTCTGCTAGTGCAGGCGTGGGAGGAGGAAGCAGCCCAGAGCAGCACACAGGGGGGGGTGGAGGGCCTGTCCCCCTCTCAGAAATGGAGCAGTGCTGCAAAGCTGCTGGGTACTCATGGAGATATTGAGGCCATGGACAAGTGCGTGCAATATGAGGTTGGCCAGAATCGTATATATACACCATTTATACACCGTATACGTGGTAATTTCCCTGCTAAGAATGCCATACGTATACCATATGTACGTATATATGTATGGTTGTGGCCAACCCTAGTGAAGTACTTCCTCTAAGCAGGCTGCGACACCCTGTTGTGTACATAGTGTACTTATTACTTGAAACGCTAGTTCTGGATCGCTGCTGCTTACGTGGTGTGCTCTCTCAATCCTTTTCTTGAATCTGTTGGACCTAGAAGCACGTCAAGTGTTGTGCCACACCACGGGGTTGTGCGTAGGATCGCAAAGGAGGTCAACAACTATTTCCGGCTTGAGCGCGCGCTAGCCATGCTGCACATGACGGGGCGTAAGCGTACAGAGCTTGACATCGGAGCTCAAGTAAGGGCGGGCTGCAAACGGTTCATGCATTTAGTTTAGTTTAGTTTAGTTTGGATTACAAAGGCATTCAACCTGGAGTGGCTGCTCAACCTATGAGAACGGTTCATGAGGAGTATGCACACTGCTAAATGCAATTTGAGGAGTATGAGGAGTATGCACTACAATAGGGTGCTTTGGTGACTACAGTAGTGTACGTTAGTAACTTATACCTAATAAATGCGAATTTTTTTGTTTCTTTCAGTATGGTGCCGTAGCGTACACTTGAGCATGGTGATGCACCCTTTCAATTGCAATTGCTTTCCAGGGCATAAAAATTGCAATCCACAAACCTTCCTTATACGGGCATCAGAGTGTAGTGCACTGACTTTTTTGTAGTAAGGATGGTGGTGAGAGCAACTTATTAATGCGTTGTTTTATAGTGCTCACACACACATACACACACACACCTTAGGCATTTAATGATCAGCATGATCCCAACGGTGGCATCCCCAAAAGTGACGCCAGCAGCAGCACCTACCACCAGCGCTACGACTTCCGCCCTTTCTTCCTGCACCGTGATCGAGAGCTGCTGTACAATCGCTGCAACGCGCGGGTGGCAGAAATGGTGCGCCTGATGCCGTTAGATTTTTGTATTGCTCGATTGAACTTAGAGTGGGTGAAATGGTACGCCATAAGCCTTCACTTCTGCAATGCTCACTTGGAACTTGGAGTGGTAAGAACGGTGCGCAATGCGCCATTTCCCTGCGCTGGTTAGTTAGGATACATTCAGTCAGGGTAGTGGACTAGCCAAACCTCAAGATTGTTCAGTTTGTGTTTGGAGTGCGAGGATCCGATAAAATTTGTGAAAGTTCTATAACCCTTGAACTGTTCGAGCAGTTTGATGTGCAATTTCGAAAATGGACGATCTTGCTGGTTCATACTCGTCCAAAACATGCTTATATTGTCTTGAATAAACATAGTATATCATAAAGTATCAGTGCACAAACAATCAGTATGACGGCCATCCAGGGCTCTTCCAGCATTTCGCGCTGCAATTTTGGATTTCCCAAAAGTTTGAAAAAAGGGCTTTAAAGTTCAATAAACTTTTGATAGCTCGCAAACGGCATTTTTATGGTTTGTTGAAATGTGTGAAAGTTCGAGAACCCGAACCTTTGACCGAACCCCGAACTGAACAACCCTGCCAAACCTTGTTGCTCATTTGTTCACACGTGCAATCTGCAGTAAAGAAACAATAACGTACACACCTGTATGGTGGTGGTACACGGTTATGGGCAACCATAACATGTATGGAAAAAAGTAGCCTTGCGTCAGTCCATTTGCCTTGAGCACGTGCGTTTGCAGCTGTGCAGTGTGATGCTATGCAGTGTGTGATTTTGCACAGAGTTGTGCAAAGCGCCAATGTGCTGTGTGTGTGTCGTAGCCAAGCACGAGAAGCGTGTTGTTGTGCAGTGTGTGTGCCTGTGCACTGCGTAGCTGTGCAGTGTTTAAATGTGCTGTGTGTGTCGTAAATGTGTGGTGTGTTGTTGTGCAGTGTATGTCTGTGCACTGCGTACCTGTGCGATGATTAATTGTGCCGTGTGTGTCATAACCACACACAACTGCTTGTGTGTTGTTGTGTAGTGTCTGTGCACTGCATACCTGCATACCTGCAATAGCAACAGCTAATAAGGATGTGGCAAATTGTTTATTGGGCACAGAAGACGTGAAGTGAGAAAAGCTTTTTTGGCATGGGCTCAGTTACGCCAAAGTCAGTGCTGGCTTGGTACATGAAATTGAAAAAGCGTCCTCCTCCTTTTTGCCTGCTAGCTAGTTCACATCTTACTTTTCTGGAGGTGTACAATGAAATAATTCCGTAGCTTTCAATCTCTAATAAAGCATGTACAGTATATGCCATCACATTACCTCCCCCAATTTAATAGGGAAATAGGCTATTATCTCCACGACACAAAGGCATTTCTGTTCCTCAGTCCATGCACACGTGCGACACCCATGACACATACTTAGCTTGATGTTCTTAATTCCTGCTCTCTCCTCTCAAACGCTGGGCTTGCGACACTGTATAAGACAGCCTCACTTTAAGCCGCGCTTCACATTGGGCACACTTCACGCATAATCCCAGGTGCTGTGCATGGGACTACTAAATGAGGCTGCCTTACTCCTCAGCCAAGGGGTCTCTAGCACTGAAGGAGCTGCTGCCCCCCTCATGCTTATTCTCAGGTGCTGTGCCTGGGACTACTAAATGAGGCTGCCTTACTCCTCAGCCAGGGGGTCTTTAGCACTGAAGGAGCTGCCGCCCCCATCATGCTTATTCTCAGGTACTGGGCCTGGGACTACTAAATGAGGCTGCCTTACTCCTCAGCCAAGGGGTCTCTAGCACTGAAGGAGCTGCCGCCCCCGGTAGCATGGCGGGCAAGGCCGTTGGCTATCGGCAGACCATGGACTGGCTGCTCCAGGTCCGTCTGTCTTCACAACCACGATGGACTCAATGCATTGTTTGTTATTTTGCAGGGATGGGTCATACGGACTTCTGAGACGTCCCATACGGTATAATACGCTATTAATACGCAATACGCGTATAATACGAAAACGTATTTATGCTATTTTGGGGGGTACCCTGGGCTTGCACCAACCACCCTCCAACCACCACGAATTGTCCCCCCAGCCTCCAGAACATTATAATGCCTCCTGGTAAAGACCCTGAGTGGCATCGTGTTGTTGTTATGGGACAGAAGGGGCAGATTTACGAGATGCCAGATGCCAGAATTCCGAGATTTCTGCAGCGGTGCCCCCCGCATCCGCGAGCACTTCATGAGGCAGAATCCCAGCGTAGGTGTAGCAGCATGCAAAGCTGACCCGGCAGGAATTCTCAGGGCGTAGTCGCAGCGCTCGCATGGGAGAAATTGCCGACGCTAGCGCTCAGAGGGAGGAGCATGCAGGAAAAGAG
>Ga0307968_1002094_pt1 | contig 16491 bp, 22 predicted proteins | sample OrgLakmetagen650_FD_201834 | JGI IMG/M metagenome (GOLD analysis project Ga0307968, IMG submission 201834) | Saline water microbial communities from Organic Lake, Antarctica - #650 | ecosystem: Environmental > Aquatic > Non-marine Saline and Alkaline > Saline | place: Antarctica: Organic Lake... | reverse complement strand
TACTGTGGCCTCAAAGGGCACTGACGCTGTATAGGTAGAATGACAATATACATGGTCGACAAATAAAGGTAGAAGTGTATGCCCACATGGCATGAACTACCTGACAGCATGTTTGTTATTGTGGCCTCAAAGGACACTGACGCTGTATAGGTAGAATGACTTAATGTGAACGGTCGACAAATAAAGGTAGAAGTGTATGCCCACATGGCATGCACTACCTGATACTGAAAGCCTATTCATAGGGTTGGCCAGAACCGTATATATACACCGTATATGACCGTATATCTGGCAATTTCCCTGCCAAAAATACCGTGTATGCACCGTATATATATGGTCCTGGCCAAACCCTACCTATTCGTTATGGTGGACTCAAAGAGCATCGACGCTGAAGGTAGAATGGCTTACTATAATGGCTTACTGTAATGGCTTAAAGAACACTGACGCTATGTGGGTATTGCGGAGGCAGGAGTGAAAAATCATACTTTGCCCTTTGTTATCCACACCGTGCACACACACATACACACACATACACACACGCGCACACACACACACCACTCCACTCTTTGCCTCTGCTCGCGGGTTGATTTCTATGCTGTGCACATAGAATCGCGACAACTGTGTGGCTTCAATTCAGGTCACATGTGCGCAACAACCATAGGCGTGCATCTCACTGCATTTTGTTTACATTCACTGCATTTTGTTTACATTTCAGCAGGGTATTTTCTTTGCACCCCACCCACCAGAGGCGCGTCCGTGCTCACTCCTGCGAATTACATTCCCTGTTACTTTCGTCTGTCCACCATTCACAGGGTGTTTTCTTTGCACCCCATCGAAGGCTACGAGCCCCCAGTGCTGAGTGGGCATAAAGATGCGATTGTGGCTGTGTTTTTCATGGGAGCAGCCACCCGGCACGCTGCGCTGGTGGGTTTTTGTGGCAGATCTCGGCATATATTTGGTCGTGGGTGTGGGTGTGGGTGTGAGTGTGGGTGTGGGTGTGGGTGGGTTTTTGTGGCAGCTCTTTGCATATATTTGGTCGTGAGTGTGGGTGTGGGTGTGGGTGTGGGTGTGGGTGTGGGTGTGGGTGTGGGTGGGTTTCTGTGGCAGCTCTTTGCATAGATTTGGTCATGTGTAAGTGGGTATGTGTGTGTGTTTCTTTGGTGGCGGGCATAAAAATGTCATCGTGGCTGTGTTTTTCTTTGGAGCAACCAGTCAGCGCGCTGCGTTCGTAGGTGTGTGCAGAATGGTTAGTGTGTGCAGAATGGTTAGTGTGTGCAGAATGGTGAGTGTGTGCAGAATGGTGAGTGTGTGCAGAATGGTGAGTGTGTGCAGAATGGTTAGTGTGTGCAGAATGGTTAGTGTGTGTGCAGAATGGTTATTGCAGTGCACTGTGCTCTCTTGGGCGCTGTCTATGGAACACTCCCACCTACTACATCCTCTTTTCTTCCTTGCACTCTCAAATCGACGGCCATGCTCTGCACTCTTCTATTCTCTTCCATGCTCTGCACTCTTCCATGCTCTGCACTCTTGCATGCTCTGCACTGTTCCATGCTCTGCACTCTTAAATACTCTTCCATGCTCTGCACTCTTAAATGCTCTGCACTCTTAAATGCTCTTCCATGCTCTGCACTCTTCCATGCTCTGCACTATGCTCTTACATGCTCTGCACTCTTCCATGCTCTGCACTCTTCCATGCTCTGCACTCTTGCATGCTCTGCACTCTGTTCTTTCTATAGTTCTTGCATGCTCTGCACTCTTGCATGCTCTGCACTCTGTTCTTTCTATAGTTCTTGCATGCTCTGCACTCTTGCATGCTCTGCACTCTGTTCTTTCAATCGTTCATTTTTAGCACGCCCATCCACACGAACCCCTTTGTCTCTTTTGCTCCCAATTCAAAGGGCTTAAGCTACTGTCTATACAAACCCCTTTGCCTCTCCGCTCCCAATTCAAGATCCCTAGCTACAGTGCTGTGTACGCTGCAACTCACAACACCAGCAACACACAACACCAGAAACACACAAAACCAGTGCTGTGTACGCTGCAAGTGTGTCAAGCTACCAGTGCTGTGTGCGCTGCAACACACAACACCAGCAACACACAACACACAACACACAACACCAGTGCTGTGTACGCTGCAAGTGTGTCAAGCTACCAGTGCTGTGTGCACTGCAACACACAACACCAGCAACACACAACACCAGAAACACACAACACCAGCAACACACAACACCAACCTGTGTAAGCTGCAAGTGTGTCAAGCTACCAGTGCTGTGTGCGCTGCAACACACAACACCAGCAACACACAACACACAACACCAGCAACACAACACACAACACCAGTGCTGTGTACGCTGCAAGTGTGTCAAGCTACCAATGCTGTGTGCGCTGCAACACACAACACCAGCAACACACAACACACCACACACAACACCAGTGCTGTGTACGCTGCAAGTGTGTCAAGCTACCAGTGCTGTGTGCGCTGCAACTCACAACACCAGCAACACACAACACCAGCAACACACAACACCAACCTGTGTAAGCTGCAAGCGTGTCAAGCTACCAGTGCCGTGTGCGCTGCAACACACAACACACAACACCAGCAACACACAACACACAACACACAACACCAGTGCTGTGTACGCTGCAAGTGTGTCAAGCTACCAGTGCTGTGTGTGCTGCAACACACAACACACAACACCAGAAACACACAACACACAACACACAACACACAACACACAACACCAGTGCTGTGTACGCTGCAAGTGTGTCAAGCTACCAGTGCTGTGTGCGCTGCAACACACAACACCAGCAACACACAACACAAAACACACAACACACAACACACAACACCATCCTGTGTAAGCTGCAAGTGTGTCAAGCTACCAGTGCTGTGTGTGCTGCAACTCACAACACCAGCAACACACAACACCAGCAACACACAACACACAACACACAACACCAGTGCTGTGAACGCTGCAAGTGTGTCAAGCTACCAGTGCTATGTGCGCTGCAACACACAACACCAGCAACACACAACACACAACACACAACACCAGCAACTCACAACACAAGCAACACACAACACCAGACACACACAACACACAACACGCAACACACAACACACAACACCATCCTGTGAACGCTGCAAGTGTGTCAAGCTACCAGTGCTGTGTGCGCTGCAACACACAACACCAGCAACACACAACACACAACAACACACAACACCAGTGCTGTGCGCACTGCAACACAGCGGTGCTTTCTTCACATGCGCACCTGCCTCTCTGTTCTTTTGTTTTCAGGCTGAAACAATGTGTGGTGCTGATGCCGCGTACGTCGCCCTGTCAACAAGGCCTTCTTAACACACCCATCTACATCAGCCCATTGTATTGACTCGCAGGTCCCAATTGAAAAACCGCGAGTTCCCGGTGCTGTCCACTGTGCATGCTGTCACGAGACGATGCCCTTCACACACACACACACACACACACACACAAACACATACACTCACACTCACACATCAGCCCCTCAACTGTTCCGTTCTCAGGTCGAGGGCCGTGAGTTGCCGGTGCTGTCCACTGTGCATGCTGTCACGAGACAGTGCCCTTCACACACACACACACACACACACACACACACTCACACACACACATACACACACACACACATACACTCATACTCACACATCAGCCCCTTGACTGTTCCGTTCTCAGGTCGAGGGCCGTGAGTTGCCGGTGCTGTCCACTGTGCATGCTGTCACAAGACGGTGCCCTTCACACACACACGCACACACACACACTCACACTCACACGCATACACTCACACTCACACATCAGCCCCTTAACTGTTCTGTTCTCAGGTCAAGGGCCGTGAGTTGCCGGTGCTGTCCACTGTGCATGCTGTCACGAGACGGTGCCCTTCACACACACACACACACACACACACACACACACACACACACTCACACTCACACATCAGCCCCTCAACTTTTCCGTTCTCAGGTCGAGGGCCGTGAGGTCCCGGTGCTGTCCACTGTGCATGCTGTCACGAGACGGTGCCCTTCACACACACACACACACACACTCACACTCACACATACACTCACACTCACACATCAGCCCCTTAACTGTTCCGTTCTCAGGTCGAAGGCCGTGAGTTGCCGGTGCTGTGCACGCTGTCACGGGACGGTGCCTTCCTCACGTGGACCTTCACACCCTCTCTAGCTTTGGGAGGAGGCAAGCAGCAGCAGCAGCAGCAGCAGCAGCATCAGATAACGAAACACGGCATGACGGTGGTAGCTGGGGGGGGGCCTCAGCCGAAGAAGCAGAGGCTGGCGGATGGGGCGGCAGCAAAGGAGGTGCGTGTGTATGTGTGTGTGTGTGTCTGTGTGATTGTATGTTTATGTGGTGTATGGTTTGTTGGAGTGCGAGTGTGTGCGTCTGTGCGTGCGTTTGTGTGTGTGAGTGTGTGTGTGTGTTTGTGTGTGTGTATGTGTGTGTGTGTGTGTGTGCGGATGTGCGTGTGTTTGTGTGTGTGCGGATGTGCGTGTTTGTGTGTTTGTGTGTATGTGCGCATGTGTGTGTGCATGCAAGCACAGCATAGCCTACTTGCCCTAATTTAGTCATAACCATCAGATGTGTGTATGTGCGCGTGTGTGTGTGATGCAATTATCAGGACACAGAAAGCACAGCATAGCCTGCTTGCCGTAATATACTCATAACCATTAGACGGTCGTGTGTGATGCAATTGTCAGGACAGAAGTTGTGTTTTATCGAACAAAGCTAGAAGTGAGCCTTCAACTACATCTGGCCATGCCTTTATGATATTGATTAAACTCGGGGATGGCTTTTGAGTAGGGTTGGCCAGAACCATACATTTATAGGTATATACGGTGTTTATACCGTATTTTTGACAGGGAAATCACCATACATACGGTCATATACGGTGTGTATATATGGTTCTGGCCAACCCTACTATTGAGATTCTCAGAGACGTACAATTAATACATCTGGTCTTGTCCTTCAACTACATCTGGTCAGGCCTACATGATTAGGGTTGGCCAGAGCCATATAAATATATATAATATATATATACGGTATTCTTGTGGTGTTTTTGGCAAGACACCACCAAATATACAGTCGTTTACGGTGCATATATACGGTTCTGGCCAACCTTATTTTTGATGTAAGTTCGACTAGATTGAACTAATATTAACCGAAACCCACGCCTGTGCCACAGGCAATCGCTCAAAATGCTGGGGCCAGGGCGTCTGCCCTGCAAGCAGGGGAGAAAGAGGGAGAGGAGCCAGGTGGCGAGGTGCCTGACGTAATGCCCTTTTTGGCAGGTGTGTGTGTGTATGTGTGTGCTGTGGTTGTAATTGTGTGTGTTGAGTGTTTTTTAAGCTGAGGAGGTGAGGTGCCTGATGTGGTGCCTTTCTTGGCAGGTGTGTATTAGTGCCTGTCATCGTGTGTGTGTGTGTGTGTGCTAATTAAGTGTGTAATAAGTGCCTGTCATCGTGTGTGTGTGTGTGTGTGTTAATTAGGTGTGTATTAGTGCCTGCCATCGTGTGTGTGTGTGTGTTAACTACGTGTGTATTAATTGCCTGTCATCGTGTGTGTGTTCATTAAACTTTTACGAAGTTGAGTGAGCGAAATGCCTGATGTGCTACCCTACTTGGCAGGTGCTTGTGCTGTGTGTTTGTGTTTTTATGTGCTGTGTATTTAAGTTTGTGCAAAGATGAGAAGGCAGGTGCGTGTGCAGTTTTTTTGTGTGCTTTGTACTGTTTTTTGTAAAGATGAGAAGGCAGGTGCGTGTGCAGTGTTTTTTGTGTGTGTGTGTGCTTTGTACTGTTTTTTGTAAAGATGAGAAGGCAGGTGCGTGTGCAGTGTTTTTTGTGTGTGTGCTTTTTCCGGTTTTTTGTAAAGATGAGAAGGCAGGTGCGTGTGCAGTTTTTTGTGTGTGTGCTTTGTACTGTTTTTTGTAAAGATGAGAAGGCAGGTGCGTGTGCAGTTTTTTGTGTGTGTGCTTTGTACTGTTTTTTGTAAAGATGAGAAGGCAGGTGCGTGTGCAGTGTTTTTTGTGTGTGTGCTTTGTACTATTGGTAAAGATGAAAAGGCAGGTACCTGACGTGATGCCCCTCGTTCCAGGTGCAAGTGCTTTTGTGTGTATGTGTGTCTGTAATTGCGTGTGTTGGTTGAATGTTTGTCAAGAATAGGGGGTAAAGGGCCTGATGCGATGCCCTTCTTAGCAGGGGTGTGTGTGTGTGTGTGCTGTGTGTTGTATGTGTATAAATCATCAAAATGTTGTCAGGATGACAGGGCAATGTCTGATGTGTACCAGGCAACACTGCTTGCGGTCAAAAGGGAAAACCGACGTCAGATATCAAGAACGCTTGTGTGTCTGTGCGTCTGTGCTTGCATTTAAGAGTGAGTTTAGGTGTCAGGAGTGCTTGTGTGTCTGTGCAGCATTGCTTGGAGTCAAGAGTGTTTATAAGTGTCAGGAGTGCTTGTGTTTTTTGTGCAGCATTGCTTGTAGTCAAGAGTGTTTATTTATGTGTCAGGAGCGCTTGTGTTTCTGTGCAACTTGCTTGTAGTCAAGAGTGTTTATAAGTGTCAGGAGTGCTTGTGTGTCTGTGCAACATTGCTTGTATACAAGAGTGTTTGTTTATAAGTGTCAAAAACGCTTGTGTGTCTGTGCGACTGTGCTTGCATTTAGGAGTGAGTTTAGGTGTCAGGAGCGCTTGTGTTCCTGTGCAGCATTGCTTGTATTCAAGAGTGTTTATAAGTGTCAGGAGTGCTTGTGTGTCAGTGCAACATTGCTTGTAGTCAAGAGTGTTTATAAGTGTCAGGAGCGCTTGTGTGTCTGCGCAACATTGCTTGTAATCAAAATTGGATACCTGGATGGGTGTCAGCGTTCGCATGTGACCATGTGTGTGTATATGTGTGTGTGTATTTGTGTGTGTGTGTGAGTGTGCGCGTGTATATAGAGTGGCAGGAAGCAGCTGTTGCTTGCCTTTTAAAATGTCACTGTGCGGTGTAGAAGCACAGGCGGTCAGCGTGCGATGAAGTAGAAGCACGGGCAGGGAGCGTGAAATGAAATAGTAGCACGGGCAAAAAGCGTGCGATGAATTAGTAGCACAGGCAGGCAGTATGCAATGAAGTAGAAGCACGGGCAAGGAGCGTGCAATGAAGCAGAAGCACGGGCAGGGAGCGTGCAATGAAGTAGAAGCACGGGCAGGCAGCGTGCAATGAAGTAGAAGCGCGGGCAGGGAGCGTGAAATGAATAGAAGCACAGGCAGGGAGCGTGCAATGAAGTAGAAGCACGGGCAGGGAGCGTGCGATGAAATTGTAGCACAAGCAGGGAGCGTGAAATGAAATAGTAGCACGGGCAAGGAGTATGAAATAGTAGCACGGGCAGGGAGCGTGAAATGAAATAGTAGCACGGGCAGGCAGTATGCAATGAAGTAGAAGCACGGGCAGGGAGCGTGCGATGAAGCAGAAGCACGGGCTGGGAGCGTGCGGTGAAGCAGAAGCACGGGCGGGCAGCGTGCAATGAATCAGCACAGGCAGCAATAGCCTTGTGTGTAGATAGGCTGCTCAGGGCATCATAAGATCACATGCATTAGCTCTGCCAATTCCACGCAATACTTCACACACTCACAAAAACTGTGGTAAACATCCGTGCAGGTGGGAAGTGGTCGTGCGCGGCTAAGGACTATGTAGCACAACGAGGCGCACGCGTGAGTTGTGCGGCTTACCATCCGGGGAATAGCCTGCTGGTAGCTGGCCTGACTTCTGGCTTGTTCGATATCTACCAGTTGCCTGGCTGGGAAAACGTGCAGGTGATTGCGCGTATATTTGCGTGTTTGTGTGTGCGTGCATGTGTGTATTTGCGTGTTTGTGTGTGCGTGCATGTGTGTGTTTGGGTGTTTGTGAATGGGCGGGACGGGGCAGTTGAACAAAAAGGTGGACTATGCGGAAAACGAGAATCACTCCTTACGTGGCTGAAGGGAATTGTGCTAGTGTGTGTGTGTTTGTTTCAGGGATGAGAAAAAATAAGTCTGGGGATGAGAAAAACAGTACCTTCCCTAGCAGCAATACAAAACCACATGTGACTCACGCAAAGGGAGTTGTATAGGAGCTGAGTACCTAGAGATTAGTTAGGTGTGTGTGCGTGTTAATGTGTGTGTGAGTGTGTGTACGTGTGTGTGCGTGTGTGTGTGTGTGTGTGTGCGCGTGTGTGTGTGTGTGAGTGAGTGAGTGTGTGTGTGTGTGACACCTTGATGATGGATTGTAAGCGCACACGTGTTCTTAACGGTTGGCTTCTGAGCTTGTGTCGGCACCATTTGATGTGTGTGTGTGTGTGTGTGTGTGTGTGTGTGCTGCCAGGTGGGGGTTGCCGTGTGTGCTGGGTGGAGGAGAAAATGTAGTGCGGCTGCTGGGGTGCGCTTTGAGTGCAAGCTTAATTTAGTTGCTCGGATGTGGGGGTTGAAAGAGAGGGAGAGGGAGAGGGAGAGAGAGAGAGAGAGAGAGAGAGAGAGAGAGAGAGAGAGAGAGAGAGATGCCTGTTCAAGCAAAGGACATTTTTGCGGCTTATCCAATGTGATTGTGAATAAATTGCTTTCCTCTTGCATACACACACACACTTCACCCGTACCTTGACATTTTTCCTGACCTTTCTGGCATACCAGTAAGAATTAATGCATCCACATTAACCTCACCTGACACACACACGCACACATAGACACACACACACATAGACACACTTAGACACACACTCAAATACACACTTAGACACACACATAGACTTACACACGCACACATAGACACACACAAACACACACACAGATTCACACACAGACAAACACACACACAGACACACAGACAAACACACACACAGACACACACACAGACAGACAAGCCAGCACACACACAGACAAACACACACAGACAAAACACACACAGATACACCCCTGTGTACTCACCACGCAGACCTTGTCCATCAGTAGAGAACGCGTCAGCTCGCTGGCCTTCAACCACAGCGGAGATTGGATTGCAGGTGTGTTAAAAATGAATATCATTGTCGTAAGCACCCTCTGCAAAATGTGTAGGGTTGGCCAAAACCATATATTTATATACGGTGTATTTACAGTATTTTTGACAGGGGTATCACCAAATATACGGTCATATACGGTGTATATTACGGTTCTGGCCAACCCTAAAAATATGCCTACACTACAAGTCCTCTGTCCAACACATACCTAGGGTTGGCCAGAACCCTATACGTACGACGTATGTACAAATTATTTTTGGCAGGGAAATCACCAAATATACGGTCAAATACAGTCAGTGTTGTGCACATACGGCGTCATTCAAGAATGGCACCGTAAATAAGGGTTGTAAATAACGGCGTTACCGTCACTAAACTCTGACGATTGACGGCGTAATTTACTATTTTCACCGTCAATTGACATGAATTACGCCGTCAGCGTCATTTACCATTGACGCCATCAAGCGTCAGGTGCACAACACTGCATACGGTGCATATGTACCATTCTGGCCAACACTGCACATACCGCTATCGAATTCAACTAAGAGTAGGTTCCAGGCCAATGCATTCAATTCCTGTAATGTAAGAGGCTGCGCAGAGCTGGGGCAGCTGCTGGTGTGGGAGTGGCGCAGTGACAGCTACGTGCTGAAGCAGATGGCAAGGTGCACGCTAACACACACACATACACACACACCTGTGCATTGCTTGCATGCAGTGGGCTGCGCAAAACTAGGGCAGCTGCTGGTGTGGGAGTGGCGCAGTGACAGCTACGTGCTGAAGCAGCAAGGCCATTACCACGACATTGCCACCACGGCTTTTTCTCCAGATGGCGCACTAGTGGCGACAGGCAGTGATGACCGCAAGGTGCGTGTCTGTGTGTGTGTGTGTGATGACCGCAAGTTGTGTATGATGTGAGTGTGACCGCAAGGTGATTGTGTGATGACAGCAAGGTGATTGTGTGATTGTGTGATTGTGTGTGTGATGACCGCAAGGTGATTGTGTGTGTGTGATGACCGCAAGGTGATTGTGTGGTTGTGTGTGTGATGACCGCAAGGTGATTGTGTGGTTGTGTGTGTGATGACCGCAAGGTGATTGTGTGGTTGTGTGTGTGATGACCTCAAGGTGATTGTGTGGTTGTGTGTGTGATGACCGCAAGGTGTTGTGTGGTTATGTGTGTGATGACAGCAAGGTGATTGTGTGATTGTGTGATTGTGTGTGTGATGACCTCAAGGTGATTGTGTGGTTGTGTGTGTGATGACCGTAAGGTGATTGTGTGATTGTGTGTGTGATGACCGCAAGGTGTCTTTGTGTGTTTGTGTCTATGTGTATATGTGTGTGTGCGTTGTACAAGCATACACACACATACTCATAATATACATATACATACATATACATATAAACATGTATACATGGTACACGTATATGATACGTATCCATATAGACATACACACACACACAAAATCTCTGTTTTCCTCTGCTGCTCAGGTCAAGATCTTCCAGCTGTCCAGCGGCTTCTGCTTTGTAACCTTTGCAGAGCACACAGCGCCAGTAACCGCTGTGGCATTCCTGCCCTCCGGCCATGCCCTCGTCAGTGCGAGCTTAGACGGCACCGTGCGTGCTTACGATCTTGTCAGGTGCGTGTGCGTGTGCGTAAGTGTGTGTGTGTGTTAAGTCGTGAGTTGCAGGCAGAGAGGTGTGAATTTTGTGTGTCCAGTGATTTTTGACCTTTTTGAATGCCATAAAGTTATGTGGCCTTCCTGCCCTCCGGCCGTGCGCTAGTCAATTCGAGCTTAGACAGCACCGTGTGTGCGTGCGACCTGGTCAGGTGCGTGTGTGTGTCTGTGTAAGTGTGTGTGATTTAGTCATAAGTGTTGTCATAAGGCGGAGTGTAACTTGTGTGTAAGTGTGTGTGTGTGATTTAGTCATAAATTTTGTCGTATGGCGGAGTGTGACGTGTCCGTGGCTGAACTTTATTGGTCATCGCATGCACCCTCTGTGGCCTTCCTGCACCTTGCGCTTGCATTATTTAGTGCATACGTAGACGGATGTGTGCATGCGTACAAACAGGTTAGGTGCATGCGTGTGTTTGTATGTGTGTTTGTGTGTGTTTGTATGTGTGTGTGTGTGTGTGTGTGTGTGTGTGTGTGTGTGTGTGTGTGTGTGTGTGCGCGTCAGTCTCAAGATTACAGGCAGAGCACATATTAAATTGGAATCGTCGGCCCGTGGTTTAATTAAATTGTTGGTCGGCCCGTGATTTAAATAAATTGTATAATCTAATAGTGTTGGTCGGCCCGTGGTGTTCCTGCGCTGTTGACATTTTAAGGAGATGCGTGTGTTTGCATCGGTGGACGTGTCTGTATCCGTGCGCACGTCTACGTGCATGCAGGTATCGCAACTCCCGCACCACGAACCAACTTCCAGCCTATTTACTGAAGGCTGCGTGAGGTTACAATCGGTCTCATTCCACGCGTCCTTATATCCACGCGTCCTTATATTTTTGCAGGTATCGCAACTACCTCACCACGAACCAACCTCCAGCCGATATACTGGAGGCTGCGTAAAATTACAATCAGTCTTACTCCACGCGTCCTTATATCCACGCATTCACACTCAACACAATTCATTCTCAAATCCATTCACACACAGCCCACTGCACACTTTGCCCACATACAATGCCCACAGCACGCACGCATTCTCGCGTCCGTATATCCTTATTTTATCCGTATTTAATTCGTGTTCTTGCAGGTATCGTAACTTTAGTACCATGACCAGCCCTCAACCTGCACACACACACACACACACACATACACACACACACACAAACACACACAGGTATTGTAACTTTTGTACCATGACCAGCCCTCAACCTGCACACACACACACACACACACACACACACACACAAACACACACACAGGTATCGTAACTTTCGTACCATGACCAGCCCCCAACCTGTCCAATTTGGCTGCGTGGCTGTTGACCCCGGAGGAGAAGTTGTGGCCGCTGGGACCGTGGACACCTTCCAGGCAAGCAAAAGAAAGAAATCACCTGTTGGTTGCTCCAGTCTCTGATTGTCGCCAATGGATGTAGGAGAGATTGCACTGCTTTGTTTGGCAGCTGGGACTGTGGACACCCTCCAGGCAAGTGAAGAAAGAAATCACCTGTTGGTTGCTCCAGTCTCTGATTGTTGCCAATGGATGTAGGAGAGATTGCACTGCTTTGTTTGGCAGCTGGGATCGTGGACACCTTCCAGGCAAGAAATACTCTAACACTCTAACAAGCACAAACACACGCACACACGAGAACACACACACAAACACACATGCACACACACAAACAAAAACACACACATGCACAGAAGACGCAAACAAACAAAAACACACATAAACAGAAGCACACACACATGCACCACTCCCTACCTATGCAGATATACGTGTGGTCCATCCGCACGGGGCGCCTGTTGGATGTGCTAGCAGGCCATGAGGGCCCTGTGAGTCAACTGGCCTTCAGTCCTGGAGGGGGGCCTGCCACGCTGCTGGCTTCCTCTAGCTGGGACAAAACCGTCAGGTGTGTGTGCGTGTGTGTGTGTACGTGTGTGTGTGTGTGTGTGTGATCCAACTGGCCTTCAGTCCTGGAGGGGGGCCTGCCACGCTGCTGGCTTCCTCTAGCTGGGACAAAACCGTCAGGTGTGTGTGCGTGTGTGTGTGTGTACGTGTGTGTGTGTGATCCAACTGGCATTCAGTCCTGGAGGGGGGCCTGCCACGCTGCTGGCTTCCTCTAGCTGGAACAAAACCGCCAGGTGTGTGTGTGTGTGCGTGTGTGTGAGCCGACTGGACATCAGTCCTGGTGGGGGACCTGCCACGCTGCTGGCTTCCTCTAGCTGGGACAAAGCCGCCAGGTGTGTGTGTGTGTGTGTGTGTGTGTGTGTGTGTGTGTGTGCGTGTGTGTGAGTCAACTGGAAATCAGTCCTGGAGGCGATTTAGCCACACTGCCGGCGTTCTCTAGCTGGGCAAAATAGTCAGGTGTGTGTGTGAGTGTGTGTGTGTGTGTGCGTGTGTGTGCACGTGTGTAGGGGTGGTGGAGTGGATAGGGAGCACGCTGCTTGTTTTCTAGCTGGGCAAAATAGTCAGGTGCGTATGTTTGTGTAGTAAAAAGAAAGAAAAAAGAAAAGAAAAAGAATGAAATTGTATAGTGAGCTGTGCTGTGCTGTGTGATGGGTGAGGAGAGAAGAGCTGCACACCCTCCAAGCTGAGGAAAACAGAGAGGAGATGGGGGTGTTTTTGTCGTGGGAGTGTGTGCTTATACGTCATTATCCTTAATTGGGTGTGTGTTTGAATGGTGCATCTGTGTTTTTTTATATAATGGTAATGTGGACGGATACATGTGATGAAACACCACTTTTTGTAGAGCACATGCAAGCACAGCACAACACCGTCACCTGAACTAGTGTTTTATTTTTGTTCCACCCTGGCCAGCATCACTAATCTTTCACTTCACCGATTTTGAATTATTGTTTTGCCCTGGCCAGCATCACTTCACTGACTTTTGACTTCACCAGTTTTATTTCTATTTCACCCTGGCCAGCATCACTGCGCTGAATCTTTGACGCCTAAACCAATTTTGAATAATTTTCCACTTTAACCAGCATCACTGCGCTGAATCTTGGATGCCTAAACCAATTTTGAATAACTTCCCACCCTGGCCAGCATCACTGCGCTGGATCTTGGATGCCTAAACCAATTTTGACACCCTGGCCAGCTTCACTGCGCTGACTCTTTCTCTTGCGTCTGCTGATCCCTCCATCTGCTGCAGCTCTCTTTCTTCACGCTGATCTCCTCATCGCTCTTCTTATCGCTTGCTACCATTCACCTCCTGTCTCCCTCGCAACTCACCTAGGCTCCACTGAATCTGTACATGGAACTGATCGATGTTTCTACACAAATGTGTGTGTTTATGGATGGTGGGCTCGTGGAGCTTCTATCCAGCGTTTCCATATCACACCCTTTCTCCCCTCCCTCACACATGTGTTATGGGGATTGTGGGTTTATTGTGCTTCTATCCAGCGCTTCCTTATCACCCTCCCTCACACATGTGTTATGAGAATTGTGGGTTTATTGTGCTTCTATCCAGCGCTTCCTTATCACCCTCCCTCGCATGTGCTATGGGGATTGTGGGTTTATTGTGCTTCTGTCCAGCGCTTCCTTATCACCCTCCCTCGCATGTGTTATGAGGATTGTGGATTTATTGTGCTTCTATCCAGCGCTTCCTTATCACCCTCCCTCGCATGTGTTATGAGGATTGTGGATTTATTGTGCTTGTATCCAGCGCTTCCTTATCACCCTCCCTCGCATGTGTAATGGGAATTGTGGGTTTATTGTGCTTCTATCCAGCGCTTCCTTATCACACTCTTCCTCCCCTCCCACTCTCACACTCAGGACGTGGGATGTTTTCTCTGGGCGTGGGTCTGTGGAGACTCTGTCTCACAACCACGATGTTCTGGCGGTGGCGTTCGCCCCCAACGGCAAGCAGCTCGCTGCTGCTACGCTGAACGGTGACATCACGCTGTGGAACCCACACGAAGCTGAGCTCGTGGTGAGTGTGCGTGTGGTGTGTGGTGTAGGGTTGGCCAGAACCGTAGATATACACCGTATATACACCGTATATATACATATGTATATACATATATATATATATGGTTATGGCCAGCCCTATACATGCGTGTATAGTATGCCTGCGTTCGTGCTGCACTGCTACGCTGAACGGTGACATCACGCTGTGGAACCCACACAAAGCTGAGCTCGTGGTGAGCACACACACAAACACACACACACAAACACACACAAACACACACACACACTCGCGCGCACACACACACACACACACACACACACACACACACACTCGCGCGCACACACACACACACTCACACCCTCTCCCACACACACACACACACACACACACACACACACACACTCGCACGCACACACACACATACACACTCGCGCACACACACACTCACGCACACTCACACACTCTCTCTCTCTCTCACACACACACACACACACACACACACACACACACACTCACACACACACACACACACACGTGTGCAGCACACAATCGAGGGCAGGCGTGATATCAAAGGCGGGCGGCTGGCGTCAGATCGACGGGCTGCTGGGAATCTTTCATCCGGTGCTGCCTTTCGGTCTTTGGCTTACTCTGCGGATGGCTCCTTCCTCATCGCTGGTGGGTTCGCTGTCCTTCTTCATCGTTGGTGGGTTCGCTGTCCTTCTTCATCGTTGGTGGGTTCGCTGTCCTTCTTCATCGTTGGTGGGTTCGCTGTGCGCGCCATTTCTTTCCCCTTCAATCAACCTGGAAATCGCTTTGAAAAGCTTGTCCTTATAAATTTGGATCCCTCCTCATCGCTGGCAGGTTAGCAATGCCCGCCCTCTCCTCCCTCAATCGACCTTTTAATCAACCTGCTGGAAATTGCTTTGAAAAGCCTGTCCTTATAAATGTGGATCTCTCCTGATCGTTGGTGGGTAAGCAATGCCCGCCCTCTCCTCCCTCAATCGACCTTTTATTCAACCTGCTGGAAATTGCTTTGAAAAGCCTGTCCTTTTTAATGTGGATCCCTCCTGATCGCTGGTGGTCTAGCAATGCCCGCCCTCTCCTCCCTCAATCGACCTTTCAATCAACCTGCTGAAAATTGCTTTGAAAAGCTTGTCCTTATAAATGTGGATCCCTCCTCATCGCTGGGTGGGTTAGCAATGCCCGCCCTCTCCTCCCTCAATCGACCTTTTATTCAACCTGCTGGAAATTGCTTTGAAAAGCCTGTCCTTTTTAATGTGAATCCCTCCTCATCGCTGGTGGGTTAGTAATGCCCGCCCTCTCCTCCCTCAATCGACCTTTTAATCAACCTGCTAGAAATTGCCGCAATCGAAGAGATTGCCCCTTTAAAATTTGTGTCCTTCAATATGCCCTTTCGCAACTCTCCTTTCCCGCACACCTATCATGGGTAGTTAAAAAGGTCAGAACCCTCCTCATAACTGGGGGGCTGGTCGTGCTCACCTCTTTCTCCCACTGCGTTAAACCTGTTAAAAATCGTCTTTGCTTGGTCAAACCTGACCCTGTGAATGGATCCGAAGCTGACCCATGATGCATCCAAACCTGACCCCATGAATGCATCCAAACCTGACCCCATGAATGCATCCAAACCTGACCCCATGAATGCATCCAAACCTGACCCCATGAATGCATCCAAACCTGACCCATGATGCATCCAAAGCTGACCTCATGAATGCATCCAAACCTGACCCCATGAATGCATCCAAACCTGACCCCATAAATGCATCCAAACCTGACCCCATGAATGCATCCAAACCTGACCCCGTGAATGCATCCAAACCTGACCTCATGAATGCATCCAAACCCGACCCCATGAATGCA
>Ga0307968_1002093_pt1 | contig 16492 bp, 21 predicted proteins | sample OrgLakmetagen650_FD_201834 | JGI IMG/M metagenome (GOLD analysis project Ga0307968, IMG submission 201834) | Saline water microbial communities from Organic Lake, Antarctica - #650 | ecosystem: Environmental > Aquatic > Non-marine Saline and Alkaline > Saline | place: Antarctica: Organic Lake... | reverse complement strand
GACGGGTGTGGAGTCTTTAGGGGACGAGAGTCCGGAAGAGGTGTGGAGAGACGAGGTGGAGGTTGAAGGGGGGGAGGAGGAGGAGGAGGAACTGGGTGAGAGAGGGTCTGGGGGGAAGCAAAAAGGGAGTGAGAAGAAGGGGGGGGCAATGGTTTCCTCCTCAGGAGCTGCGAAGAGCGGAGGGGCGGAGGAAGAGGCGGATGAGACGTGGGGGGATTGGGATTAAGATGGTGACGTTGAGGATGAAGATGGTGGCAATTGAGTTTACGGTAGCGGCAAAATTGGGATCAATGTGGCGGCGGTTGGGATTAAGATGTCGGCATTTAGGAACAAGGGCGGCGGTTGGGATTAAGAGTCGCATTTAGGAACAAGGGAGCAGTAATAGAGACGAAGGGAGTGGCTGGATCAATGGAACCAATCTGACGTGTGGACTGGTGCTTGGCAATTGGTACTTGACTGTCAGTCGATGTTTGACGAGTGGTGCTTGACTGAGCTGCTTGACAAACGAGTTAGCTCGACTGAGCTGATTGGCACGAGTTATGCTCAAACAAATCAGGGTTGAGGTGGTGACCCTGGAAAGGTGATGCGTGGGAGAGAGGGTGGTTCTGGGCAGGGGGGAGATGATGGTAACGTGCAGTAATGTACGGGATGGCGGAGGGTGAAGTGTTTGGGGGGGGAAGAGCCATCAAGGATATTTGGGATTGCGGTAGCCTGTTACAGGGTTCCACTCAGGTGTATGGCAAGTGTGTCAACCTTTTTGGCCACTTTTCACGTCCTACCCTTCTTCACACAGAGGGTGGCTGAGTTCTGCGTTGTGCAAATGGCGCAGTGGGGGGTTGCCTGTGAGGGCCCCCCCCTATGTAGCCGCCTCCCTTTAGTGCCATGCAGGCCGTGCTATTACTCATCACTCATTTATCTACACCAGTGCTATCACTTCCAGCCATTGCCCTGGCGGAACTGCTTTTTTGGTTTTTAAAGAGGTAATGCAGCCTGTGTTGTCCTTACAGACCCTGCGATCCAGGTTTCTGCAAGCCTTGCAAGCTGGTGTAAAACTGTCCTTGCTCATGTAGTAGCTCCTCCGTCTGTGTTGCTTTTTTTCTTTTTTGTTATAGTGCCAATGAGGCTGTCTGCACTACTCTGCCTTTGTTGCCTTGAATAGCTAGCAGCACTTCCACACCACTTTGTAAATAACCTCTGCTTGATCACTGGGTTTGATGTATATAATTTGGTGGTGTCCCTTATGTGCGCCTGTGCTGCCTAAATACTGCAGCCTTGTGAAGGCAAAGGTTTAACAAGTAGTTGTTTTTATTTAGGATTCAGACCGTTAGGTTTCCTGGTACCCCTCTCCTTGTAACTATTGTATGCCTTCTGGAAAGGAGACGCGATGTTAGAACCTGACGATTGAGGATACACTTATCACGCAATCGTATTCTACAAAGATTCAGGTCAAGCCGGCAGCCCTCCTGATCCCCACTGATCTTTTTCTTATTCTATTAGTGGAGGAGTTTTACGGTACCCAGTACCAAAGTGGCTCCTTTTCCTTATTAAATGTGGGGAGTGTTTTTCACTGCCTTGTCGTAGCAAATCACCGTCACTGCAAGGTATAAGACTCAGCACATCATCCAATTCTTCAATAAACTGGTTTCCAGCTTATTGAACGAGACTAGGCAAAACAACCTCAACTGAAAAACCAACTAACGAACTCGCACAAATCGTCACTGCCACCAATTGGGCGTGACAGTCTTATAGTTTCTTTTCTGCAACGATTATACCTGACTTGATACTTGAAGAGGGGAAAAAAGAACGCTGCTGTGTCGCATTCCGCTCATGCGCTAGTTAAATTAATGCGCACACAACTTGTTTGAAAGTAGGGAAGAGGATATGGAGTGAGATTTGCTGCGCCTCCTGCAACGCTCCTCTCCTGATGCTCTGCTGCTTTGTGCTGCCGAGCTTGTCGAGTGGGATTGTGCGTGTGTGTGTTAGGTGTCAAGGCTGGCAGGAGCCTGACGTGGCTCTTGATTTGCTAACCCTTCCTCTCTTGCTTACCGCCACTGGCCTGTGTATCTGGATCGACGGGCTCTGATCGATCTTTAGCTCGGCAAAGATTACAGAAGGGAGATTAAACGAAATTTAGACAGCAGCAGACTCAACTCAACTAATACCGAAAAGTTCCTCACACGACACCTTTTGACTTGAACAAGACATATGTACAAAAGAAAGCAGGCTGGAACACTGTTGATCCAGTGATATATCTCACACGGATGAACACACAGATGAGTCCTCCAACACTGGGCTTTATAAAACAGTTTCATTCTAATTATGTTAATCTTCGATCAGTTACCTGCTGCACTCAAAGCTGCGGCAGTAAACAGTGCGCTGCGGCTAGAGCGTGTGACAGCAGATGGTGGAAACTGGAAACACTATCGGCATGGATAAAGAAAGGATGTTTTGTGTTTTGCACCACCCAACGATGGAGAAACACAACCTGAAACGTGGCCAAGAGGCCCTTGTGGGCAAAGCAAACTTTATGGCTTGATTTACAAAAACGTGCAAAAGCGCTTAGGTGCGCAACAATGCTGCAAAAGCGCCTCTCGCTGTTCTCCTAATGTGGGACAGGACATTGTACGGAAAGGGAAATAGTGGGTAAAGTCTTGTGGAATCAGTGGGTAATAAAGTCTTTTGGAATCAATGGGTAAAGTCTTGTGGTTATATATATACTTATCAGGACTGCGGTTGCATGCAACATCATCAATGGTTGCAAGATATTGTATTTTTTTGAAATAAGGACATCATTCGTTGGTCACCACAGGCACCAGAGCAATAGTCTGTTTTAAAGTGGCTATATATATCTAGAACGTAGTGCCACGCGACTGGCTGTCACGGAAGTAAATGCGGGGAGAAGAGCAAAAGCAAGCTTTTTGACCCATTGAGAATGATCCTTCAATATATAATTAGTCGAATTAGAGTACTGTGTAGACACTTCCCTATCCAACAAGCAGAAAAGGCACAAGGACATCACATGCCTTGTTTACTAAACGTAGCAATAATCGGACACCGCAAAACCCTCCACACCAACCTGCAAGGAGCGAGCAACAGGCACCATCTACAGCAGCCACACACGAAACCCACTTCCCAACCTCACAGTTACAGGTCCGCATGCCGCGGCGCCACAACACACAATCTGGTTCCCCGGCGTATCGTATCAACTGGCACTGGCCATCCCTTACCTCTCCTGCTTACAAAGTCAGGTATACCAGCAGTCGGTTGCTTTCCGTTGTTGTAATTCCCAATGCCTTATGCAAAAATCGTGGTTTATCGTGGCTGGGCGGATGAACAATACTTTGCTACACCGGACTGCAGATGATGAAATATATCTTCTGCTATCAAGGCATTCCCTTGCTACCTCAAGGAGAAAAAGCAGCCTTAGGAGAAGTATGTGTATTTGAATTTTGCACCTTGTCATGGACGAAAAGCCACGCAATAGAAGGAAAAACCGAGAAAAGACATTGGAAGTATCATCGTGGTGTCCTGCTTGCATTCGAAAATACTTACGCATACATTGTACCATGGCCACCTTCCCACCCAGTCTAACAAAGGAGAGGAGACACACAAATGATGTCCAGGTCAAAAGTCAGTAGAAAGCAAAACGCGTTGAGGGACCGGTGTACACATTGCTGTCTGACAGTCTGCTGGTAGGAATAAGCTAGTCCGCACGACTAAGGGAGGAGGCTGCGTAGGTGCTCGCACCAGGCGACTCCCCATCTAAACATCGGGCTAAGTGACGGTGTAAACCACATCAGAGAACATGGCCGCCTGCCGTCATCCTCAATTTTGGATGGCGCTGAGCTCCTGCCGTCGTTCACAGCTCTGGATCGCTGTAAGCTCCTCTCATCTATATGTCGGGTGTAAACCACATCAGAGAACATGGCCGCCTGCCGTCATCCTCGACTTTGGATGGCGCTGAGCTCCTACCGTCGTTCTCAGCTCTAGAGAAAGTTAAGCTCCTCCCAACTATATGTCGGTGCAAACCACATCAGAGAACATGGCCACCTGTCGCCGTTCACAGCTCCGGATAGTGATCAGTTCCACATCAAACACCTGCGTTTGAAGGAGGGGAGAGCGCAGTAGCTTGTGAGAGAAGAGGTGTATTGTATTTGTGAATCTCCCTTTCCTTGATAGATGTGAGGAAGGATTTTCTCTGCTTGCATGCTTTTTTGATGTTTACAATATGAGGGAATGGTTTCTCTTTTTGTTTAGGATCTGCCGGTAGTGATGACCAGCATGATTGAGAGATACGGAGACGGCATGATTAAAGGTTGAGGACACTCGCATCAGGCAATCCCCTCTAAGGATACATCAGGCAATCCCCTCTAAGGATGCATCAGGCAATCCTCTCTAAGGATGCATCAGGCAATCCCCTCTAAGGATGCATCAGGCAATCCCCTCTAAGGATGCATCAGGCAATCCCTCTAAGGATGCATCAGGCAATCCCCTCCAAGGATGCATCAGGCAATCCCCTTTAAGTGCAAAATATCAATGTGGGCCAGAGTGTTGGAAAAAACGTCGAATCAAGCCAGGGAGGATGTGTGCTGGAAAAAGCAACAATAGTGGGCCAAGGAGGATACGTGCTGGAAAAAGTATCAATGTGGGCCAGGGAGGGTGCGTGCTGGAAAAACATCTAAAAATACCAGGGAGGATTTGTGCTGAAAACATCACTCATGTGGGCCAGGGAGGATGTGAGCTGAAAGACAGTGCTAAGGCTGAAAGGGCTGGGCAGGAGAAAGGGGCAAGGCACAGAACTGGGGAGTGAGGAGCAAGGTATAGAAATAGGACGGACCTATTGTGAGCCTTATTGTATACAGGATAAAGAAAAATTACACAGGCAGTGGAAACCATTTCGCCTGTCTGAATATACAAGCAAAGCAAAGGTGACTTCGATATCTTGTCCTTTTCTTCCTCCTTTTCCGTTTCTGCTCTTCTCTTGTCTACTCGTCTCCCTTCCCATCCCTTCGCTCTCCTTCCCTACTACCGCTCCTCTACCTTCCCTCATATTTTATTCGTCCAGAGCACAGTCTGTAACCAGGCAGACCTCAAAGACAGCGCTCGAGACCCAACCTCCTGTTTACCAAACTTTTCTCGGCATAAACGAAAACCTGCACGAACCCAAAGACGATCTGACTCAGGCAACATAGGTAGGGTTGGCCAGAATTGTATATATACACCGTATATTACCGTATGTTCAGTGATTTCCCTGCCAAAAATACCGTATATACACCGTATATATATATATATATATATATATATATGTATGGTTCTGGCCAACCCTAAACACAGGAATGGCATGACATACCCTGATCTCCACCCACCTCACACTGCTTGGCACTAAAGAACGTGGACGGACCAACAGGTGGGCCCAGTGCTGGTGGTACGATGATCCGTCGCTGCTGGCCAGCTCGCATGCCTCGGATACCCTCCTCAAACCCTGCGCAACACGAGCAGCACATGTTAACTGTGACGCCCCCCATTGTAACCATTGTCACCATTGTAACTATTGTGACCATTGTAACTATTGTGACCATTGTAACCATTGTAACCATTGTAACCATTGTAACCATTGTAACCATTAACCATTGTAACCATTGACTGTGACACACACATACACACACAATGCGCAAGTTTGTGGGGAGCAGCCTGCACGCTTGGAATGCTCCTCACAAGCTACGCTAGTAAGGATTCCAGGAAGAATGTGTATGTTTTATGTGTGTGTGCCACACACATGCACAACGCGAATCTTCAGGGCAGCTTGCATGCCTAATGTAGTCATGTGCAGCAAAAGAAATGCGTTCCGCATTCAGTGAATGTGCCACACCACATCAGTTATCATGGGAGCTCGCATGCCTTGTGATGCCCTCCTCAACACCCGTCCTAAAAAGAAAAGCAAACATTTTTGATTACTACAAATCTATACATGTGCCACTAGGGTTAGAAAGGACCATATACGTACACCATCTATGTTAACCCCCCTGCTAAATAAGCCGTATTTATGACACCGCATAATACCAGAGGAGGTCAGCGGAGCAAATGTCCTGGAATGTGACCTTTTTGATGCAGACCATGATTGCTGAACATAACTAGTCGGTTTACAAAGTTTGGGGTCAATCGGACCACCCCAGGGGTCTGGGTGGGTTTCCCGTTCAAATTTTGGCACTGAGTTTTCACATTTTAGGCCACCATTCCCCAACCAGAGCCTCTTTTCATCCCAAAACAAGATGGCAACACTTCCTTTATGATGCCAAATCACCCTGGGTTTTAAAGAGTAGATTTGGTGAAGGTTGGTTTTCCACCTTTTTGGCACCCCTTTTGTTGATTTCCTCCAAGTGAAAATGGAGTATCTGACCAAATACCTGGTCATTTTGCCCCATTTTTGTTGCAATGATATTCTTTATTGAGATCTGGACGATTCATACAAAAATGACGCAAATCAGGTCAGTGGGTGGTGAGATATGAGAGAATGGTGGTGAAAAATAGGGTTCACGCCGCGGGCAATTAGACATGTGCACCTATGTCTGCAAATCTAAAGCTCAGGTGTTATGAGTAGACTACCTTTGGGTCCTACGCTTAGAGTTTGGAATCATGGGTGCCCATACTCAATTCACAATTCTAAAGTACCCCTGTTTGGGGCCTCCGTTGACCCCCTCTGGTATAATATACATATATACCGATGTATATAGTTTAGCCAGCTTTGCGCGTAACACAAAACAAGGTCGTGGTGAGTCAAAACGCGTGCTTTGGGCACCCTTCAACCACTCTGTCCAGCACAAGGAATGCATACTTGTGTGGCGAATGCCACAGATAACACTACACACTCCACACGTACTGCAAAGAACCAAACAAAATGTAGACGGTGCGCAAGGTCGCACTCATTGCCTACAAGCATCAGGCTCGTTTGAGATGCTACGCACATTGTGCAAAAAACACGAACAAAATGTAGACGGTGCGCAAGGTCGCGCTCATTGCCTACAAGCATCAGGCTCGTTTAAGATGCTACGCACATGGTGCAAAAAACACGGACAAAATGTAGATGTGCGCAAGGTCGCACTCATTGCCTACAAGCATCAGGCTCGTTCAAGATGCTACGCACAAAATGCAAAAAACTCGGACAAAATGCAGAAGGTGCGCAAGGTAACACGCAAGCATCAGGCTCGTTTGAGATGCTACGCACACAGTGGGAAGCTATGAAGAGGAAGAGTTGAATTTGCGGGTGCGCCTTGATCAAAGTTTTGGCAGTGTTAATAAGCCTCCTTACTTGTCAAGATTTTGATTGCATGTGGGTCAAATTTGAGAGCTAGCCGCTCAACAAACCTGCAACACATAGGCTTTGCTGGCTTGGCTTGCGTGGGCCTGTGTCAGGTGCAAGCTGTCGTGGTGTGCGTGCTTTGCATGCTTTTGATGAAGCGTACCATTTGGCTACATGACAGGTAAGCGGATCTTTTCCTAAGGCACAGGCACAGCACGCGCTTGCACACACACACACACAAATACACAAACACACATACACACACATAGGTGCTTCTCACCTGGGATCAAGCCATTTACTCCCAGCCGTGTTTGCGCTGCCCGGCCTTTTCGGTAAGACGAATCAATGATGGCACCTGTGTGTTTGTGTTTGTGTGTGTGTGTATGTGTGTTTGAGTGTGTGCGTATGCTCCAGTGTGTGTGCGTGCGCATTGCAACAAAAGCACGCAGCACTTCACCCACCGGACTCGTTATAGCCGTTGTAGTTAAACAGCACCTCTTGTCCCTGAACAGGTTGCGGCCCCTCCCCGAGTTTGAAATCTTTGTAGATCAAGCCGTTTGGGGTGGTGCTGCAAAAGCGTGACGTGTGTGTATGTGTGTGCGTGACGTGTGTGTTGTGCATGCAGCAGAGTGAACACGCGTGTGTTGTGCATGCAGCAGAGTGAACACGCGTGTGTTGTGCACGCAGAGTGAACACGCGTGTGTTGTGCATGCAGAGTAACACGCGTGTGTTGTGCATGCAGCAGAGTGAACACGCGTGTGTTGTGCATGCAGAGTAACACGCGTGTGTTGTGCACGCAGCAGAGTGAACACGCGTGTGTTGTGCATGCAGAGTGAACACACGTGTGTTGTGCATGCAGGGTGAACACGCGTGTGTTGTGCATGCAGCAGAGTGAACACACGTGTGTTGTGCATGCAGCAGAGTGAACACACGTGTGTTGTGCATGCAGCAGAGTGAACACGCGTGTGTTGTGCATGCAGCAGAGTGAACACGCGTGTGTTGTGCATGCAGCAAAGTGAACACGCGTGTGTTGTGCATGCAGAGTAAACACGCATGTGTTGTGCAGCAGAGTGAACACGTGGCATCCTGACTCGCGTTGTGGACACTGCAGTTTCACCATCGATTTTTTTGTCCTATTTTCCATGGAACGTGCTCTTTGAATGAAGCATATGCAATTCAAAGGCATGCAGCTTTTATATGTAGAACGAACATTCAAAGTGAGCTCGTTTGCATGGCCTGCTGTGAGGGGATGAATGAACAGTCAGCTTTGTATGTGTACGTATCCGTGTGCGTGTGTATGTGCATGTGTCCGTGTGCGTGTATATGCGTGGGCACGTATGTGCGTAAGTGTGCATGAATGCGACACTTTATGCGTGAATGCCCCATCCACAGCCCCATGCCAGACCACATCAGACACCCAGTCGCATACGCATGACCCACAGAAATAAATGATTGTACTACAACCTACGCATGAAAGTGACACTACGGTCCAAAGGATGCCGTGATCCTAATTGTGAATTAAAGTGTGATGTAAGTGTTTACTGATGAAAGTACACACCTGTAGCCATCCCCAACAACCAGCACATCAAAGCCCTTCCTAATGAAGCCCGGGAAGTCCTGAGGCACGCGGTTTTGCACTTGGATGCGGCGGTTGAAGTTGTACACCTGCATCAGGAGCAGGGTGTGTATGCGTTTATGTGTGTGCGCGTGTGTGTGTTTGTGCGTGTGTGAGTGTTTGTTTGTGTACCTGTGTGAGTATGTGTGTATGCATGTGTGTGCAGATGTGTGTGTGCGCGTGCATGTGTGTGCAAATGTGTGTGTGTGTGTGTGTGTGTGTGTGTGTGTGTGTGTGTGTGTGTGTGTGTGTGTGAGTGTGTGCGCGCGTGTGTGTGAGTGAGTGTGTGTGTGTGTGTGTGTGTGTGTTTGTGAGTGTGAGTGTGTGTGTGTGTGTGTGTGTGTGTGTGCAATGTATGTCTTGTGAACTTCGCAAACTTCAGCGCAAAATGCACAGATGCATGACCCGCGTTTTTGCACCACGCACCACACAAGAGGGACTGACCTGTTTTTCTGATGCAGTCAGTTTAGCTACATCTGCCTCTAAAATGCTGGTAGCGTTCCCTTCCTGTGTATGGGGTCCAAGCAATAATTGAGGGCATACTTGCATGCGCGCGAGAAAAGGTAGTCACCACGCGCCAAAGTGCAGGATTCAGCAATTCTATAGGTCTCAGCAATGCTCACAGGGATAGGAGAGGATGTGGGAGGGAGGTCCGAGGGGCCTGCTCTTGCTTCAGGCGTCAAGAGAGGGAATGGCAATAGCGAGATCAGGCTGAGCACATTTCTTCGCGAGCACTGGCTTTGCTGAGGCTCTTGAAGGAGGGGAGCAGCTCGTGGGACCGACAAAGGTCTTTCCTGACAAGGCGTTCTTTGCCGGGAGGAAGCCTTGTTGTGTCGGGACAAATTTGTGCAAGGACTGCTGGAACACAATAACGTCGGGTGCATGCTTACTTAAATTTTAGGTTATGTTTTGAGGCTACGTCCTATAATTATCCATCCTACGTCTCGTGAGGATCCACATCGGTATCACAATCAACCGACGCAGGGAACAGGTTCTCAAGCCTGCTTGCGGGACATCAAGAGCGCCTTTTCTTCCTTCATCGCCGCCATTTTTTTCTTCCTTTGGCGCAGCAACGTTGAGTACAGTCGCCACCAGATGGGCAGGTAAACGATCAGGCCCACCTGCGAACAAGGCACAGATAGAGAGCGGTTTGATCAGGACCAAATGGATTTGGAAATTACGAGGCAGGTGGGTTGTACACTGGACAGGTTGCAAGAGATCATCAGGAAGGCAATGGCAATCGTTATTTCCCGGCCCGCCGCTGACAACCCTGCCGTTGCTGTCGTCTAAATATACCTAGATCTACCCGTGGACAAAATATGTACTGTACCTGGGAAAAGCGTAGATAACTAAAGCCCATGTTCATTTTATTGGGCATGGATATGCTGTACATGTCTCTGCTCTGAATGTAGGGCAAGGCCTGGTAGAGCAGCAGCATCTCAGACAGCACCCCAACCGGATAGGCTGGAATGAACAGGGTGTACCTGCAAAATAGACAAAAAGGGCAAGGGGGCATCTTCTGGTTCTCTGAACTTACATACCTTCTCAGGGCAACCTGTAAGCCTGAAAATTGTACGTGAGTAGGGTTGGCTAGAACCATACATATACGGTGTACATACGGTATTTTTGGCAGGGAAACATATATATATTTGGAACACACGGTCATACGTAGGGCTGGCCAGAACTGTATATATACACCATATATGACCGTATATCTGGTGATTATTCTGCCAAAAATACCATAAACCTATACGCCGTATATATATGATTCTGACCAACCCTAGTCATATACAATGTATACACGGCTCTGGCCAACCCTGTATATGAGCAGTCAATGGATTGATGAGTGATCATGAGCACCAGAGCTTGCTCCAGTACGAGCGCCACACACAGGCTGTGCCACTTATCACCTTGTCACACACTAACAGCGCAGCTTTTTCTCTTCTTGCCGGCATAGTTATGCAGAACGGGCTGCTGTGGTGATACTCCTGCCCCTCTATCACACATTAACAGCGCAGCTTTTGTTCTTCTTGCCGGCATAGTTTTGCAGAACGGGCTGCTGTGGTGATACTCCTGCCCCTCTATCATACACTAACAGCGCAGCCTTTTCTCTTCTTGCCGGCATAAGTTGCAGAGTGAGCTGTTATGGCGCTCCTTCTGCCCCTCTGACACAGATCTGAATGAGCTTTTCCTTGCCGATTCCTCTTTTACTTTGCTATTCATGACCCACCTCAGCCAAGTCAAAACGTGGGGGCACTTGCCCACCAAGGTAAGGGCATACCAAGGGTAACGCACAACCTGCAAGTGTCACACAAACTGAAATACAACCTGTGAGTGTCATACACATTGAAATGCAACCTGTAAGTGCCACACGTACTAAAATACAAGCTGCAAGTGCTACACAACCTGCAAGTGTCACACAAACTGAAATACAACCTGTAAGTGCCACACATACTAAATTACAAGCTGTAAGTGCTACACAACCTGCGAGTGTCACACAAACTGAAATACAACCTGTGAGTGTCATACACATTGAAATGCAACCTGTAAATGCCACACATACTAAATTACAAGCTGTAAGTGCTACACAACCTGCAAGTGTCACACAAACTGAAATACAACCTGTAAGTGTCATACACACTGAAATACAACCTGTAAGTGCCACACATACTAAACTACAAGCTGTAAGCGCTACACAACCTGCAAGTGCCACACAAGCCGAAATACAACCTGTGAGTGTCATACACACTGAAATACTACCTGTGATTGTCAGACAAATTGAAATACCTACATGGGAGCACAACATTTTCCAACAAATATAGGTTACAAGGCATTGCAAGCAGGGCTAAGTCGGAACAGCCTGTCGCACACCCGTGCTAATGTGTCAGTGTGCTTGCATCTCCCAGGTATTCACTGCCTAAGTAAGTCACAGCCTAGTTTTCCTTCTCTTGTTTTTCTACTTCCTAGACTTGTGTAGTAAGCTGTAAGGGGGGCAGCAGGTGATCAGCATGATTCTGATGGCATTCTAATGGCAGTACTGAGATGTTCATGTGCTCATGTGTGGTTACGCATCTTACAGAGTAAAAGACGTGCTGCAAGATTTTGATGAGTGTGTGCATGTAATTTTGTGAGCACGTGCATGTGCATGAGTACTTGTGCATAGTAACGTGTGCACATAACAGACAATGACCCCTTTCAAGTGCGGTCACACCAAAACCCTGCTTACGATGCAGCGGAAGACGTATGACAGAAACAGCACGGGCCTCTTGTGTATGCTACTTCCGCATGCATGCAGGCCTACACAGCACGGGCCTCTCGTGTTTGCTACTAATGCATGTTATTCCTCTTTATATTCTCCAGGTGGGACGTTGTGTGTCTCTGCTTCCATCGGATGGTGCAGGACACGAATCAACATCCTTTCCTGATCCATGCCGCTAGTGTTCACACTACCTGCGTTCTTTTCATTTCTTTTTTTGCATGCATGCAGGGGGCAAATGACAAATCAACAACCAGGGTTAGATCATGGGTGTGTAGGTGTCAACAGTGAACATCATCGTATGTAGCCTGCATTCGAAGGTACTGACCTCTGAGATCGCCCAAGCAGCAAGCATTGCTATGGCAGCCGGAGAAAATTGGATCTGTGGTGCATGTGCAAGCAAGTGTGTGTGTATGTTTGTTCATTTGTATGTGTGTATGTGTGTGCATGTGTTTGTGCTTGTTTGTGTGTGTATGCATGTGCGTGTTCGTTTGTGTGCGAGTGTGTGCGTGTTTGTGGACGCGTGCGACAAGCCGCAAGAGTGCTGCATCTCTGCTTTCAGCTCTTCACTTTGTAACAAATGCAAAGGCTTAGGAGCAGAAACGGTTCAACGCAACCTGGAGCGTAAGTTGTGAGAACATAACATGGGTTATTGTCGACCGCAGTGTAGCTGCACAGCTGTAGATGTCTCAATATGTCTTCATGAGACCTGTTTGAGCTGGTGATGGAGGATAAGCGCACTATGGTGGTGGACTATGCAGGGAAAAGGGAACACTACTAGGAAGTACCATTGCCTGTTTATACTGTGGGAAGTGCCTGTGGGTCTCCATCAGCTGCTTGAATTGAAAGCAGTACCTCTTTCCTTTCAGCATTAAGGATAAGGTGTGGGTGTGGGTATGGATACGTGTGCGTGTGCGTGTGCAGGTGCGTGTGCAGGTGCGGGTGAGGTTGTGGGTCTGGTGCCGAGTGTGCGGAAAGAGATCTTGTAGAGCTTCGCTTCCATCGGGGCTTAACACAGGGTTTATAATTAAGGATGATGCCCAAACACAAGGGTAAACACACACACACACGCACGCACGTGTGTGTGTGTGTGTGTGTGTGTGCGTGTGCGTTTGGGTGTTGCAAACAGGACGTGTGGAACCAGCTTGCCTGAGGAATCTCTTTGAGAACGAGGAATAAGATGTTGGAGCGGCCTCCCCATTGCAGCAGGGCCATGGCTGGGCTACTCGGAACAAGACCTGCACGCGTGTGCTTATGTGTGTGTGTGTATTTATGTGTGTGTTTGTGTGTGTGTGTGTGTGTGTGTGTGTGTGTGTGAGAGATAGGAAAGAGAGGCGCTAAACTTGTGAGACGAGCAGGCAACGCACTCTCACCGATTGCTGCGTGCACAGTCTCCAAGATGGCAAGCCCTTGGAAGATGCCTGCGTGTGGTGGTGGTGGTGGTGGTGGTGGTGGTGTGTACATGTGTGTGTATGTGCGGTATGTGTGCGTGTATGTATGTGTGTGTGCACGCGCTTGCGCCTTTGTGTGTGTGCATGTGTGTGTATGTGTGTGTGTCCGTGTGTGTGTGTATGTATGCGTGTGTGTGTGTGTGTGTGTGTGTGTGTGTGTGTGTGTGTGTGTGTGTGTGTGTGTGACGAAGCTAGAAGTTTGATAGTCACCTGCATACAAGCTGCATGCCCGATACATGCTCCCCACGTCTCCTCCTGAGCTCCCAGCACTGCCTATAAGGGAAACCAGGCAGAGCAGCCATCCAATGAACTGCACAAAATTGTACAAGAAAAGGTACGCTGTTTTGACTGGCATGTTTAAAAACTTGTAGGTCTGCAAGGCACAGGTTTTTTATTTTCGCAATGCACTCTGCCAAGCATTTAAGCTGCAAGTTAAACACCAGCGTAGCATGTCCAAGCAGGCAGTGTACACAGGGGAGAGGCACGAGAGCACGTGCGACCGTTCCTCGAGCTGCCCGCAAGGTGTGTTCAGTCCTGTGTGTTGCGTTCTTGCATCTATTGGGGGGGAATGCTAGGGTTCTCTAGGTGCTAGATTGCACACTGGGGTACCCCACTTGCAAACCACTGTTTCAAATCGCATTCCCGTTTAAGAGATCCAGGACTTACCATCATGTCTCTTGCACAAGACTTTCTGGGAGAAGTTGGAGCACACTGCCTCTCCCGTTTTCATTCTGGGCGTTCGCTTGTACATTGTACATTTGTACAGATAGTGGTGCTTGGTATATTGTACACAGGTAGTGGTTTTCGCTTGTTACATTGTACACAGGTAGTGTTTTTCGCTTGTACATTGTACACAGGTAGTGGTTTTGCTTGTACATTTGTACACAGATAGTGGTGCTTGGTACACTGTACACAGGTAGTGGTATTCGCTTGTACATTGTACACAGGTAGTAGTAGTAGTTTTCGCTTGTACATTGTACACAGGTAGTGGTTTTCGCTTGTACATTGTACACAGGTAGTGGTTTTGCTTGTACATTTGTACACAGATAGTGGTGCTTGGTACACTGTACACAGGTAGTGCTTTTCGCTTGTACATTGTACACAGGTAGTAGTAGTAGTTTTCGCTTGTACATTGTACACAGGTAGTGCTTTTCGCTTGTTACATTGTACACAGGTAGTAGTTTTCGCTTGTTACATTGTACACAGGTTGTGTTTTTGCTTGTACATTGTACACAGGTAGTGGTTTTGCTTGTTACATTGTACACAGGTAGTGGTTTTTGCTTGTTACATTGTACACAGGTAGTGGTTTTCGCTTGTTACATTGTACACAGGTAGTGGTTTTCGCTTGTTACATTGTACACAGGTAGTGCTTTTCGCTTGTTACATTGTACACAGGTTGTGGTTTTTGCTTGTACATTGTACACAGGTAGTGGCGCTTGACTTTGATGGCGTGGTGTGCGACTCCGTGGGGGAGAGCAGCCTGTCTGCCATCAAGGTGCGTGTGCGCTGCTGCTGAATTCTCTGGGGTGCGAGGGGGTCAACAGCTTGCGTGAAGAGTCAAGAATGTCAAGAGCCATAAGGAGGGGGGTCAATGCTTGCGTCAGGAGTCGAGGACGTCAGTGCACCTCAAAAAGCGAGTGCGCTGGTACTCCTGGTGACCCCCCCTTTTCCTGCACTTATTACAATCTTTGTTGCCTGTCACTCTATGGGATATCGTCATATTCATCCATATCATATGGACCATATGCCCTCTATCTCCATTTCTCTCTCTCTCTCTCTCTCTCTCTCTCTCTCTCTCTCTCTCTCTCTCTCTCTCTCTCTCACTCTCTCTCTCTCTCTCTCTTCTCTCTCTGATCACTCACTATATCCCTATAGACTGTAACTTCTGCAGGCAGTCGCAAAACTCTGGTCTGACGCGATAGGCGGCACACCACACACACACGCACACACACACTCAAACGCGTGCACACACTCACACAACTGTGTCTTTTTCCCCATCATTTCCTGTTTGATTCCTGTACCTTCCTTCTAGGCTGCAGCAAAACTATGGCCCGACGTGTTTGACACGCCAGCTGCAGTGGCAAAGAGCGAGGAGCTAGTGGAGAAGATGCGCATTGTCAGGCCTGTGATAGAGACAGGGTGGGTGTGGAAGATGGAATACCGCACGTGTTGCGCATGACTAGCCTCGTGGCTTGTTTTACAGACAGTGGGGAAGGTGAAAAGTGCACAAGCCTAGGGTTGAACTGTATGTTATACACTGTATGCTCTACCGAGTACACCCATGCTGAATTATTACGCTATGGTTTGCACTGCATTTCTAACGCTATGTTCTACACTGTGTTGTACACTGTATGTCATGCACTGCATTTTTACACTGTTTTACAATGTATGTCATTGATGGTTTACCTAAATAGTACCTGTTTATATTTCCGTGTACATAATAATATTAGTTTTTGAAGTACAAGTGTATGGTCCTGGCCAAACCCTACAACGGCCTATGTTGGTGGAAAGGGTGTCTTGCCCTTGTGGGATAGTGGAATAGTGGATAGTGGATGGTGGAATAGTGGATAGTGGAATAGTGGATGGTGGATGGTGGAATAGTGGATGGTGGAAAGTGGATTGTGGTATAGTGGAAATGGTGTCCTGCCCATGTGGGATAGTGGCAACACTGCAACAGTGGTACGGTTGCAGCCCCCCTCGTTTATCAGAGCTTGGAGATATCCTGGAGATATAGCTGATGTGCTGAACCCTCCCCTCTCTCTCTCCCTCTCTCGCTCTCTCTCTCTCTCTCTCTCTCTCTCTCTCTCTCTCACTCTCTCTCGCACTCTCTCTCTCTCTCTCTCTCTCTCTATCTCTCTCTCTATCTCTCTCTC
>Ga0307968_1002092_pt1 | contig 16493 bp, 16 predicted proteins | sample OrgLakmetagen650_FD_201834 | JGI IMG/M metagenome (GOLD analysis project Ga0307968, IMG submission 201834) | Saline water microbial communities from Organic Lake, Antarctica - #650 | ecosystem: Environmental > Aquatic > Non-marine Saline and Alkaline > Saline | place: Antarctica: Organic Lake... | reverse complement strand
GTTCGGTACTCCAGAGATATGGCGATGGTGCTGACGGCTTTCTGGTTTGGTCTTCGTTCATCAGAGTTGGTCAGCATCCGAGTTAGCGATGTCACTATGAACTGGGATGCCCGCCCACCCAGGCTGGACCTCTATATTCCAAAGTCCAAGGGAGACCGGCAAGCGCGGGGCAGAAGCGTGGGCATGGAAGAACTCCAAAATCTTTGCCCAATGCACGCGATACGCCAATGGCTTGAAGATCGTAGCGATGGCGTGGACGTCAAATCCAGTCAGGAAAATGAAGACTACCTGTTCAGCAAGGTGGACAGGTGGGGCGCGGTTTGGTCAGAGCCACTGCATGCAAATTCGACGAACAAACTGCTCAAGCGGTTGCTGGAAGAATCAAACGTCGGTGTAGAGGATTATAGCAGTCACTCATTGCGCCGTGGGATAGCCAACTGGGTTGTTGACAGCGGGGCCAGTCTGAATGAGCTAATGGATTGGGTAGGATGGTCAGACCTTCGCTCAGCAAAACGCTATGTGGACGAAAAAGGTTCGTTGCCAAATCGTCTAATGGATCGAATGAGCAATGCTAAGCCTAATAACAGCCTGTTGGATGCGAATAAAGTCGATTACTAACTGCGCCGCATGGCAACTCCGGTGAGACAGTACCCAAAATCGCAAGGAATTAGAGTTGGTAACTTTCACCGTTGAATGGTGGGCGCCCTCAAATCGACCCATTTCAGTTGATCTGCTCGCCCGTTAGTGGCATCAGCTCATCCAAAGCCTTCGGCCACTTGAAGTTCTCCTTCGCCAACGATTTGTAATAGAGCACAGAATCGTTGTCTTCCCACATCAGGCACTTGATCTTATTTCGATGCCGGTTGGTGAAAACGTAAAGCGCTCCGGTAAACGGATTGTGGCCCAGCTCCTGTTCAACCAATACGGCCAGGCCCTGGGCCTGCTTACGGAAATCAACGGGCGCTCGGTATAGATAAATCTCTGGTAACGACAAGGACGGGCGCAAATATCGGTGGCACATCACAGCTGTCTCAGAACAGCGCCGAGCAACTCGATGTTGCCGGCGTGTAAACCGGTGATGGAGACACCACCGGGAAGTACCACGGCCAGGCCATCAACTCTGCCAATGCCAGCGCCAGAAACAGAAACGACCCGAGCGAACCCGGTGGCCGCTTGATCCTGCTTTGGAGAGCCTTCAGGCGGAGCCAGCTTCTGGCGCCAGTAAACAAATTGATGATAAACCAGCGACTGTTGTTTGCAGTAAGCGCTGCCGGATACACCAGAGGCTTCCCAGTCAGTGATATGCTGCTGCCAGACGTGCGCTCGTTCGGTTGAGGTCATGCTGATTCCTCATGGAATGGGTGAGGAGTCAGTGTGTGTAATCGGCGAGCCGGAATGTAGGTGCTGATTTATTGGCTTACCATATTGCCAACGAACAAAAGGAAAAAAGCGAGCAGTCTAATGCCGACATGGACTTCTAAGGACTAAGGCATCCAACTCAACGGCTATTGAAAAATGGCAATAAACGTCGTTTTATCGCCATTTTTAAACTGCGGCAAATAACAGCGGATCTTCACCGGCGCTAACAGCTGGCACAGGCAACGACAAAACCGTTGTTCTGCTGCACGGCATCCCCACTTGGGGCTACCTTTTCCAACAGACCATTCTGGCTCTGGTAGAGGCCGGATTCCGAGTGATTACACCCGACCTTCTGGGCCATGGGTTTTCTGATCGGCGCGACTGTTTTGACCGCTCCTTTCAGGATCAGGCGCGCATGGTAGTTGCGCTGCTTTCTGCCCTGGGGCTGTCCAGAGTCGATCTGGTGGGGCGTGACACAGGCGGGGCTGCAGGTTTGATCCTGGCCATTGAACTCCGCCATCTGACTGACCATCTGGTGATCTGCAATTCGGTCTGTTATGACCGCTTTGATGACGACATGCTCGACTTTGGTCATCCCATGCGCTGGAAATCGCGACCGCTCCCGGATTTGCTAGAAGCGCTCGAGGAGAGCCTCGATATGGGTTTATCGGATTCAACCCGACTAACGCCAGAATTCCGCGCCGGCATGCTCGCGCCCTGGTCCAGCGAAGAGGGCAAGCTCAGCCTGATCCGAAATGCCTCTGCACTCAATGCCAACCAGACCATGGCCCTGGTGGATCGCCACGGCACCATCGAGGCTCCGACACTAATTCTTTGGGGTATGGAGGACCCCTGGCAGAGCGCCGAAGACGGCCAGCAATTGGCCAGCGAGATCCCTGGTGCACGATTTCAGCCAGTGGATAGTGCATCCCACTGGCTTCCGCAGGATGCGCCTGATGCCTTCAACAAGGCATTGCTGAATTTTCTGCTATGAGGAAGAAACATGCGCATTGCCGATCGATGGTTTGAAAAAAACGCATAGACGACTGCATTATCCTGCTGTGGGAACCCCATGTTGCAAGACTGGACCAATGCAACACGGGGCACATAAAGGGCCGCGATGCTAACATGCTGGTAGACCGCAGCATGGGTATCAGCAGCCTGAAAGAAGCAATGGCTAAACTTGCTCGACAAGTCACTCACTGCCGTTGCTACGCACAGCCACACGGATTACGTGGGCAGCCCATACGAATTTGATCATCGTCTTGTCCACCCATTGGAAGCCGAATAACTGAACCAGCCGGACACCTTCCCGGTACTGTGCAGTGGCCACTGACCGGTCTGCATGAATTTATAGAACGTCAGGAATATGATGCGCCGGATATCATGATCGGCGCCTATCCCCACAAAGGCTTCGACCTCACGACCTTCAGTGTACCAAGAGCCAAATCCGCAAGACCGACCGACGAGGGTGACGTGCTGGATCTCGGCAATTCGGCGTTTGAAGTGCTTCACCTTCCGGGGCACTTTCCTGCCAGCATAGATCTTTGGGAAAAATCTACTGGCACGTTATTTTCCGGCGATGCCGTTGACTAGCGGGATTCAAGAAAACCTCGCCAACCACCCAAGTAGGTAATTTCGTCGGCGCCTTCCAGCCCTATGGGCTCGCAGATAAAGCCTGACACCCATCGACCATTCGCCAGTTCTACTTTGCCGATACCCAGGGGCGCAGGAATACCCGCCACAAAACTGCCGAACTGATCCTCCGGCACCCGCCAGATTTCTACTGGCAGACTGATGCCGCCAGTTTCATCACGGAACATGCCAGGGCGCAACGGCGGCCCACCTGCCAGCAGGTACATGCGGTAACAGTTGGCGGTTTCGGTCGTTTCTGATAACACAGCGTTGCGACTGGTGAGCTGGTAGTTCAGGGGTAGCGCGCTAAGGTGGGCGCCGCAAACCAGTACCTCTATACTACCGTTTGTGGGCTTCAGTACCGGGCTGACTAAGGCATCCTCGAGTGCACCAACGGTTTCGCTGGCCAGAGGGTGCAGGCGGCTGGCCAGCGCCAGCAGGACTTCGTCCTGGAAAGCGGGCATGAATAAAGTGCACCCTAGCGGCAGCCCGGTATCAAGAAACCCGGACGGCACCGCAATGGCGCTGTAGTCCAGCAGGTTCATAAAGTTGGTGTAGGTGCCCAAGCGACTATTGCGGGCTATCGGCTCTTGTTTCAGCTGGTCAATGGTATAAATAGTCGGCGTGGTCGGGGTCAGCATTACTTCGACCTGCTCCCATACCCGATCTGCCTTGTTCTTCAGTTCCCTCAGTCGGTACTGGGCCTGAAAGACCTCGGTAGCAGCGCCACTGGCGCCTTTGCTGATAATGCCTCGTGTTACCTCCAGCAGCGCTTCAGGTCGTTCCTGAATCAGCGGGCTGGTGGCAAGGTAGCGCTCGGCCACCCAGGGGCCTTCGTATAATAGTCGGGCGGCGTCCAGGAATGGCTGAAAATCCACTGTGACCCTCTCACCCCCTAAAGATTCCAGCTGGCGAACGGACTTGGCAAACAGTGCTCGGGCGGCCTCATTGCCGTCAAAGTCCAGATGATCATCTGCGGGTATGCCAAAGCGAAACTGTTCTGGCAGTGGGCGGTTGCCGATGGGGGGTTTGCGCTGCCAAGGGTCGTCAGGGTCGGTTTCGGATGCCACTGTCAGCACGCTTTGGGCCTGGTCAGCTGCGCGGGCAAAAATGGCGATGCAATCCAAGCTCTGGCAGGCGGGCACCACGCCGCGCACGCTTAGTCGTCCCAGTGTGGGTTTTAGCCCGATCAGGTTGTTGAATGCTGCGGGCACCCGGCCGGAACCGGCGGTATCTGTGCCTAATGCAAAGCTGACCAATCCGAGGGCAGTTGCAACGGCTGATCCGGAGGACGATCCGCCGGAAATGTAGTCGGTATTAAAGCTGTTGAGACAAGCGCCCCAGGGTTTTGGTGAGCGTGTACCCACCAACCCGGTGGCAAACTGGTCGAGGTTGGTTTTGCCTAATGGAATAGCTCCGGCGTTCACTAGGGCCTCGACTACGGCAGCATGGCGCTTCGGATAATAGCGATAGGTTTCACAGGCGGCGGTGGTGGGCATGCCAGCCACGTCAATGTTGTCTTTCACGGCAAACGGTACGCCGTACAGAGGCAGCTCATCCGGGCTGGTCTGCTGCAGGCGTTCTAGGTAGGGGGCCAGGTCCTCCTCTCTGGCCAGGAATATCCAGGCGTTATGATCGCTGAACTCCACTGCCCGTTGCAGCAAGTGGGAGACCACCGTGGCGGGTGTCAGATCGCCGCTGCGATAGGCCTTTAACAATGAAGGAATGTCGAGATTGATTGTGGTCTTCATAGGAATCTCATGCTGACAGGCTCCGGGCCGTTTCTGACACGGAGAGTTCAATGGATTTATAGGTCTGCCGGTCGTTCTGACCGATCGGTAGATCGTAGGTGATGGTGGCGCCGTAGGCTTCCGGTTGTTGCAGGTCGTTGCGGACCTTGTCGAACACCAGCAGGCGAGTGCCCAGATGAAAGCCTTCGTAAAGGTCGTGGGTCACCATGAAGATGGTAGTGCCGGTATCGTGCCAGAGCTTGAGGATCAGCTCATGCATGTCGCCACGGATGCCTGGGTCCAGCGCACCGAAGGGTTCATCCAGCAGCAGGATCCGGGGTTTCATGATAAAGGACTGGGCAATGGCCAGGCGTTGCTGCATGCCACCGGACAGTTCGTGGGGCCATTTGTTGGAAGCATGGGCCAGCCCCACGGACTCCAGCATGGCGTCCACTTTCTTCAGGGCTTCCCGGCGAGCTGAACCGAACAGTTTGCCCAGGAAGGGGCGCTGTTCCAGTCCCAGCAGCACGTTCTGGCGCACAGTCAGGTGCGGGAACACCGAGTAGCGTTGGAACACGACGCCGCGGTTGCGGTCCGGTTCTCTGGGAAAGGTGTTCCCCTCAAGCAACAGCTTACCCTGGCTTAATGTTTCCTGGCCCAGCATGATCATAGGCCGGGGGTGGCGGCTGTGCATTCCGGAAAGATGCTCCAGGGTGTCCCGGCGCGGCGAATCAGACGCTATAACCACAACGTCGGGCTTGAGGTTGGGCATGCAATCGTAGAGATCGTCGGACTCGCTGATCGGGCCGATGACCTCAAATTCCAGCTCGGTAAGCAGATCCACCAGTTCCACGGATCGCTTACTGCCGGTGTCCACTAACAGTATTCGTAGGCTCATGGTGCCTCCTGGAAGCCTGTGAAAATTGCACAATAAACGTGCAAAAAAAGCGCCAGAGACTCGATTGCGCTATTTTTGGGGTTCCTCTGTTTAATGAAAACCAGAGGCAAATCGTGGACGTCGCAGAGGTGTGATATTCTGTCGAGCAGAGACTCCCGTGGTTGAATTATCGCGTCTCACAGCAATTCGATTCCCTCGCTCCAGACCGCCAGCACGATACATCCCTCGGCGCTCGCAACCTGATGACTGCTGCCGGTCGGGCTTATGAGGAGCGTACCCGCTGGATAGTGGCCGCTCTCATCCTCTTGGCTTCCCTGAACGACAAAAATGTGCTCAACCCCCAGATGGGTGTGACTCGGCACCCGGGCACCGGGCTGATAGCGCAGCAAGGCTGATGACTGGGCGCCGGGTGGCTGTCCGTGCAGCGGGTAAAGCGAAACTCCAGGGCGAAATGCCTGCCAGTCTTTTTCCGGGAGGCTTGCAATTGCGTCAGGCGTCAGAGCGAAATGACGGGAGGGTTTGGTCATAATGTTTGCAACCGCGTGAGCAGCGCATCGGACCTGCAGACCGCGCCGAAGACACCACCTTGCATCTGAATCATTTTGAGCGCATGGCGGTGGTTGTCCGGGTCAGTGGCGCCACAGCAATCCTCAACCAACAGGCACTCAAAGCCACGGTCGTTGCCTTCACGCATGGTGGTATGAACACAGACGTCCGTGGTAATGCCGGTCAGGATGATATTGCGGATTCCGCGCACATTGAGGATCAGTTCCAGGTCGGTGGCATAGAAGGCACCTTTGCCGGGCTTGTCGATCACCGGTTCTCCGTCTAAGGGTGTGAGCTCTGGAATGATTTCCCAGCCGGGTTCACCGCGCACCAGAATCCGTCCGCAGGGCCCCTCATCACCGATGCCGGCGCCGATCTCCCGGGACCGCCAGCGTTTGTTAGCAGGCAGGTCACTCAGGTCCGGTCGGTGGCCTTCACGGGTATGGATAACGGTCATGCCGAGGGTGCGAAACCGGTCCAGTAGATTGCCGATCGGTTCGATTGGCTTCCGGGTCAGGGACAAGTCGTAGCCCATGCTGTCCACATAGCCTCCCTTGCCGCAGAAGTCGATCTGCATGTCGATGACGACTAGAGCGGTATTCTCCCGAGTGAGTTGATCGTCGTAAGGCCAAGCGTAGGGCCGCGAATCGAGTGTTTGCGCTGTCATTCCTTGTATTCCTTTGTCAGGAGGGTCTTTAGTGCAGCTAAAAGTTGACTGGACGTGCCGGTAGCTCCAAATAGTCCACCCTGCATTTCGGTCATGGTAAAGGTGGCATCTCGATGACTGCTTTCGGTGGCGGCAGTGCAGTCTTTCAACAAAAGGGTCTCCAAGCCTCGGTCGTTGGCCTCGCGAATGGTGGTGTGAACGCAGACGTCGGTGGTCAGCCCTGCCACGATCATGTGAGTAATGCCGCCAAGGCGAACAATATGGTCGAGGTCAGTTGCATAAAACGCACCCTTGCCGGGTTTGTCGATCACAATTTCGCCGGGTATGGGGGCCAGTTCGGGAATAATCTCCCAGCCGGGTTCCCCGCGTACCAGAATCTTGCCCAACGGGCCCTGGTTGCCGATACCGGGGCAAACCTGTTCGCTCCTCCAACGCTTGTTGAAGGGCAGATCCACCAGCTCGGGCCGGTGGCCTTCCCGAGTGTGGATGATGTGCATATGCGGAATGGCCCGAACCGCCTCCAGAACACTGCGGATCGGCGGAATCGTGGCCCGGGCGGCGCCAAGGTCAACACCCTGGGCGTCGATGTAACCGCCCGGGGCGCAGAAATCCTTCTGCATGTCGATGATGATCAACGCCACCCGTTCCGGAGCCACTGGACCATCACACGGCCAGCTATAGGGCCGTGTTTCGGGCACCGATAACCGAGCAGGTTTGCTCACCGCAGACGTCCAATAACGCCTTCAACCAAAAAGTCCATCTTCTCGGTTTCTTCCAGCGTCATAGTTTCGCCTTCAGCGACGAGCACAGTGCCATCCTGATCAAATATCGGGCCCGCCCAAACCTGGTAGTCACCCTCCCGAATCATTCTCTGTCGATCTGTGACTTCGGCAATAGCTTCGTCGCTGACCGCGTCACCAAAGTCACTAAGTTGTGCTGCGTTGGTAAGCAGGTCGCCGCGCAGATGCTGGGGCTTGAAGGTGCCGTCTTGGGTAGACTTGACGATGCCCACCATCATCGGGCCCCAATTCCAGATTGCACCTGTGAGCCAGCCTTTGGGTGCGAACTTGCTGGCATCGGCGTGGTAGCCGACGGAGTAGACTCCGCGTTCTTCAGCTACCTGCACGTAGTTGATCGGTGAGTCCACGTGGCCGGTGAGGACATCGGCGCCGTCGTCGATTAACGCTGATGCGGCCTCGGACTCTTTGCTTGGGTCAGACCAGCCAGAGGTCCAGATGACTGCAGTGGTGACATCCGGGTTGACGCTGCGGGCACCTCGGTTGAAGGCATTGATGTTTCGTAGCACCTGGGGAATCGGGTGAGCGGCAATAAAGCCAAGCTTGTCGGTTTTGGTCGTCATCCCGGCTGCAATGCCTGCCAAGTACATGGCTTGGTCGATTTCGGCAAAGTAGGTCATCAGGTTGTCGGAGGTTTTCAGGCCACCGGAATGAGCAAAGCGAACATCTGGATACTTCTCAGCTACTTTTAATGCATGGTCCAAATAGCCATAACTGGTGGGGAAGATCACTTCTACGCCGGAGCGGATCATTCGTTCCATGACGCGCTGAACGTCTGCGTTTTCCGGGATATTCTCGAAGTACAGGGTTTCCACATCGTCCATGTTTTCTTCAAGATACAATCGACCCTGATCCTGGGCATAGTTGTACCCGTAGTCTGACTTGGGTCCCACATAGATATAACCCACCTTGGTTTCCGCTGCAGCTGAAACGCTAACGGCGAGGAGGGTGCTTGCCAGGAGACTTTTGATTGCCTTTTTCATGGTCATTACTCCGGTTTTCTGGTTAGGGTTTACGTTATCAGTAAGGTTGTAAATACACTGGTTCAGTTGCCTTGAAAGACTGCTTTCAGGCCCTTAGGCATGCCGCCACCACCTGCCTTAAGGCCGCGGAAACTGAGCATCAGCACGACAAGGGGAATCAGGTAGGGCAGGGTTGCCAGCAAATATGGGGAAATATCCACACCCCACGACTGGAGACGCAGGTTTAGGGACTCGGATACGCCAAAAAGCAGGGCTGCTGGCAGCGCATACCAAGGATTCCAACGGGCAACGATCACCAGGCCAACGGCCACAAGGCCTCGTCCTGAGGTCATATATTCGACCCAGTTCGAGGTGTAATCCACCGCTAAGGCCGCGCCAGCAAAACCCGACATCAGGCCACCGAAGACAATAGCGGCGAACTGGTATGGCACAGGGCTGTGACCTAGATTGCGGGTAATGCCCGCGGACTCTCCCACAGACCGCCAGTGCAGCCCCGCAATGGTTCGGTACAGGAAAATGGATATAAGCGGAATGCTGACGAGGGTAACGAGTATGGTCGGGGTTAGTGCGGCAAGAAATTCACCAATAACCGGTAGGTCTGCAACGGCTGACCCTTTAAAGGAACCAAAACTATTGATTTTTTCGCCCACATACGGGATGCCGTAAAATGCGCTTAAACCCCCGCCAAGGATCATAACGGCTACGCCGCTGGCGATTTGGTTGGCCTGGCAACCCAGCACAAGAGCTGCGTGGACTAGGGATAACAGCATTCCTGCGCCGCACGCGGCCAGCACGCCCAGCCAAGGATCACCGGTAGTCGCTGTTACGGCAAAGCCGGTCATGGCGCCCACCAGCATCTGCCCTTCGACGCCCAGATTGATGATTCCACTGCGCTGGGTCATGATTTCACCGAGCACCACTGCGAGCACGGGGGTTGCACTTCTCAGGGCTGCGAAGAGCAGTGCCAGTATTTCGGTAGTGATCAGTTCCATGTAGATGCCCTGCGCCAGTTTGAAGAACGGATGACGATGCTCATGTCGAGGACCTCCGATACCAAAGCCCACCAACGGCAAGCACGATGATAAAGAGTAAGGCCTGTAGAATGTCTGCACTGGCTTTTGGCAGCTGCGCATAGAGCTGCAGGGAATCGGCTGATGCCATCAGTCCGCCCATCAGGATCGACAGTGGGATAATGCGCAGGAAGTGCTGCCCAGCCAGCCAGGCCACCAGGAATCCGGTCAGACCGTAACCGGTGGCCAGGCCGTCCTGAAGGCGGTTTTGGATCACCGAGGCCTCAGCAATGCCTGCCAAACCCGCTAGCAGGCCGCCAATGGCCATGACGACAAGAACGTTTTTTTCATAAGAAATACTGGCGGTGGCACCAACCCGGGGGTTGCTGCGGCTGACCTGCAGGCTCAGGCCCCAGCGGCTGTGGGTGACCAGGATATGCAGAATAACTGCCGCAACTATGCCGAATATCAGTCCCATGTGGACCCGCGTGTCAAAGAACTGCGGCAGGATGGCCCCTTCGGGGAACTCGACAGTTGCCGGCCAGCCCAAGGAATCTGGATTCTTCCAGGGACCGTGAACCACGAAGCTCACCAGTAAAATACCCACATAGTTAAGCAGTAACGTGGAAATGGTTTCGTTTACCCCCAGGCGCGTCTTCATCAGGCCCGGAATTGCACCCCACAGCGCGCCACCCAGCATGGCACCCGCTAGCATCAGCGGCATTAGCAGCCAACCGGGTTGGTCGAAAGCCAGCAGAACGGCACCCGTGCCGAACAATGCCCCTAAGTACAGTTGCCCTTCAGCGCCGACGCTGATTAGGCCAAGTCTTGCGGGTAGGGCAATAGCCAGCGCCGTCAGCAGAATGGGTGAGGTCTTGACCAGGGTTTCACTAAATGAATAGCCGTCACCAAATCCGCCCTTGACCATTTCGATAAACAAGTTGAGAGGAGCGCGGCCATTAATGGCAAAAAACGCCATAGTTACCAGGACGAACCCGATGACCATAATCAACGCCGGGACCCATGGGCCGCTGACAAACCATCTGGACTTCAAGGAATTGTTTCGGAAGAAGGTGCCAAAAGTCATCAAGTAGCTCCCGGTTCGGCATGTTCAGTGATGGCGAGTTCCTCTTCGTTCTGGCGAGACGTCATGGCACGTCCGATCTCGTATCGGTCAGCGCTGCGGGGGTCGAACAGCCCAGAGATTTCGCCACCCTGGAGAACCGCGATGCGGTGAGCGTGTTCCATCAGGTCATCAAGGTCTTCGGAAATCCAAAGAATTGAGGCCCCTTCAAAGGCTTTTTTAAAGAGCTCCTGGTAGATGTCGTGGGCTGCGCCCGCGTCCAGTCCCATGGTGGGATAGGCGGCAACAATCAGATCTTTCTCATCCTTGAGCTCGCGACCTACTACCAGCTTCTGCAGGTTGCCACCGGAGAGCTGGCCCGCCTTAAGGTCGGGATTGGGTGGCCGAACCTGATAGCGGTTCAGAATAGATTCGGTCTTAGTCCTCTCCGGGCCCCACTTGGTAAAGAAGTCGAGATCCCGGAAGTGGCTTAGGGAAACATTGACCGTAAGCGAAAGATCCGCAGCCACGGCGTTCACCGCAGGCTGCTCCGGTATATAGGAAACCTGGCGGGAGCTGATCGGGCGTCGGGAGGCAGACTGCAGTACGACTCCATCTATAATAAGTTCGCCGTCGGACAATGGCGTTAGGCCCACCAGGGCGTCTGCTAGCAGATGTTGACCATTCCCAGATACACCGGCGATGCCAAGGATTTCTCCCGGCTTTATTTCGAGGTTGATTCGCTTGATAGATTGAGGCCCTTGGCGGGCGCAGAGATTTTTGATGAGCACTTTGGCAGGTTTTTTAACCAACAACCCCCAATCGGGCGTTGTGACTGGCGCGCGATCACTGCGTTCTCCCATCATCATTTTTACCAGCGATTCTTCTGTACAGTCCTCTCGGCTCAGAGTGTTGATCAGCTTTCCGCCCCGCATAACCACCACCCTGTCAGCACAAGCCATGACGTCTTCCATCTTGTGGGTAATAAGCACCACGCTGCGACCACTCCCTGACAGCTTTCGGATCAAGCCCCAAAGTCGCTCTGCTTCCTGGGGCGGGAGCACCGATGTGGGTTCGTCCAAAATCAGCACCTGTGCATCAAGGTTGAGCACTTTGATGAGCTCCAGCAATTGACGCTGGCCCACTGACAGGTCACTGACAAGGGCTTCCGGGTCGAGCCCCGGTGCCAGTTCGCTCAGATAGCTGAGAATCTCGCCGGAGCTTGCAGCCGAGGTTTCAAACAGACGGCGGAAGGTCCAGAAGGGTGCCTTCGGGTACGCCAGCAACAGATTGTCCAGTACCGAGAGTGCCGGAATCAGGTTGAATTGCTGGAATACCATGCCTATCCCAAGGGACATGGCCTTCTGGGGGGATTCGATGGTTACTTCTTTACCATCGATCAGCAAGGCGCCGCCGTCTGGTGGGTAAATACCGAAAAGTACTTTCATAAGAGTGCTCTTGCCAGCACCGTTTTCTCCCAACAAAGCGATCACCTCGCCCTGGTGGATATCCAGAGAAACGCTGTCGTTTGCCGTAATCTCGCCAAATTGTTTGGTGACTCTGTCGAGCTTGATATGCATGGCCTAGTGACTCTAATAGGTTTAGATTCTCTGTTGCATGCAATAAAGCATGGATCATGCCACTATCTTAATCAGGCATCTTGGTCGTTGATAAAGGTGCGCAGTTTCAGAAAAAAGAGCTGTCTTTGCGTCGAATGGATCTGGTTAAGAGCCATTTTTTGCACTTAAATGCCTCAATTTTTTGTGTTTCGCACCATGTCTGCGCATTTCATTTTGGATTTTACCATCCGATTGCGGATTGAAATGTTTCACAAACCGATTACGATGTATGCAACAGAAAAGGGAGGCCAAGAATGACCTTAAAGAACCGGACGTGGGTGGCGGATCGCGTTTACCAGAACTTGCGGCATAGCATTATGAACTTTGAGCTCTACCCTGGTACTCGGGTTACCGAAACTGAGCTAGCGCAGCGTTTCGGTGTCAGTCGAACGCCCATCAGGGAGGCTCTGCAGCGGCTTTCGGTGGAAGGCTATCTCACCATTCGGCCCAAGCACGGGTGCTATATCCGCAACCTGGATGTATTTGAATTGGCGGAGTACTACGATGTCCGGGTGGCTCTGGAAGTCGAGGCAATCGAACTGATGGGTAGGCGTATTCCCTACCGCGACTTGGCGGATCTGGCCCATACCTGGGACCCCAAGCGCCTGCAGTTCGGAGACAGCGGCACTGAGAAGCTCAAGGACGCAGAAGAAGATTTTCACGTCCGCTTGGCTGAGCTCGGTGGCAGCCCCATCCTGCTTAAATATCTGAAAGACGTGAACAACCACATCCGTATACTCCGGCGGCTGGGTTTTCCCGACCGGGACAGTGTTGTTAGCACCTACCAAGAACATTACGATATTTGTCAGAGAATATTGACGGGTGACATTGCTGAAGCCTGCAGACTGATCCGGACCCATATCCACGCCAGCCAAGCGAAAGGCAGGGAGGTGACTCTGGCGCAACTGGAGCTTCACCGAAGTCGGGCTAAAATAAAGAGCGCCGTCTAGCTGATGGCATGGATCCTGCAAAACGCTCGGCACACATTTAAATCGGAGAAGTAGCATGAGTGGTCTTGGTGGGTTGAACAAATCGCCGGCGGGCGTTGTTATTGGGCTTGTTCAGTTGAAGTTGCCGGATGTTTCTACTCCGGAACAATTGGCAGAGCAGACCCTTCGGGTGTGCGAACTTGTAGGTAAGGCGCGGCGGCAATCGCCGGTCATGGACCTGGTGGTGTTTCCCGAATACTGTCTGCACGGACTATCCATGGACATGAACACCGATATCATGTGCGACCGGGATGGTCCTGAAATGGAAGCCTTCATGGTGGCCTGTCGGGCGCACAATATCTGGGGGTGCTTCTCCATTATGGAGCGTAATCCGCGAGGCAACCCTTACAATACCGGCGTTATTATCGACAATACCGGTGAGATAAAGCTTTTCTATCGCAAGCTGCATCCTTGGGTGCCGGTAGAACCCTGGGAGCCGGGCAATCTAGGCATTCCCGTTTGTGACGGCCCCAACGGCAGCACCCTGGCCTTAGCGATTTGCCATGATGGCATGTTTCCGGAGGTGGCCCGAGAATGTGCCTATAAGGGTGCCAATATCATGCTTCGCACCGCCGGCTACACCGCTCCAATCCGTCACTCCTGGAAGATTACCAATCAGGCCAATGCTTTTTGCAACCTAATGGTCACCGCCAACGTCTGCCTGGCGGGCACGGACGGCACCTTCAATTCCATGGGCGAGGGCATGATAGTGAACTTTGACGGCGTTCCTATGGTCGAGGGAAACGGGTTGGCCGATGAGATCATCACCGCCGAAGTCCGTCCAGACCTAGTGGACGAGGCCCGAATTCACTGGGGGGTAGAAAACAATATTTACCAGCTTGGGCATCGCGGGTATGTGGCGGTTAAGGGAGGGGCGGCTGACTGTCCTTATACCTTCATGCACGACATGGTCAATCACCGATATGCTCTGCCCTGGGACAAGGATGTTGTGGTGACAGACGGCCGCCAGTTCGGGTTTTCAGCGCCAGAGCGAAGCTATCAGCCCGAAGATTGATGTTTGAGAGCTAAGAGTCTGCGAGGTAGGAGCTACATTCTTGCATAACAAGTGGAAATTCTTCAGCAATAGGAAGGCCGATGGGAACCACCTTCCGCCCGTATTCGCCTGACCAGGAATTACTGCTTCCCCCCCCGAGCCTGAATGAGTGGCTGCCGGAGGTGCATCTGGCTTGTTTCATCAGCGATGTGGTCGACGAATTGGATCAGGGTTCCTTTTACGCTCGGTACGAAGGGGATGGCCGCTGCAGGTCGCCTGTTGACTCCCGGATAATGCTGAACGTGTTGATTTACGCTTACGCGACCGGAACTTTCTCATTCCGCAAGATTGTCCGCAAACTTGAAGAAGACGTGGCCTTTCGCGTGTTGGTTGCCGACAATTTCCCCAAGCATCAAACCTTGTGCGATTTCCGAAAACAGCACCTGAACGCCTTCAGAGAGGTGTTTGTTCAAGAAATCCGAATTGCCCGAGAGGCGGAGCTGATTAGTTTGGGGACGCTGGTCATTAATGGCACCAAGGTAAAGGCGAGTGCGAGCAAGAATAAGGCCATGAGCTTCGGGCGTATGCAAGAGGAAGAAGTCCGCTTGTCGAAAGAAGTGGATGAGCTTTGTGGCCAAGCTCGGGCTGCGGATGAAGCAGAAGACGAGCAATTTGGTTTTGCCCAACGGGGCGATGAATTGCCGGAAGAACTACACTATCGCCAGTCGTGGTTCCAAGATTCGGGCAGCGAAAACCAGGCTGGAAGCGGGGCAGGCGCAAGCCGATGACGCGAAAGGCAGGCATCCGGATGACGAATGGCGATCCCCTCGCGGTGGGCGGAAATTCAAACGGGACTATGGCGTTCCGGGCGACAAGGATCAGAGCAATTTTACCGATCCCGAAAGCCACATCATGAAAACCAGTACCGGTTTCGAGCCATGCTACAACGGCCAGTTGGCTGTCGATGGCGAGTTCCAGATTATTGTCGCTAACCATCAAGGTAACAATGCCAGTGATAACGGCTATTTGGTGCTACTGCTGGACGAGGTGGAAACAACCCTGGGAGGCCAGTCGGGGCAGTGTCTGGCCGATGCGGGCTACCGTAAGGAAGAGAATCTTCAGGCCTTCGAAGAAAAGAGCATTGACGGCTATGTCTCGTTACGCAGAGAAGGTGAAGGGGGGGTGCAAAACCCGACGAGACCCGGTATGCGCACACGGCACGAATGGCCTGGAAGCTGGCTACCCCAGAGGGGCGGGCGATCTACGCTCAGCGCAAGCACCTGGTCGAGGCTGTGAACGGTTGGGTCTAGAACATTCTGGGCTTTCGTCAGTTCAGTCTGCGGGGTCTTGAGGCGGTACAAGGCGAATGGAATCTGGTCTGTCTTATCTCTCTACATCAGGCGTATAGGCTCACTGATGAGGCTGACACAAGCGCCCTGAGGCCACTTTTGCCGGGTAGGCGGCGCGGACGTTGTCGACTCCGCGGGTCACTTCAAGTGGTGCCAAGGGAAACCGTGCTTTCAAACCATTGGGCCGTGCCAAGCCACATTCGGGGCTGGAAGTGGCATGGCCATGCAGGTCGATGCTCAAAACGCTCCTACCGCGCAGGCTCCTAGTGCACCGGTTCCACTTTGCTATGACGCCATAGCCGGCTAAACCCAGAGTGAAACGACAATGGGTGATGGCGCGCAGCATCAACTGGAGATATTAGAGGGCACTAAAATCGGGGTTAGCATGCAGCGGAGTTCTCACAAGGTACCGTCATCCTCTTGCTTTGAGCAGCCATCAAGACGAATTGCCAACCATTTGCCAGCATGATTTTCACCGGCGTTAGACTCAATTGTAGATGCAGCTTCAAACTGTGGCACTTGCTCGCCATACCCCCGGCCAAGCAGCTCACCTTGAGGCCTGACAGCTATTTTCGCCGTTTGCGTTGTTTCTATGCTCAATCAGCCAGCGAGACTTTTCACCTGCGTATCGCTTTCAGAGGTCAGCCAAGCGTGCAGAGGCGCTACGTTACTCTTTTATTCGAGTTTATCTATGCCTTTTTCATGTATTCAAAAAAAACAAGCGATCAGTTAAGATATAGAACAAATTTGATGTCGGCCAAGGCCACACACGATCAGGGTCTTGCCCGTAACCCGTCGTCCTAAATCTTAGAGCCGACACTGAAAGGAGCTCCTCACACATGCGAAATATTCGC
>Ga0307968_1002089_pt1 | contig 16497 bp, 21 predicted proteins | sample OrgLakmetagen650_FD_201834 | JGI IMG/M metagenome (GOLD analysis project Ga0307968, IMG submission 201834) | Saline water microbial communities from Organic Lake, Antarctica - #650 | ecosystem: Environmental > Aquatic > Non-marine Saline and Alkaline > Saline | place: Antarctica: Organic Lake... | reverse complement strand
GTTGTTGCTGTTGTTGTTGTTGTTGTTGTTGTTGTTGTTGTTGTTGTTGTTGTTGTTGTTGTTGTTGTTGTTGTTGTTGTTGTTGTTGTTGTTGTTGTTGTTGGCGTATTACATAGGTCAAGGGGAGATAGCAAACTCCCTGCTACGAGGTTGAAACGAAACTGAAAGTCTGAAAGTTGATAAATAAAAAGGGAGCAAGATACGCAGACTGGAAGAGATAAAATAAAATAGGGGGGACAACCAGGTTGATGAGAAGAAGGGCAAAACGTAAACGAGAAGGTCAAGTACGGGAAAGAAAGAAGGAAGGAAAGCCTACGTACTCTGGTGCCTACGTAAAGAGAACAAGGTTTAGAGCAGCCATGCCAGGCTGGAGGCCTTTGTAATCCAAACTAAATTAAACTTTAGAAAGGCAGGGTTAGTAAAGAGTAGAGGGACAACAGCTACACCACCGCGAGGCACTCAACATAAAAACTAGGGAACCCTTTGACCGCTGATAAAGGGAATACGCATTGAGCTGTTAATGGTAGCTGTTGGGACCCAGTAAGCCTTATTGTAGTCTGCTGTGACTGAGTTTGACTGTGATCTGTAAACCCCTACTTTGAAAGTCATGTTTGGGGGAGTTCATGACATAGCTACCCTCTCATCTTATAACAAGTTCTGCTACGTGTGTGGCAGAGGAGGTATGTCAGTTTAGTTGGGGGCAGTTCATGACATAGCCTGGCTAAAGTTAAATGGGTTAGCAAGTTACAAATTTGTCTCCCACGCCCGAGAATACAATGTGGAGATTAAGGGCTCCTTACAGATGGGTACAGAGGTCTTTGTGACGAAGATCGTCTGGGATTGATTACCGGTAGTTAATTTATTACGGTGGAACCCTTGCTGAAAGCACAAACATGTTTGGTCATACAGCAGTCTCTCAATGGCATGATGGTACAATTGAACACATTAGACACGCTGTGTGTCTCAGAAGCAATGCCAAAACACATTTATAGACAGCCGACTTTCAGGCAAGCACGTCCATGTCAACACTCAGTGGCAGCGGCGCAAAATATGAATAAGCTTTTCCTCATACCAACTATATAATGGCCAACACAGCACATCATATATGCTATACCCTCAGCAACAACATTGGCATGTACAACACATAACGCGCTCGTGACAGCGCCACTGTTTGCTGCGTCATTCCGTTTGCCGGCTATGATGGCACTCCCTTCCCTGCAGCATCATCCACAACACATCATGCGCTGATGGCCGCCACCCCCTTCTTTGCGGCATCGTCCAGGTCATCGGCGGTGATGATGGTCATGCCAGACGACTTGAGGATCTCCTTGCCCTGCGCGACATTGGTGCCCTCCAATCGCACTACCAGGGGCACAGGCAGCGCCACCTATGTGCGTGTGTGTGCGTGTGTGTATGTGTGTGTGTGTGTGCGTGTGCGTGTGCGTGTGTGCATGTGCAAGTGTGTGTATTTCGTTGTTGGCAATGGTTCTCATAAAAAAAGTGTCAAACCTTATAACGTATAGGGCAGAAAGGACGGGATGGGACCTCAAATTCCACACGAAAATAGTTTACACACAAGTGGAGCGTGAAGCACCAAGTCAAAATGCCTACTCGCTTCTTAGCACAAGACGTAACACACAACACATAACCTCTGCAAGTGTATAAGGATACCAGGTCCAGCATTGGCTAGAAATGCGTCACGTGAATTAACGGCACGTTGCACAGAAACGGTGCCAGCGACTCATGCACTCCGCCATACTAGCTACCACTGCCAGCATGGTGCCCATTCTTTTGTCAGTTCAGCACGCACAACAAAGCCAAAGGTCCAGGAGAGACATCCTTGCCCATTCCGGCATCACTGACAACCTCAGCGCAGGTGCCGTGCGTCCACAACAGCAGCACTGACAATCAATCAATCAACGTCCACAACAGCAGCACTGACAATCAACCAACGTCCACAACAGCAGCACTGACAATTAATCAACGTCCACAACAGCAGCACTGACAATCTCAGCGCAGTTGCCGTGCGTCCTCCAGCTCACCCCACCCACCTGCTTGGCTGCACTGACGATCCCAGCGGCAATCACATCACACTTCATAATGCCGCCTGCGCAGTTCATGTTGTAGAGCACACATTTTCTGACATGTGACACATTTGCACTTGAGCACACAAACACACACACACACGCACGCACGAGGCCAAGTCTGATGGCAAGCTTTGCATGTTGTGCTATGCGAGCATCAGGCAAAAGGGCAGAGCGCCGTGCTTTGAAATTTGAAATGTGGGTGTGCATGAAACTTGAACCTGAGAGGCCGCAACTGGGCGGGGTACATCATGCATGCAATTAGTATGTTTGCACAGCACACAGTGTACACTGCGGTTGTGTCTACCACGGTTATAAACTGCGGTTGTAAGCCACGGTTGTGTGCTCAATCACAAATGATATTTTACTTGAAAGTCACTCTGCATACAAGGTTCAAGCAGGCTGTTGGTGGGTACTAGGGTTGGCCAGAACTGTATATATATATACGCTGTATGTGACCATACATGTGATGAAATCCCTGCAAAATATACCGTTTTACACCGTTTATGTATGGTGCTGGCCAACCCTTGGCGGTACTCACCGAAAATGTTGACCAAGATGGCCTTGACTTGCTTGTCGCTCAGCAGAATGTTGAAGGCATCAACGACCTGTCGTGCAAGCAGGGGTTTTTATGAAGACAAAGGCAGCTTGGAGAAGAACAGTTCTCCATGGTTTAAGCGTAAAAAGGAAAATGGCAGACATTTGACAGAGACAAGTGAGGGAGCGTCGCTAGCGACGCTGAGAAATGGCGAAGCCCATCACGCGCTCAACGTGTGCGTGCATATGCATGTGTGCGTGTAAGTGTGAGTGCGCGCTTGCACACGTGTGTGTGTGTGTTTATGTACGCGCGCGTGTGTGCCTGTGTGTTTGTGCGTGTGTATGTGTATGTGTGTGTGCGCGCGCCTGTGTGTATACGCGCGCGTTTGTGTATATGTGTGTGCGCGTGCACATGCGTGTGTGCGTGTGTGTGCGTGCACATGTGTGCGTGTGTGTGCGCGTGTGTGCAGGCACGCCTGTGTGTGTGTCTTGCTGCCCCACAGATGCTGCAGTGGTGTACATGGCGCTGTGCTGGAGTAGCTATTGCTGAAGCAGGCGTGAGGATGTGCGGCTGCTGCTGTTCCCTGTCTGTTGAGAGGGCAGGTGCGAGCATGGTGCCATGATGTCTGAACTTGGTTTAACAAACAGTGCGCAGCAAGCACCTCGGCTTCAACAAACAGTGCGCGGCAAGCACCTACACCGTGCTGTCCATGCCCCGCGAACGGTCCACGCCAACACGGACCTTGCTCCTGATGGGACCCATCCAAGCAAACTTTTGCGCATCATGAACCACATCTGACTAAACTAAACTTATTTAACTTATCAAAATTAGTGTAACTTATTTCTGCTTGCATGGTCAACCGTTAATTTTGCAGCCGGAACACTACCAAGGACCCCTGGCGCAGCATCTGCAGCCAGGGAGGTGTGGTGATGGATGCTGCACCAACAGGAAGTAGTCCGGGGGCCTGGCTGAGGAATACTGGGCAGCTTCCTGGAGCTTCCAAACATAAAATGTTGCTCTAAAACTTTGCACACGGCAACCCAGGGTCCCAGAATTTATCTGGTGCGGTGAAAGTTTTGTTAGGAGTTTATGTCGAGTTTCAGCCTGTGGGTGGCCTGGGTGAGCCTGGGGAGGCCTGTGTGAAGTGTGGTGGGAGGCCATCAACGCTAGGGGCTCACGCCCCCACGAGGGGGGCTTCGCCAAAAAGTGTCAGCCTCAGGTCTACTAAACAGCAGCTGACTTGGCATATACATCGTTCAGCAGCAAACAACTCGGAGTGTTGTGTAGCCCCCTGTGGCTGATACAACCGTGATGATGTACTGTTGCACATGCAGTCTGTAGTATGTATCATGCGTGTCTTGTCACCTATAGATAAGCACAACACCTCAGCAAAAGCCTTACTGTTCTCCCGCATTCTACATGACCAGTTCCTGCTTTTCTGATTAGCACACCCTGCATCCAGGAGATCTGCGGTGCCGTAGCGTGAGACAGCTCGACCCATCATTGCAACTCCCACATGCGTCTTGGTACGCATCCCACATACTTCTCGTGTGTGTGTGTGTGTGTGTGTGTGTGTGTGTGTGTGTGTGTGTGTGTGTGTGTGTGGGTGGGTGTGTGTGTGCGCGTGTGTGTGTGTGTGTGTGTGTGTGTGTGTGTGTGTGTGTGTGTGTGTGTGTGTGTGTGTGCGTGTGTGACTTCTCCGTAAGCAGCACACCACCAGAGCGCTCCTCTCTCAACATCTCTCATCCTCTCAACTCCTGCTCCGTAATAGAACCCAACAAAACCAATTTTCCTACTTAGTTCCATGGTTGCAATTCCATACGCTTCAATTTTCACTACTAAGTTCCATCGTCACAATTCCATACGCTTCTCGCCAGCAGCACACGATTTGAGCGCTCTTCTTTTATCCTTCATTAGTTCCATAATCACAATTTCATACGCTTCTCGCCACAGCTCAAGCGCTTCTCTCACACAGTTCGAGCGCTTCTCTCACACAGTTCGAGCGCTTCTCTCCTCTCTCCGCAAAACCCCACGCTCACCTGCTTCTCTGTGGCAGCACCGCCCACATCCAGGAAGTTGGCGGGCGCCCCCCCGTGCAGCTTGATGATGTCCATGGTGGCCATGGCAAGGCCAGCTCCGTTGACCATGCAGCCAATGTTGCCCTCCAGACCAATGTAGTTCAGGTCAGCCTTGGCGGCAGCGACCTCGCTGCAGGCAGGCAGGCAGGCAGGCAGGCAGGCAGGCAGGCGGTTAGTGATATCGTTTGCACGTTTGTGTGCGTGTCTGCGTGAGCGTGTGCGTGTATGTGTGTGTGAGTGCGTGTGCATGCCTGTGTGTGTGTTTGCGCACGTGTATGTGTGCGTGTGTGTAATTGTGTGTGCGTGCCTGTGTGTGTGTGTGTGCACGCCTGTGTGTGTGAAAAAATGTATTGACCGCCAGGAGGCTGCAGAAAGCATAACTTTGGACGGCACATGTCAAACCGATTAAAATTTATATATTCGGAATCCTGGTGTCGAGAGCTATCGATTGGTATATATATGGGTCCAATCGGAGGGGGGAAGGTCCGGGGGGGGTCAGAGTTTTTCGAACCCCCCTCCAAAATTTTGCTGGGCCACTCCTACGAAATTTAAATATATCATCCGATTCCTCAGCTCAAGCCCAGTCGATTGGCACCTTTTTGAGCAAATTGGGTTAGGGGGGGGGGGGTCTGTGGACATGTCCAAAAGTCAGAGGCACACGCGCTCGGGTGCAGGCCGCGGGGTGAGTCAAGCCAATGAAGCAGCAATTTACCCCAAACTTACAGGATTGTGCCAGCATGAGATAGTCAGTAAATTTTGAAGAAATGGAAGCAATTTGGGACTGTGCATGCCAGTTATGGGTGCCTGGTAGGTCACGTGTGCATGGGCGTCCTTATCTCAATTTTTGCCCCATGACTCTGCAACACTTCAGTTTCAGGTCTTGATGAGTATGCAGATGGATGCCTATTTGAAAAAGGAGCAATTGGTACCCTTTTTATCCTGGTGGGGGCACCGGAAGGGGGGTGGAGGGGGGGGTGGGGGGGCAGGGGGGTCCACCCCAAAAAGTACACGTGCCTTCCCAAACAAAAAGCCTCCTGTGACCACCAATATTATTACCCAGGGGCGTTCAGAAGATGAGCCAGCACGTGGTTACAATATTCAAACCATTGCCGTGACTGCATGACAACTTTTCAAAGGTGGTAGTTAAACACACAACTTCAAGGGTGGTAGGTAAACACACAGCTACACACACAGCATTCACAGCAACCAGAGGTGGAGGGGTTTTTGTAGGACTAGAGCTCGAGACAGCCCAGTCTGTAATAAAGTGACCACTTACGAAGGCAGCGGATGAGCGACAGCTGCTAGCTGTCAAGCAAACGCGCCTCCCTGCCCATCGCAGTGGCGACGGACGGACGAGAGACAGCTGCTGCCTACCATTAAAACGCGCTACTTTGTCCTTTGCAGGAACAGTAGAAGAATGACAGCTGCTCTCTGCCAAGCAAACGCGCCTCCCTGCCCATTGCAGCGGCAACGGATGAGCAACAGCTGCTAGCGATCGATCAAACGCGCTTCCCTGCCCGTGCATGTGCACTACATGCAACCATGCGTAGTGCATGCACTTGGCAAGTGCAACTTAAGTGAAGAGCCCGTCGACGCTCTTGGCACGCGCGCGTATAATTTGTCACTGTGAGCTCGTGCTTGAGACAACCCCTCTCACTGCAAGTTGGTTTGTGAGATACGCACGAGTGCCACCTCTCTCTTAGAACCTATGCGCGCAACACACACACACACGCGTGTCACCTCTCACCGTGGGTCTATCTGTGAGTCGTCCTTGAGGGCAAAGATCTCTTTCTGCCTGTACGCAGCGTTGTCGTCAAAGCCCAGCTTGGCGTCTGCAGCCAGCAGGGTGCCCTCAGGGGTTTCTGCTAGTGGGTTCACCTGTGGAGGGTAAGATCAAGTTTTAAGAGGGAAGTCTGGACACGTGGAGGCTTGCAGTTGCATTTTGTGACTGACGGTCAGGCCAGCCATCCCTGTGAGAGTTCTTGCCCCGAAGCAGAAAAGTACATTTAAATATGTAGGAACTTAATTAGATACATCTAAGCACCCCTGCAAACCCAGTTTGTGGCGGGAGGTGCCCATCAGGTGGGCAGGGTGGAAGTGGGTGGAAATCCCCAGAGGGGGTCAACTAAGTATATATCTGAAAACGTGACTTTCTTGATGCCACCATGTAAAATAACAAAAGTAGATGGTTCACAAATTTTGGGGCGAAACCGACCCCCCCAGTGGCCTGGGCAGTATCAGTTCATTTTTGGCAATACTTACGTAATGAGCCACCACGCTCTACGCAGGGTCTCTTTTCGCCTCAAAACACGACAGGAGTGCTTCTTTATTGATGAGTAATCGTTTGGGATGCTGAAAACCGGATTTGGCGGAACGTGGTATTACACCCTTTTTGGCACCCCTTTTGCTGATTTTTGAAGGGAAATGGGCCAAAATGGGGTACCTGGCCAACTACTGCTCTGTTTCGCCCTATTTTTGTTGCAATGATATTCTTTATGAAAATGTCATTTAAAAATAACACAAATCGGGTCAGTTGGTGGTGAGATATGACAGATTGGTGGTGAAAAGTGGGGTTCACGCCGCGGGCTATTAGGCATGTGCCCCAAAATTAAGCAACATCAAGCATAAGTGCTCTGGAAAGGGGGAACATTTTGATGCCTAGTTTGAATTTGCCCAATTTCGGGGCCCACATGCAGGGAACATTTGAAAAACATGCCCATTTCGGGGGGATTTATCCACCTCTGGGAAATCCCTGCCAGAAAGTGGACTTCCAAAAGCTCTTTCCCGGTACCATCAACTTACCAGGGGTGTTTGCAATAATATTGGGGACAATTTGGTGAAGGTCCAGGGTCTGGGGTGATGGTCCGGATTTGGACCCCCTTTTGACAGGGAAAAGTGGCATTTACAATCAGGCACCAACCGCTGAACAGTTTGGGATCGCGTCTGTTTTGCTGAACTCTATCAAACGTATTAATAATGCCCAGCCACTAAAGTATAAGTCTGCCCCCCTCGTTTAAGACATTTGGCCTTTTTGACCTTTTTTTGCTGTCAGCTTAAATCGTTTGTCGAATAAGTCTGTGCTCGGGGGGCTGAGCAGAGCCTCATGCTTTTTGAAATGTCAGCTGTCGCTGCCCACCACGGCCCACCCCCAGCATTCCAGACCATAATACTTGACAGGGCATGCCTTGGGAGCATACTGAAAGGCTCTCGACACAGGGTTTCCAAAAATGCACCATTTCGGCCCAGCAAACAGGCCCACGCACTGTCTTTTAGGGGTTTATTTTCAACCCCTATTTTTTACTTTGATGGGTACGGTTTGACCCCTAACCTATCTGGGAACAAAAGAATCGGTGAAATTCAAAACCCACATTTCTACACCCATGCCACCTTTCTGGCAGGAAAATGGTACAAATCTAGCCCCCCACTCACACCCTTGACCCCAAACTCATAAACTTTTATGCAGAAGTGTTACATTTATGTATGGAAACCATTGGATGACGGATGCAATTCAGGAAAAGGGCATTCATTCCCCCTTTTTGGGTGGGGCTTGGCTGGGCTGACTGAAGGCCTTTTTTGTAAACCTTGGAAGTCTGAACACATGGAGGGGGAACGTGATACCGCACCTCAGAAAGGGGAGCAAAACACATGTTCGAAGGGGAGCAAAACCATGTTTAAAAATGAGCACAATGCGCTCCCAAAGGGGAGCACGTATATGGTACGAACATGAGCACAACAGCGCTCCAAAAGGAAGCACAGACACGTTAAAAAAAGAAGGGACGTCAGTTGACTGAGACGAGCATGTTGCATTTCAGAAAGGGAGCAGGCAAACATCACAGCACAGCACAGTAGGGGAGCATGTGACCTTTTTGACGAGAGCACAGACGTGTTTTTAAAGGTGGCCGTAACGCGTCTTGAAGGGGAGCATGATACGCGCAAAACAGCGTTCGCTTGCCGCTCATTGTGAGCCACACATGCAAAAGGACAGGGGCCCACTTGACAGGCACATCTCACGTCTGGAAGGTACCTTCATCAATGATAGATCAACAACGGGTGATGCAGATGAGCTCCCAGGGATACCTTAAGTTCCTGCTGCTAATGGTTGACGAGCTTAAAGGCGATGCATTTGAGTCCAGGGTTCACAATTAATTTTCTGTTTTGATACACCTATCTGTCAAGCTTCCTGTCACCTGACAGCTGTCCGAATGCCACTTGAATTCAAGCGTGCAACGCCTTCAAATTTCTCATTTGCAATCTCAATTATCCTGTGAATTTTAAATATTCCACCGCCATCTTATGATGCTAATTCAAATGGAACTGCAGAGGTCAGTGTGTAGCACCTGAACTTCAGTTCTTGGAGTTAAGCAAAGTGATATCACCCACACCACTCTTGCTTTAAAAAAGTGTCCTCTTGAGTTTTTTCACCTTTTTACATCCTTGGTCCTCACAACCATGTCTCCTTCTTACTTCAAGTTTGAAAATTCTGCCTTTTTCCTTCTAGTCTGGGCAGTCGTGAGGGCCCTAGCTTCTTAGCAGTTGTGATCCAACCTTGGAAATATTTCACCCGAACACAAGGATCGAAACAAGGGTCATTATCGTAACTTTCATTAGCAACATCAGAGTGAGGGCTCCACCCTGCTGTCCCCCTAGGCTAGGGTTTCCTTTGTCGCGCAAATAAGTACCATTCCCAACACGAACAGCTGAATTGTGAGCACAAGAAAAGCGTGGACGACCACGACAGTTTGGAGCAGGTGCATTCACGACAGGAAGCGGTTTATTGGCATTGCTGTGGGCATCAAGAGCCTGGCAGCGAGTCATCATACCGAAAAACCAATTGTTTGCGATGACAACAGGGGGAAGGTGGCGAAGACGCTGACGGGGACAATGTCGTCTACAGTCACACCCTTAACCCACAGATTGAGCTGTGTAGCGTTAGAGGAGCACCAGGAATGCGCAGAGCGTCAGGGAGTTAAAGGAGAAGCCGGATTGGTGGGCTGAGACACACAGTACACAGTGAGAAGGACAGAACCTGCAGTTGCTTGGCGAAGCGCGAGCACAGAGCACACCATCCGTAACATCATCGTGAAAAGGAGCTCCAAGCAGACGATGGTTTGTGGATCGAGCGCACTCATAGCTCAATCTACAAAACCGATTTGAAAAGTGTGAGAGTGTGGACGAGGGGGAAATAACAGAGAGCGAGAAAGTGCCGGATATCCATGACAGTGTTTCTCAATGCAAGGAGCAGCAGGACGCCAAACTCCGACGTCAAAAAAGTAAGCCATCAATAAGGTTATAGAACAAAGCGTCGAGGAGGAGCAGGGAAGAATGGAGGCCAAGACGGGAGAGATCTCGACTACAGGAACAAGATGAGTGGCCTGTTTTGGGCATTGTAAGTTTCAGGTTAAACTCAAATTAAGAAGAGATCTGTTGTTGAGGACCAAGGAGACAAAAAGAAACTCTAGAGAGCAGCACGGATAAGGAGTAAGAGTGATACGAGTGATATCACTTTGCTTCACTCCAAGAACTGGAGTGTTACAGACTGAACTCAGCAATTCTTTTTCGTTTGCATCGAGAGAGTAGGCGGGAGATTCAATACCAAGGAGTTAAAAGAATACACACACACACGCACGCACGCACGCACCTCCACCATTGTGCAGTCAGATTTCACAAACATGCTATATAGTGCCTTGATCTGGGCGGCAGCATCCGCCTTGTCTCCAGTGACCTGTCAGGGCAAAGCCATGGCAACACGTGTGTGCGTGTGTGTGTATGTATGTGCGCCTGTGTGTGTGTGTGTGTGTGTGTGTGTGTGTGTGTGTGTGTGTGTGCGTGTGTACGCTTGTGTGTGTGCGCGTGTGTGTGTTTGTGCTTATTTGTGTGTGTGTGTGTGTGTGTGTGTGTGTGTGCTTTTGTTTGTGTATAGGAGGTACAACCTAATCACAAATGAAAAAGCTGCAGCTCGCATTTGTCATATGCTTTGCAGCTTCAATGTGCGATACACTACCGTTTTACAATTCCACACCTTGAGCCCCTCGACAATGTGGGCTGCTTGTTGGTCTGTAATGCCTGTGCGGATGTCAATGGGGACCTGCAGCCGTGCATGCAAGATGGTTGTGCTGCTGAGAGACTGAACCTACATTGGGCGATGAAATTGTTCATGCCTAGCCTAGTTCCAGCAGCTAAGACAAACCATAGAAAGTACACCTTCCACCAGAAAGTACGCCTGCAATCAGAATTAGATCACAGACCGAAACCAGCAGAGGTTGCCTCAGTAGCAAAAAGGGAACAGAAGCTAGTCTCTGGCTTCTGCTCATCCACTATAGATAAGAACGCAGAATCCTAATCATCCCTGCCTAGCAGTCGCACTTTTTGACTGATGGCTTTAATTGAAACCTCTTTAACCTCTGGCCATCCCTGTCTTGCACTCCTAGTAGTACTGAGCGCTGCAGCAGGCATGCACAGTACGTTGCATGATGTACACACGTCAAGGCATGAGGCCAAAACGAATTGACAAAGACAGATCCATTTGTACAACACTCGTACCATCTCCGTAACTTGTACCACAACTTGTACCATCTCCACGATCCACAACTTGTACCATCTCCACGAGATTGAGGTCGTGGTGGGATGAACAATCCCTGCAACTCAAGCCCTTGCCTTGATGATTTTGTCGGGGTGTTCGTGGGCTAAGTCCTCAATGCTGGTGCCCCCCTCAGAGCACGCAATGACCACAGGACCAGCAGTCTTGCGGTCCAGCATGATGGCAAAGTACATCTCGCGTGCCAACTTCATCTTCTTAGCCACCATCAGCGTGTTCACAGGCTTGCCTGTGAGCGGGGGGGTCCCAGCCAAGGGTGGACATAGACGCATGGGTCAAGGTGTGTGTTTGTGTGTTGTGTGTGTGTGTGTTGTGTATGTTTGTATGTGCATGTGTGCACACACGTGTCCTTGCGCTCACAAGTCGCGCGACACCACCATTTGCTTGATTGCAGCACCAATATAATACCGCGCTTCAAAGCAGAAACCCTGGGAGTGTGAGCAATGACACACACACACACAAATCACACACACCTGCAGGCCCAGTCTGCTTGGTGACCAGGGTGCCATTCAGCATCTGCTTGGCCAGTTCTAATGCCTTTGACTTCTCTGCTATGTGCACGCCCCCTTGCAGGCCATTGGTGAATTTGCCCAGGCCACGGCCACCTGCCAAAATCTGGCTCTTGATCACGACCTGCACACATGTGTCGCCAACCACACAGGCCTAAGTGGCTCATTCTTGCACTGACTGGCTCAAATCACCCTCTGAAACTTGCAGTCGGCAGCGCCTGCCCCACCACCTCGCTTCCTCCTCCACCCTTTGCGCGCGCGCGTGTGTGTGTGTTTTTGTGTGTGTGTGTGTGTTGTGTGCAATAGCACACCCACCTCCCCCTTCTCGTCCGCCAGTTTCTCTGTTGCGTCTTTGACATCCTGCAGGCTGAAAGCTGGGAGGCCCTCAGGCACGTGCACACCGTACTTGGACATGAGCTGGGCACTCTGTGTGTGTATGTTGGTGTGCAGGGGGCGAAACAGGCAGAGGTCAGGTTCACCTGATGTCAGTTGAGCAAGCTTCATTTGTAGTCCCTCAAGCCAGATTGAGATGTACTCAGATTGATTTCCCTTAGAGAAGCGTACCTGGTACTCATGGATGTTAAGGAAGCGCTTCTGCTGGTGCCCAAACTGGGCAACTGCTTGGGCACAGTTCCGGGATTGCCTTGCGCCCCTCGACAATAAAGAAGGCAACATTTTCCCAAAATGATATTTAATAGTAAACTCGACAATCAGGGTCACTCGTGAAAAACTGTCTTCTGTCTTGCAACTGGAAAGCAAGCATGAGGAGGGACACCAGCAAATGTAGCATCTCCCTTGTACTAGAGAGATAGCGAGGGAGGAGATTGTCAAGACAGCCCTCTGCCCGATGGACGTGCACGATTCCCAGCCTCTGCCCTTCTCTCATGAGTTGCTGGTCCACTACCTACGTGTCTGCGACGCCATCCTGTCCTGTCCTAATCCCCAGGTATGTCAACACAGTGTCACAGGCCATCACGTTGGGACCCGGCCTAGGACAGACAAACGCGCCTTCGTGCCAAAGCTCGGTTGCGTATCTTTATACACCTGTGGCACTTCGAGAGCGTGTGAGAGAGTGTGTGTGTGCGTGAGTGTGTGCGCGTGCGTGTGTGTATGTGTGTGTGTGTGTGTGCGCGTGTCCATAAGTGTGTATTTGTGTGTGTGAGTGTGTGTGTTTGTGTGTGCTTATGCTTGTAATTGTGAGTTTGTGTGTTTCCGTGTCTTTGTATGTTTGTGCGTCTGTATGTGTATGTATGTGTGTTGTGTGTATGTTTGTGCGTGCGTGTAGAGTGTGTGTATGTGTGTGTAGCGTGTGTGTGTATGTGTGTAGCGTGTGTGTGTGTGTGTGTGTGTGTGTGTGTGCGCGCGCGCACGCGTACAGTGACGCAGGGCGCAAGTGCAAGCACGGACAAACACTTACAGTCAAAAACGCATACACACACTCTCCGCACAGGAGAAAGTCCTCGCTGGCCTGTCCAATGATTCTCAGTACGAGAGGGCTCTGCAGAGCCTGCTGCTGGTGGCGCAGTACCATCAGACTTCAATGATGCAGGTAGGGCTGCACTCAAGTCATGCACTCAAGTCATGCATCAGCTGTGTGTGTGTGTGTGTGTGTGTGTGCAGCACCGCACACACACGTCTGCTTTGCAGCACATGGACCCCTTGCTGTCATACGTGCTTGAGGCCTTACATCTCCTACGTGTACTGTGTTGGTGCCTTCACACCTGTTCTCACGCAATGCACATACTCAAGGCTGTGCAGCTGCTCTCTAAACCCTCACCTTATTTCTCCCAACCCTCACTACTTGGCGGCAAGGCGTGTTGGACTCCTTTCATGCAGCAAATGTGTGTATGTGTGTCATCAGCCTCTTATGTGTGCGTCAATCAATCCTCACCCTCACCCGTGCAGACCCTCACCACTTGGCGGCAAGGCATTTTGGACTCCATGAGCACCGGAAGAACCAGCTCTCTTGCCATCAAGCGGGTAAGCCTCAGGCGCTGCTCAATTTGATATTGCACTCGCAAACAAACTGAAAGAAAGGCTTCTTCACCCACGCGTGCAAACGTGCGCACGCACGCACGCACTCGCACACACATACACACACATTCTCACTCACACTAACACACACACACACACATGCAGGGCGTATTGGAGCTGCTCTTCCTCGGCCCCACCATGCTGCTCCTGTCGGAGCTGGTGAAACCCTCTGCTGCTACAACCAGCACCATCCTGGCCGCAGATGCAGCCACTGCAATAGGGGGGGGTGCTGCAGGGCTAGGAGGAGGAGGAGGAGGAGCTCAGCGGCAATCCCCTCTGCGGCCGCAGCACAAGGCCTTTTGCGAGCTGGTGCAGCAGTGAGTGTGTGTGTGATTGTGATTGTGTGTGTGAATGTGTGCGTGCGTGTGTGTGTATGTGTAATGTGTATGTGTGAGAGAAAGAGGGAGAGAGAGAGAGAGAGAGAGAGAGTGTGTGTGGGTGTAAGGGGTTGCTTCTGCATTTGCTGCAGTGCGAAAGCTATATTAAGGGTGACCACGTGTGCCAATTCCCGTGTCTGACATGTTTGGAGAAGATGTTTGGTTCTACGTTACGTGTCAACCCCTTGCCTTCCGTATACGTACTGCATTTGTTCTATGCTGCTTTTCAGCAAAGCACAGGGCCACTGCATCCACCAAAACTCTGGATATTCCCGCGCTCTTTAACTTTTACCACAGGCTGCTGATGGCAAGCTGCTCCTGCACAATCACGCTTTACAGCCCTTGTAGTTTTGAATGTATACCTTGTGCCTAAATCTATTTGAAAAGTGGTTTTCACTGCCTGCGTAGTATTTTCCTCTTATTTTGCGATGTTTTACTGCTTATCCCAGGCTGCGCCTCCACAAGATGCTGCTGATGGCATGCTGCTCCTGCACGATACACTAGTCAGCCTTGTGACTGCGTGAGGAGACCTTATGCTGTTTCCGCTTTTACCCCAGGCTGTGCCTCCACAGGATGCTGCTGACGGCAAGCCGCTCCTGTCTGGGTATATCTGAAAAGCCCACATGAATTACGTATGCTGACCCCACGCTGGTTTAAAACGTTTTCCACAGGATGTGCTTCCACTGGCTGCTGGCTGCTGACGACAAGCTGCCAGGGGACCAGCTGCCTGCCCTCAGGAGCTGCGTGCTCTCATCTGTGGCTGAGGCGCTGGGGGTGAGTGGGTTGAGGGTGGCTCTTGTTTGTCTGGCTCTTTTTTGAGTTTATTCGTACTTTATACCACAGAGCTAGTACGCCTGTTCCCCTCAAACGACTCTCGTAAAGGTTCCACCCCAAGGCACGCCTAACCCACTTTCTCGCACTGCATGCACTTCCCACCTTTCATATAACTTATGACCTTTTCTCTTCAAACAGTTCAAACCTCTCCACCCCGACCTCCATACGCGCGCACCCAACACGCTCTCTCTGCCCCACAGGCTCGGTCGCGTGTATCCTTACCCATAACTCATACACCATTTCTCTTCAAACTGTTTAAGCCTATCCACAAGCGCGCACCACACGCTCTGTCTGCCCCACAGGCTCTGTCGCGTGTATCCTTACCCATGGTCGGTAACCCCTTTTTGAAGCACCTTGTGGAGAGGGTGGCCCCTCGTAGAGACTCTGCAGGAGCCAAAGCCAACCATGACGTCATGCGCGCACAGGTGCGTGTGGGAGTGAGTGTGTGAATGTGCATATGTATTCGCGCGTGTGTGTGATGGTGTGGATGTGTGATGGTGAGGATGTGAATGTCTTCCGGTGTGGGTGTGGGTGTGGGTGTGGGTGTGGGTGTGGGTGTGGGTGTGGGTGTGGGTGTGGGTGTGGGTGTGGGTGTGGGTGTTATTGTGGTTTGAAGTGTGTGGGGGGATACTGGAGTGAGATGCAAGCGATTGTGGGTTTGATGTGTGTTTTGGGTGTGTGTTTGTGTGTGTGTGTTTTGGGTGTGTGTGTGGATGTGACGGCATGTGGGGATGATATAAGTGTGTGTGCACGTGTGTGAATGTGTCTGTGTGCATGTAGCTAGTTTGTTTACTTCAGCTTACAGCTCACAAGCTTGCACGTGCGCGCAAATGCAGTGTATGTGCCTTTTATACCTGAGGTACACCTTGGTTGTATGCACTCTGCTCTATTTTGAGCCTGATGCAAGGAGGCACGTCCTGTGTGACGGCTTGAGCTCTGTAGATATTTATGATAGACAGTGATCTGATTAGACAGGGGTATGGTACAATAATATGCATACACGTCTACATACAAGCACGCACGCTCACACTCACAGCAAACAGGCACACATGCACACATATACACATATGCACGTACACATACACACACAGATCCTACAACACTGCAGCGACATGCCATGTACCTAATGCTGACACGCATTGCCACAACACACACATACTTGCACATGCAAAACAAACACGCATGTACACACACATTTACACACACAAATGCAGATTCTACGGCTGTGCAGCGGCGTGCGCCTCGTGCATGTTAGAACAGAAACGACATGCATCAACACATGCACACACACATGCGCAGATTCTACGACTGTGCATCGGCGTGCGCCTCGTGCATGTTAAAACGGAAAAGACATGCATCGACACATGCACACACACATACATGCGCAGATTCTACGACTGTGCAGCAGCATGCGCCACGTGCATGTTAAAACGGAAAAGACATGCATC
>Ga0307968_1002084_pt1:0-7500 | contig 16512 bp, 23 predicted proteins | sample OrgLakmetagen650_FD_201834 | JGI IMG/M metagenome (GOLD analysis project Ga0307968, IMG submission 201834) | Saline water microbial communities from Organic Lake, Antarctica - #650 | ecosystem: Environmental > Aquatic > Non-marine Saline and Alkaline > Saline | place: Antarctica: Organic... | reverse complement strand
AAAAGCATGACATGAGTACGTGCCGATTAAACAGGAACATGCCTGGAGGGTGAGGGTGGAAATTTCAGCCAGGCGTGCTCGAGAGCTATCCAGCGTGTTTGACATGTCTGCAAAATCCCGCACAAGGCCACCCGTTTCTGTGTAGAAGTGGAGCGTTGGAAATAGAGGGTGGCGAGGTTGTTGTTGGTAGGGGCTTTTTCGTGTGTTATTGCGTGCTCATATGTGTGTGTGGGGTCACACACACACAGACACGCACACACACATACGCACACACACACATACATACACACACATACACACAAACTACACACATAAACACACACACAAGCGCGCATGCAGACAAAGGAGACAAAGACACGAGTGGTCCACATATCTTCTGACATCGATGTTGCGTTGAACAGTTGAGCACACACGAACAAAGACAAACGAGTGTGATTTGTGCATAATATCTGAAACCATTCCAGTGTTGCAATATAAAGACATTACAACACTGGAACATTTTGAAAAGAGAGTGTGTGTGTGTGCATTCGTGTCAGACAGCTTTGGCATGAGCAGGGGGCATATAAAGCGTAGTTTGTAAACAGACATGCGCATGCATGAGCAAAGCAGATCATGCACACACACTCACACACACACACAAACACACACAAATGCACATACAAACACACACACACACACACACACACACACACACACACACACACACACACACACACGCGCGCGCACACACACACGCGCACACACACACGCACACACACGCACACACACACATGCACACGCACAAACACACACACACGCACACACACACACATGCACACGCACACAAACACACACAAACACTTGCACACACACACGCGCGCACACACACACGCGCACACACACACACGCACACACACACGCACACACACATGCACACGCACACAAACACACACAAACACATGCACACACACACACGCACATGCACACGCATAAGTACACACGTATGATCCCATGTAAATGCACATACACATGATCCCATGTAAATGCACACGCATAAGCACACACGTATGATCCCATGCAAATGCACACACGTATGATCCCATGTAAATGCACATACACATGTGCCCTTACCTTGTGGCTCTCTGTGCATTATGAAGTGCTGTCTGAGGGTAGGGAGTCTGCTGCAGAGGATGAGCTCATTCAGGCGTGGCCTGTTAAATGTGGCCAGCTGCATAGGGCATGTACGTGTCAGTGTGTGTGTATGTTGTGTGCCTGTGTGTGCATGTGTGTTGGGTAGAGGGGGACCCCCGTCTGCTGAAGTCTGCATGTGTGTGTGTGTGTGTGATTGTGAGTGTGTGTATATGTGCGTGCATGTGTCAGTGTGTTAGGACTCCTATGCTGCATAATGAAGAAGCAGGGGGACCTGAAAAGCAAAAGAAGCAGGGGGTTTTGGAAAGCAAAAGAAGCAGGGGGACCTGAAAAGCAAAAGAAGCAGGGGGTTTTGGAAAGCAAAAGAAGCAGGGGGACCTGAAAAGCAAAAGAAGCAGGGGGACCTGAAAAGCAAAAGAAGCAGGGGGACCTGAAAAGCAAAAGAAGCAGGGGGTTTTGGAAAGCAAAAGAAGCAGGGGGACCTGAAAAGCAAAAGAAGCAGGGGGACCTGAAAAGCAAAAGAAGCAGATGGACCAATTGTTTGATGCAAAGAGTATCCAACCTTGCAAACTACAATATAGTTATGTTTCGAACTGAGCAGCCCACAAAAGGTCCGCTTCCTGAAGCACAACCTTGCACGCAGCCTCATCTTATACTTTAACGTTCATATTCACATCCTAATGTTCATACACGTTGCAGCAAGTCACTCAAAAATGGGAAACGCAGGTCTGGGTTGGAGCAATGGTTAAGTAAGTCACTCGAAAAACGGGAATTGCAGATCTGGGTCAGGGCTCGGCCACGCAGCAGCAGTAGCAGTGACAGTGGCTTCCATTTCCTCCTTGAGTTTGTGGGAGGTGAAGGTGGCCACACACAAACCCCCAGGCAGTGGCTTCCATTTCCTCCTTGAGTTAGTGGGAGGTGAAGGTGGCCACACACAAACCCCCAGGCAGTGGCTTCCATTTCCTCCTTGAGTTAGTGGGAGGTGAAGGTGGCCACACACAAACCCCCAGGGCTCCTAAAGCCCCTTTGTGAGGGGGTGGTTGCTCTTTGTAAGATATCTATTTTTTTTAAAAGGGGGGGAGTTCATATACGTACGGTATATATATGTGGTTCTAGCCAACCCTACTTAGGTATTTGATTTCAAGGATTGCATGGAGGCCTGGGGGGTACGTCCAATGACACATGAGCTCCGCTTTGCTTTCTTCCTGCTTGCGTTTGTGGTGGTTGAGGCAAACACCGACCAGCAGCGTCAGCGAGGCAAAGCGAGGCAAACAACGACCAGCATCAGCAAACCAGCATCAGCACGTGCAGCAAACGACACCAGCATCAGCATGTGCAGCAAACCAGCATCAGCAGACAACAACCAGCATCAGCAAACCAGCATCAGCAGACAACAACCAGCATTAGCATGAGCAGCAAACAACGACCAGCATCAGCAAACCAGCATCAGCAAACAACGACCAGCATCAGCGAGGCTGCTTTCCCTTGTACCATGCGGGGAGCGGTGCCTTTTCATTCCCTGAGTGGCGTAGGGCTCCTTACGATATTCACTACGGGTTCGGAACTGTTCCTTGCCTTCTCTCGCCTTCCTGATGAGGGGGGTGGCCACATTCACTTTTGCCTGTATGTGTAGGGTTGGCCAGAACCATATATATATACGGTGTACATACGGTATTTTTGGCTTGGAAATCACCAAATATACGGTGTATACATACGTATATATACGGTCCTGGCTAACCCTATGTATGTGTGAGTTTTGGTTTCATTTGAACTTACAACCTACCTGGGCAGTGGCGCCCTGTGCCCCTCCATCACAGGTGAGCACCAGCTTGCTCAAATGTGCGTTTATCCCCTGAAAATAAAAACACAGGGACAGGGAAAAAATAGGGTGGGGAGAGTACTGGGCGCATAAGCGAGCTGTGCGTTACACCGTGTGATGAGATTTGTGTGTGTGTGTGTGTGTATGGGTGTGTGTGTGAATTTAAATGTGTGTGTATGTGTTTTTGTGTGTTTGTGTATGTGGGTGTGGGTGCGTGTGTTGATTTGAATGTGTGTGTGCATGTGTGTATTTGTGTATGTGTGTTACACGCTGTGTGTTGCGCAAGTGTTGCGAGTTAAAAGGGACATAGTATGGGAACGACTAAACACATTTAGAGTCATAATGTCGAAATCCAGTCAGATGTGTGCAATGTAAGAATTGGAAAGAGGTGGAGCAAAGCACTCATATGTAGGATGCAGCAGCAGCTGAAACAACATGTTCACACAAACGCACGCACACATGCAGGCATAACATCATTTATGTACCCAAGTGCAAAACACAGTCAAAATACACACATGCCCAAGCACACAAGCGCGCGCACACACACCACACACACACACACTCTTACACACACACGAGAGCTTAGGTACAGAAATAAATACCAGTCCCTCCCTCAATCACGCGCACAATATAACCACGTTTTTGACAGGGACTACGGGCAAGCCCTAACCAACAACTGGCTTGTTGTCTCTCTGCATCCTTTGGGTGATGCAGAACTGCAGAGCACAAAACAACAACTACGCCCGAGAGAATACAGGTGGCTGTGTGTTACGTTCACGAAAATGCAGATCCCTCTCAGGTGCAAGGGTGCCTGATATTTACCTCCTGGCGTTTAACCAGCACAACAGCTGACCAGCAGTCATCGAATAATATTGTCAGGACGACACAGAGGAAGTACGCAGTAGCATTCAGCTAATAGTAACATTGCAGCAGAGGAAACACCTGCTGGCAAAGTGGCAGCAGCAATCAACGCCCTCCTACTCAAACCAGGCGGCACTGCGTAAGCTACTACCCAGAAAGCAAGAACATGAACATACACATGTAGGATTAAAAACACACGCACACTCAGGCAGGTAGGCACAGAATTCTCACAGAATTTATTGCTCCTGACAATCAGTAACGGAGAGCATGAGAGGCACGTACCTCGTTGTTCCTCACGGCCTTGCATGAGTGGTGGAAGTTGCACCTGAGGTGTGCAGCAGCAGCAGCAGCAGCAGCAGCAGCAGCAGCAGAGGTTTTTCATTTGTCGAAATTTTTATGATAGGAATGCTCTGGTGATTTCTGAGTCCTGCACTTGCTAGATAATGATGCCTGCTGCTTGCAAGATAATGATGACGCGTGCAACGCCTGTGATTTACAAACACTTGAGCTATAATGCAGCAAGCTATCGCTGCACAGTGGTGTGCGTGCAAATAAAAACCTAGCGTAACTTTTTTCCTGGCCCATTCCATTTCCACGGATGCCCCTCACCTGTCTGCCGGGCTTTGAATGAAGCTAAAAATTAGAGCCAGGAGCTCTGCACAGACAGGAGTGGGAAATGTTCTGGACTCCAAGTTCAGTGCTGGACTTGGCTAGCGGGGGTATGTAATGAAATCCCCTGTACCTAATAGACAAATTGCACCAGACATTTCTTACCTGGTGGCAGCCTGTCCTCTAATGGAACTGCATGCAGGGGCTCTGCAGATGCTTCCATGTCTCAATTTGGACACAGGAGCGTTGCTAACGAGTGTGTCACTTCTTTCTCGTTAAAAATAACATTAGGGCTTCGCATTCTGAAACCTCTTTCCTAAAATTTTAGGTTGTTTGTCTACATATACCTCGCAAATTATTACCTACTTCAACGAATGCTTTTTTGACAAGGTCTGCGTGTTCTTGCTCGACAGCTGTGAGGTGAGGTCGTGTAAAGATATCATGCACTGCTACACGTAACGCATTTATAATTGGTTTTTATTTTGTAATTTAATTCGTTCCAGCCTGAAATTCCATAGGTGCGGCCGCAGAGCGGCAAATAAGGTTGAAATCCCGCCAGACCACACTAAATTTGAGGCATATCCACACCTGGGTATATATATGCATAATTAGGGCACGGAAGCCACTTGTCAGATCTCTGCGTGTTAAGTGCCACTTTAAGTGCGCTCCTCTGCTTGCTCGGGTGGGCTTGAGGCTGATGAAAATGGGGATGAAAAGGGATTCGTCGCCCGCTCTCGCTAAGTTTTGGAACTTAAATTGAGAGTGAGAGATCTGAGCAATGCATGCTCAGAGAGCAGCCCCAAGTGGTGGCTTGCATTCGCATGCTTCACAGCAAGTAAGTGCCTCATCGTGCAAGACAGCAGGTTAGCTATCAGCACATGGAAGCAGGGCCGTCACTGTCACTGTCAGGGTCTGAGGATGGTGATGGGACCCTGGGCGCTAGGTCTATTGGGGAGAACAAGCAAGATGATTGCTCTACTGAGGAGGATGGAGAGGAAGATGACAGCGAACAAAGACGAAGAGGAGTCGATGGTGGAGAGGCTCCAAGGAAAGTGTTTGGCAACATGCCATTGGGGCAATTTGACTCCGGGACTGGCTTGCTTGGGTCTTTGTGATGAGCATGGATAATGCAACTTTTTTTTATTGAGGCATTCATCATCCATTTGTTCTATCAATTCACGTTGCGTGTGCACTATCATACAATGATCTAAGACAACGAGCATGCTTGATTGTTTAACTGGTTTTATTCAGTGCTGCAATGTAAACAACGTTGTCCCATTTTCCCTTTGTACGATTTGTTTCGCTCTGTGTTTTCTCTCTCTTTTGTCTGATACAGTGGGATGTTGTATGCTAATTCCAGATGCTTTGTTTACTGATTTTATTCAGTGCTGCAATGGTTTTTTTTGTTGGTGCTACAAAAGCAATTATCACAACTTTTACATGTTTTACATACGCAGCCTAGCAGTCGCACGTTTTGACTGATGGCTGTACCTGTAAACTCTGTATGGTCAATTCACATCAATGTTCTTTCCTGTTCCATGCCAAAGTGTTTACACATGGCGTTATTTTACTACAATGGTTACAAAAGTTACAATGGTTACAATGGGGGGTGACCTTCAGCCAGGTAGTTTGGCTGATCGGCTGCTGACTGGTCTCGGCCAGCCACAAAGAATCCATAAGCACAGAAAAAGAAAAAGAAAAAGTCTATTGTTCTGCTGAGAAGGGAAATCATGAACGAGTTGGTTGTTGACCTGTTGTAGCAAAAAGGGTTGGGCTGCTGAAAAGTCCTCAAAAAAAGGTGTAAACAGAAAGGAATATATTTTACTACTACTTACTAGGTCAGCTCCGCACCCTCAATATAATCTCGACTAAAATCCATACTTTGAACTTCAACCAAACTACTAAACGCTGGACGTTAAGCCACCATCACATCGGCAGCTGCTGTGACTAATATCTATCATTCTCGGCAAACTCATCGTCCTCCTCAACTTCAAAACCTCCAACCTTGTCATCCTCCTCTTGGTAGTAGTCCTGGTCACCGCTGACTGGCTCCTGGTCATCATACAACGGCTCTGCATCACCTGTTCAACAAAGCAAAGAGGTGATGGCTTAGATTGTTACTTGTTGGGCTGCAGAATGCCTACATAATGTATGCGTGTGTGTGCATGTATGTGTGTGCGAGTGTGTGGGATAGTGTGTTGTGTACGTATGTGTGTGTATGTGTGTAGGTGTGTGTGAAATTGAGCGTGTGCATGTGTGTGTATGTGTTGTGTGTGTGCATGTGCGTGTTGTGTGTGCATGTATGTGTGTGCACGTATGCGTGTGTATGTGTGTGCATGTGTGTGTGTGTGTTTGTGTGTGTGTATGTGTGTGTGTGTGTGTGTGTGTGTGTGTGTGTGTCAGAATGTTCATCAGGCATCAACGAAGCTGCAAACCACACCCACGTGTGCTCTCCTCACCCTCATAAGGTGAGGTACATCGCTATATATATGCCTCTAGGGCATCTGAGCGGACACTTATAAGAAGCCTGCAACCAAGACCTCATAAAAACTGAAAGTTTGTGCTCTCCTCACCCTCATAATCAAACGGCTGTGCGTACTGCTGCTCATCCTCCACAAGAACACCACCCCCTTCGTCCTGTAGATCCGGCTGTGCATGCAGCTGTGCTTCCTCTGATGTACTGACCCCCCTATCTTGCGCTCCCTGCATTTCGTCACTCTCTGGTACCGAGCCCTCAGCTTCTTGTGAGGAGCCACCTGCATTAGAATAAAGCACCGTTCACGATTTTTACAATGATTCCCTTACGCAGCCTAGCAGTCGCACGTTTTGACTGACGGCTTAATCGATTAACTCTGTAAGCCCTGCAAAGTAAACTCTGTAAAGATCTGCAAACTCTGCAAACTCTGCAAACTCTGCAAAGTATCGTTCGCAGCCTAGTGATGCAGAGATTGTATACATCAGTGTGGCCTGTGCTGTGCTATTAGGCACCACCACCTACATCGGAACAAAGTGTGGTATGCAGAACAGAGTGATGCAGAGGTTGTATACGTCAGTGTGGCCTGTGCTGTGCTATTAGGCACCAC
>Ga0307968_1002081_pt1 | contig 16518 bp, 14 predicted proteins | sample OrgLakmetagen650_FD_201834 | JGI IMG/M metagenome (GOLD analysis project Ga0307968, IMG submission 201834) | Saline water microbial communities from Organic Lake, Antarctica - #650 | ecosystem: Environmental > Aquatic > Non-marine Saline and Alkaline > Saline | place: Antarctica: Organic Lake... | reverse complement strand
ACAGCGCCCCATGTGACCCCCCCTTGCTACTTGCACCTTCTTTCCACCCCCAGTCTCTTAATTCTCCCCTCTTTTGGTTGCGAGGGGCCGCAGACCCTACCCGACCGTCAAAAGAGGCACCATCGACAGAAGAAAAGGCTGTTGGAATGTCCTCAAGCAGGCTCACAACCATGCCCACCTGAGCGATCATGGTGTTTAGGGTAAGACTTTGCTGATAATGTATTTAGGTTGTGATCGGTACTAAAGCAGCAGTGTGTATATAATGCGTACATGGTTTTGCATTGAGTGGGATGTCCACCGGTAGGCTTATGACCAAGCCCATTCAAGAGAGTACGCCCTACAACTCACAGGTCGTCCCCATGCAACCCTTCCCCCCCTTTTCCCCGGGCAAACAGGGCCAATACTTTTAAATTGAACACATCTCCCCAACCACTTCACCATTCAAGGACCTGAAAGTTGCGTTGGATAGCTTACATTTTTGGCAACGGAACGACCTACAGGTAACTGAGCTTGAGGTCTCCTTCATAGCTGTGGCACAAACATTCACATATTCCTAATGCGGCACTACACTGCTACACACCCACTCGGATTTTCTTGATTGCAACTCCTAAACCCCTACCAAAACTCAAATCACACACCCAAAGGCAATAGTGTAGCAGCAACAAAAAGCATAGGTGGCACCTATCTGCACGCGCCTTAACATAAGAGACAGCAATCAGAGTCCGCCACCAACAATGCAATGGCATGCACAACAGATACACAAATGCACATAGCACTTGGAAAAGTTTTGGAACCTAGTCCATTGCAGCATTAACAGCAGAAGAGGTCTTTACAGAGTGACCCAGCTTTTAACGCACACACCGGGACGTCTATAACCTGCGTCTCCCCATGTGCTCCTTGGCGGCCATTAGGTCGCCCATGCCCTCCTGCCCTGCCTGTGAGCACACGCAGGTATGCTTGTGTCTGATCACGCTCCTGCTTGTGTGTCAACACATATTATGTTTGCTGCCAAAGCTTGTGCAAGCTTGTCATCTTCCAGCACTACCTACCTTCTGACACACATTTAAATTAAATCAACACACTTTGTATTGTACATATCAATTGTAATTGTTAAACACAATGATTTGTTTGTGTGTGTGTGTGTGTGTGTGTGTGTGTGTGTGTGTGTGCGTCTCATAGTGTCTGTACACATGTTATGTACGGCTGCTCCTGTGGGTGTGTATGAGTGTGTGTGTGTGTGTGCGCGTGCGCGTCTCATACTGTTTGTACACAGGTTATGCACGGTTGCTCCTGTGTGTGTGTGCGTGTGTGTGTGTGTGCGCGTCTTATACTGTTTGTACACAGGTTATGCACAGCTGCTCCTAGCAATTCTCACGTATACACACATCCGGGCTTGTACCAGCTAAGGTCAATCGGACAAAGAAAGTCAGGAAGGCTGAAAACAACAGATACCCATGCCTATGCACAACACATTTGCTCGCAGCCTACCTGATACATGTAGGGTTGGCCAGAACCATATATATACGGTGTATATACGGTATTTTTGGCTGGGAGATCACCAAACATACGGTCATATACGGTGCATATATACGGTTCTGGCCAACCCTAGATACATGGCATGAGAGGCCCCAACCATTTCACGTGCACCCTTGATTTGCCCCAGAGTAGCCTGATGCAGGAACGCACATGTCTGTTTGCAGCCTACCAGACAAGTGGCGTGGAAGGCCCCACTTTGCTCACATGTACCCTTAATTAGCCTTAGGATAGCCTGACGAGGCACTGCAGCTTACATGCTTCTCACTTGTCAGCCTGCACCTACCAGACACGTGGCGTGGGAGGCCCCACTTTGCTCACATGTACCCTTGGTTAGCCTTAGAATAGCCTGACGAGGCACTGCAGCTTACATGCTTTTCACTTGTCAGCCTGCACCTACCAGACACGTGGCGTGGGAGGCCCCACTTTGCTCACATGTACCCTTGGTTAGCCTTAGAATAGCCTGACGAGGCACTGCAGCTTACATGCTTTTCACTTGTCAGCCTGCACCTACCAGACACGTGGCGTGGGAGGCCCCACTTTGCTCACATGTACCCTTGGTTAGCCTTAGGATAGCCTGACGAGGAATTGCAGATTACATGCTTTTCTCTTGTCAGTCTGCACCTACCAGACACGTGGCGTGGGAGGCCCCACTTTGCTCACATGTACCCTTGGTTAGCCTTAGGATAGCCTGACGAGGCACTGCAGCTTACATGCTTTTCACTTGTCAGCCTGCACCTACCAGACACGTGGCGTGGGAGGCCCCACTTTGCTCACATGTACCCTTGGTTAGCCTTAGGATAGCCTGACGAGGCATTGCAGATGACATGCTTTTCACTTGTCAGTCTGCACCTACCAGACACGTGGCGTGGGAGGCCCCACTTTGCTCACATGTACCCTTGCATAGCCTTAGAATAGCGTGACGAGGCACCGCAGATTACATGCTTTTCACTTGTCAGCCTGCCACCTACCAGACACGTGGCGTGGAAGGCCCCTCAGTTCACGTGTGGCCCTGACAGCTCTCAGCACCACATTGCCCCCCTCCCCTCCATTGCCGCCGCTGGCTGCGAGGCGGCGGCCTGTAATGCGCACAGTTTTTGATTCAAATGTTGGTTCAAAGTGTGGGGCGCAGCTTTATGAACTCCCCACCCCTCCATTGCCACCAGAAGCTGCAAGGCGGCGGCCCGCAGGGTGTGGATGGAGGGAATGTTATGAGTTAGCAAGGGCCAGTCGGCTGTATGCCGGCTAGCACACAGAGTGAGAGGTAAGACTTACAAAGTTTAGCACACAAAGGAACCCCCAATTTATACCCTTTTTCTAATCCACCCATAACAGCAAGCAGGGTGCCGGTGTGTACATGGGAAGGGAAGGCACATTAAGCACATAAGCACATAAGCACATTGTACAGCATTAGTTAAGAGACTGCAAACCTTGTGCCATTAGATGCATGTGCTAACGTGCATGGGGGTTAAGAGACTGCAAACCTTGTGCCATTACATGCATGCCCATGCACATTAGCACATGCAGGAGGTCCACAACAAGGAATCCTAAACACAAATGGATGGGATGAAACTTGACACTTTTGTCCTTCAGAAGGAAAGAGGCGTTTTACGTCATTTAACGGTGGAAGGACGAGGCACACAGTTTCCAACATACATGCACGAAACCTCCAGCTGGAATGGACAACACGTGTGTGTGTGTGTGTATGTGTATGCAAGGTAGTGCTTATTTATTGCAGCCTTTGGTATGGTGTGTGCCCTCCCGGAAATAATACCATTCTTGGAACCCTTTTGGTGCCGAGTACACAAAATCTATGTGTAATCGGGCTAGCACAGCGTGGTTTACTTGGATGCGGCACTGTGCCAGTGGCACAAGTTGTGATAGGTGCCAATGTGCAGACGTGCAATGATGTGTGAAGTTCCATGTAAATTGAGTGCTTCCGTGTGCCCGTTTGAGGACTTGTATGCTTGTATGTGTTTATATACTCATTGCAAGTACATCAAAGCAAAGTAGGCTGGGTCACTGACTTCTGAGGGACCATTCACCTATCGAGGCGTTCCATTCCACACGCATTACGGTGTACCTCGTGCCACTTGCTCGTACGACACGCATCCATTGCCGCCGCTCCCTCCTTTCACCTCCATGTGCACACGGTCTACAAAGGTGGAGCGGGTGGCCATGCCACGGTGGTGGTGCTGCACCTGAGGCCCTCTCAAGACGTTTGGGCCGAGGACAGCCTGCAGCACACTCAGCTGCGGATGCAAAGAGAGGAGGGTTTGCTGGAGCTGCTGAGGACCCAAGCAGGCTGTGGCTTCGCTCCCTGCTTGGGGCTGCGGATGTTGCTGCCGTGCGGTTGGACCCAGTAACGCTTGAAGGACGCAGGGCAGCAAGTGAGGTAGGGGTGCGCCTGCACACAGGGCTGGCACTTGACCTAGCGCAGCCTGACAGCTTGCATTCATCATGGTACTTTACTAGTTTAGTGTTTGGTAGGAAGCCATATTAAGGAGGTTTTTAATTGTGTATGTTTCAGAGGAATAACTGATTTCCACAACTAAATTATTACAGACGTGTATGCTTGGAGAACACCAGTGAATGCAGTGAAGCTCTCAGTAAGGGCAGTGGTGTAGACCAAATGAGTAAAACCAAGGACAGAGGCGCGGGGTTACGCGAGCAGGCAAGTGACGCTTTCCAGGCCACCACTGCATACACGCATACGCACACAGTTTGGGAAGTAGCACCAAGGAGCTTGTGGGTAGCTGCAGGGTGGGGAGAAGCAGCAGCAAAAAAAGGAGGGAGAGAGAGGGGAAGCATTCACAGCACCAGCATTCTGGCAATCGGCAGCCCCTGGCAATCAGAATCGAGAATCCCCCTTCGCCCCCCTTCCTTGATGTTGCTTTTGCCCGCAGAATTTAGAAAACCTAGACATCAACACGCTCACCCCCTTGTCCCCGGAGGTCATCAGCCGGCAAGCAACTATTAACATAGGTGGGTGTGCAGAGTGTGTCTCCTGCCCTTAACCCAGTAGCTGAGACACACACTCAGGTATCTGGATGGCAGGGAGAGGAGAAGAGAGCACTCCCATCCCCTCATCAAAAGCATGCCCAACGTCTTAAACCTGCACTTCACCCGCAATACGTTTTTGGGGCCTCGAAAATCCAGGAACAATTGGCCATGTGGCGCACGGAAAATCCACCGTCGTCAAGGCCATCTCCGGCGTGCAGACGGTGCGTTTCAAAAACGAGCTGGAGCGCAACATCACCATCAAACTGGGCTACGCCAACGCCAAGATCTTCCAGTGCCCCAGCTGTCCGAGGCCTCAGTGCTTCCGGGCCTACAGCAGCGTGAAGGAAGACCACCCGCCCTGCGAGATCTGTCGCACCCCCATGAACCTCACCCGCCACGTCTCCTTCGTGGACTGCCCCGGCCACGATATTCTCATGGCCACCATGCTCAACGGTGCAGCAGTCATGGATGGAGCACTACTGCTGGTGGCTGCCAATGAGAGCTGCCCCCAGCCCCAAACATCTGAGCACTTGGCAGCAGTGGAGATTATGCGCATGAAGGACATCATCATCCTGCAGGTGGGAAAAGGGAGGGACATGAAGCTGTGCTCAGACAGGGCGTAGGTCTGTGCGCGCTTTATTAAGCACGTGCATGTGAGCGAGGTGAGGTGTGGGGTATGTTTTTTTGTTTGCTGTGTGTTGCGCATGTGCGTGGTGCGTGTGTGTGTGCGTGTGTGTGTGTGTATGTTTCCGTGTGTGTGTGTGTGTGTGTGTGTGTGTGTGTGTAAGGGACATAGAGGACCCGAAAAGTCAATCACTTTAGACAAAACATGAAAAGTTGCGGCAGATGTCTGTGAGCGCGTCCTCATGATACATTTGCCGCGTCCTAATCAGACTTGGTAGACTCGCAACACCAGGGTCTGATACGTCTTGCGGGTGAATTGAGCGCATTCAGTTGCATGGTAGTAATCTTACAGCCTGCTGTGCCCGGCTGGATGAGTGGTTTAAGAGGACCTGTAAAGATGGGATATTTGGGACAGCATGTTGGTTTGTGTGAAGTGACATTATAATGCACTAACTGCAGCTGGAATTCATCATCGTACCTCTCTGGCTGCTTAGTTTCCGTTTTCCACCAAGCCGTCCTCTTTACTGTCCTCAAGCCCCCGCGCTGAAATACTCACAGTTATATCGGCGTTGTTTGTTCGGTAAACAGTGGCACGGTTGCTTTTTTGCATGCCCCTTTCTTTAGCCTTGTATCAATTTGTCTTACCGTTGATTCCATCTGCACCCCTCCTTCAAACCCCTGCACACCCATGCTCCCCTCCCAATCTGTCTTACCATTGATTCCATCTGCATCCCCCCCTCAAATTTCTGCACACCCATGTTCCCTCCCTCCTCCCTCGTCACTTTATCCCTATGTCATCATTACTTCCTAGCCAGAGCCTTGCTAAACATTTTCCCTCATGCCTCATTCCTGCCCCCCTCAAAACCCCTGCAGAACAAGATCGATCTCGTCACTGAGGCTGCTGCCACCAACCAGCAAGAAGACATCCAAAAGTTCATCCAAGGCACTGTGGCCGATGGCGCCCCCATCGTGCCTGTGTCTGCGCAGCTTAAATACAACGTGGACGTGGTGTGCGAATACATTATGCGCAAAGTGCCAGTGCCTGTGAGGTGCGTGGGTGTTTGTGTTTGTGGAGGCAAGAGGGCTGTTCTCGCGAAAGGACAGCTTGGATGAAGTGTGTGAGGTTGTCATGCGCAAAGTGCCAGTGCCTGTGAGGTGTGAGGATGTTTGTGGTCTTTGTTAGTTTTTGGAATTTGTCTGAGGAGCATGTTGGTGGCTTCCCTGCGATAAGCATGTTGGTGGCACTGAAGATGAAGGAGACTTAGTTATCATGCAATAATTAGGAGGAGAGCCATGCAATAATCAGGAGGAGAGTCTTAGTTGTCATGCAGTAATCAGGAGGAGAGTCATGCAGTAATCAGGAAGAGAGTCTTAGTTATCATGCAGTAATCAGGAGGAGAGTCTTAGTTATCATGCAGTAATTAGGAGGAGAGTCATGCAATAACCAGGAGGAGAGTCTTAGTTATCATGCAGTAATCAGGAGGAGAGTCATGCAATAACCAGGAGGAGAGTCTTAGTTATCGTGCAGTAATCAGGAGGAGAGCCCACAGAGCGGTCGGGTTTACAGAGCAAATGCCGGGCAAGCTTTGTAGGGACTTTTTGCGTGGCAACAGCTACACATCTAAACTTCGTTGTTGTGTCCCTGTCATCTGAACACAGTGTTCAGATGATGCGTTGCATGTTCCATAAATTCCCCTGTATAGTAAGCGATGCACCATTGGAATGCAGGGCCTGATGAGGGAGCTGAAGAAGGCCTTTACTTTCTATACTTGCATTGTTACATCGGCATTAGAAGCAGGGCTGAGCTTCGGTGCCATTCTTACCAATATATGCGGCGCCAATTTTACCATTATATATATATATATATATGTTGCTTATTAAGTACTATGTAAATCTGTATATTAAACTTATAGAATAGACAGCTATACTTACAGAATAGACGGCTAAGAAGCGTCTGCCAACATGCTGTGCTGTGTAGCCCACTGTCAGAACTCCTGACAACCTGTACGTGATGATTACAGGATGTATACTTTTTATGTGTTTGGATAAGTACCATTGTTGGAGGCATCACTCCTGCTGGCTGACAAGACATGTCCAATTTAGAAGAACCATCAAGCACTCTTGCCTGTGCATCATGGTTTTCAGTGTCAGGAGGAATGAGCGGGTAATTGTGCGCCAAGGTCAAGGACGTATTGGTGGGCAACCAGGTCGGCAGGATATGTAGTGCGATGAAAAGTGAACTGGTTCACATCTCTGGTGTATCTGAAGCGGAATTTCCCAGGGTGTTGTCAATAAGCGCATCAGATAACACCCTATTTGAACAAGTTCACTTTTTATCACTGCAAAGTTCCATTGCGTACATGAACCCTTTTATCTGCGCAAAGAAGGCCAGCACTAAAAAAACAGCGCACGTAAAAAACACCTGTTTTCTCCACTTAACACAGTGCGATTTTAAAGATTCAATACACTTCCTTGCTAAATTGATATGTAACTCTTGCAGGAATCTCTGCCATGCCTCCTCCATGACACCTTTGCTTTCTGCTTGCTTGCATTTTATTTCTGTGCATGGCATACACAGGATGTGTAACTCAGCCAGAAAGCATTATAGCTCCTTCTCCCCACCACCTTGTATGAATCGTTAATTTGTGCACATGCCGCACGCAGGGATTTCACGTCCCCTCCCCACCTCATCGTCATCCGCTCCTTTGATGTCAACAAGCCCGGCTCAGAAGTAGAAGAATTGAAAGGAGGTGTTGCTGGAGGCTCTATATTACAGGTATGATGGATTGAGAGGGGTGTAGGTGAAGGAGTGCACATTTTGCAGCTGACAGGAGGATCAGCTGGGGATGTGTGTTGGAAATCAGAAAGCGTTGGTTTTTCTGTCAAACTTTTCCTAGCAGCATTTGTTTCGAGCACAACTTTGGAGGTGATGTGCAAGCATGGATAAGTGCAAGGAGAGGTGTAAGGGAATAATGCAACTAGAGGGCTTAAGCTGGTGGCAGCAACTAAATTACAGTGTGCGTGCGTGTGTGCGTACTTGTTCAGGATTGCTTTCTTCCTGTACAACCGTTGCTAGCTTGTATGGGCCTTATGGGTGGCAGGCATCTGCGCTTGACAGCATGTGTGCTCAAATGCATAAAAAAGGATGCAATGGATGGGGAAACGACGGTTCTGCTGGATAAAGGTGCAAGTTGGAAATTATTATCGTGCTCGTCATTGCAAAAGCAAGGTTTGAGCTGCAGGTATAAAGCTCTGAGTTGGTTTTACTGCCATGCACGTCGTTGCAAAAGCAAAGAATGAGCTGCAGGTAAGAAGGCGCAAGTTGGTGATATCATCATGCACGTCGCTGCAAAAGCAAACACGGCCACATGCGTCTGCAGCTTTGTCAATGACTCAGTTTGTCTAGATTTAATTCCACGGTTCTAAGCTAAATAATTAGCACATTAACCTGTGCTGCAATCAGTGTTGTGCACCTGACGCTTGACGGCGTCAATGGTAAATGACGCTGACGGCGTAATTTATGTCAAATTGACGGTGAAAATAGTAAGTTACGCCGTCAATCGTCAGAGTTTAGTGACGGTAACGCCGTTATATACGATCCTTATTTACGGTGCCATTTTTGAATGACGCCGTATGTGCACAACACTGGCTGCGATGCTAGAATGCAGTGTCCCTTTCCCCTTTGTTTTGCTACTTGTCATGGGACGTCAAGCAGTTAAACAAAGGGGTAGGGGACGCCGCGCATTAATGGCATCGCAGCACAGGTTGATGTGCCAACAATACAGCCCAGACTGTGGAAACAAAATAAAGGGACGTCAAGCAGTTGAACAAAGGGGTAGGGGACGCCGCGCATTAATGGCATCGCAGCACAGATTGATGTGCCAACAATACAGCCCAGACTGTGGAAACAAAATAAAGGGACGTCAAGCAGTTGAACAAAGGGGTAGAAAATGCCGCGCATTAATGGCATCGCAGCACAGATTGATGTGCCAACAATACAGCCCAGACTGTGGAAACAAAACAAAGGGACGTCAAGCAGTTGAACAAAGGGGTAGAAAATGCCGCGCATTAATGGCAACGCAGCACAGGTTGATATGCCAACAATACAGCCCAGACTGTGGAAACAAAACAAAGGGACGTCAAGCAGTTGAACAAAGGGGTAGAAATTGCCGCGCATTAATGGCAACGCAGCACAGGTTGATATGCCAACAATACAGCCCAGACTGTGGAAACAAAACAAAGGGACGTCAAGCAGTCGAACAAAGGGGTAGAAAATGCCGCGCATTAATGGCACCGCAGCACAGGTTGCGACAAGCAGTCAAACAAAGGGGTAGGCGACACCTTTGATTGGGTTGCCTTGTCAGCTCTCCCTTGCTGCATTTAGGGGCTAATCAATAGTTACAATGGGGAGTGACCTTCAGCCAGGTTGCTTGGCTGATCGGAGCTATTCAAGGGTACACCAAATCATAAGTCTGCTTAGTGGCCAAAGCTAGCTGGCCAAATCATTCGGCTGAGTGTCCAAGGCTAGCTGGCCAAATCTGGTATCAAGTACCTAGTACCAAGTAATTCCGTCTGGTGGCGCTTATGCTAGGTGACTAGGACACTCAGCTAAGTGGCGCCATGTTACGTCCTCTGTCGCACGTGCCGTCTAGGGTGTTGTGTTGTACTTCTGCTGCCTCAGGCGAGTATGAAGCATAGCACACAAGTACACGATATCAGCGTGAAACGAGGCTTTATTGAATTCATGAATCCATTCAATTGTACGTGTGGTTACAACTGAAATAGCAGTTGTGGTGTGCATCCAAGTCAAGCTAACCCCCAAAAAGTAGCTGTTTTTGGCATGCTCAAGAGTTCATGCCGATTACTGCTCTACTACAGGCCGCTACACCTTAAATGGGTCTTTTCGATGTTACAGATGTAAAAAATTGAGCCATCGATTAAAAAGTGTGACTGCTGAGCTGCGTATGTAATCAATATTGGAATGTGATGAGTGTATGTTGTAGCACCACAGACTTGTAGCACCTTAAATGGGTTTTTCTCATTCAGCCCGGCTGTTGGGACACCTTGCTCAAGCCGTGGTGTTCTTAAGAGTTTAGGGGAGAGGGCCCCAAATTTCTTAAGAATACCTGGGCTTGAGCCAAGTACATGTAAGTCGAAGATGGCAAAGGTTGCTTTTGAGCATGCACGTTGGAAACCCTCATGCTTTACTTAGCCAAAGACATCCTAAGTACGTGTCTAAGTGCAATACTTGGCATCACCCACCAACTTACGTGCACGCCACGACTTCGGCGCTTGTTGACGACAGAGGCTACCTTTGCTTCAAACAATATTAACACGGCCGATGCACAATCACTGCAGGACTTCCATTCTTATGCTGATATTCTATGATATTACGAGAGTGAGAATATACGCACATGCGCGTGTGCGCGCGCATACACACACACAGCACAGCACACACAGCACACACAGTACACACACACACGACACAACAGGGTGTGCTAAAGCTCGGCCAAGAAATTGAGGTGCGGCCAGGCATCATCACCAAGGATGCTGAGGGGCGCGTCAAGTGCATCCCCATCTACTCGCGTGTGGTGTCCCTGTTTGCGGAGGGCAATGAGCTTCACTATGCGGTGCCCGGAGGACTGATCGGTGTGGGGCTCACGGTAGGTGGTGTGATGTGGTTGTGTTATGTGTTGTGCAACGTAGTGCGTGGCGTGTGCGTGTGCGGGTTGTGTATCCATGTGGTGCACATTGCGGTATGACTGTGTTGCTGTTGAGTGGTATGAGGTATGAGGCACTACGGAGTCTGTGGTGGTGCTGTGTAGCTCATATTGTGGTGTGACTGAGTTGCTGTTGAGTGGTGTGAGGCACTACGGAGTTTGTGGTGGTGCTATGTAGTGGTTGGCCAGGACCTTACATGTATGTCATACGTACGGCGTAACACTAAATGATGTTTGAGCAGGGAAATTACCATACGTACAGTCACATACGGTCCTGGCCAATCCACCCTAGTGCTTGGCGATCAGGAGGTGGCAGGTGGTGTGTTGATGCTGAGCTTTTTGACGTATGACTTTCTTAGTGTGTCAGGGGTGAGGCTGTGCAGTTGTGTGAATTGTGTTGCCCAGGGGGGGAGACAAGGCCGTGTTTATGCCCACACTATGTTGCTCAGGAAGTGCCATTTGATGTTTACAGCTGTGCATTGATTTGTGCGAGCTTCCGAGTGTGTGGGTGCAAGTGCGCACGTCAACTTTTTTTGCTTTGTGTGTGTGTGTGTGTGTGTACACCAGTAATAGGTTGTATGAATGTAGTGCTGTGAGGCGTCTAGATAGCTCATCTATGTCCTCACAAACTTTGTGCCACCTTCATCACCGCCCCCAGCGCAGCGTAGCAAAGCTGCACGGCTCTTTATGAAGAACGCCACGGAGTATTTAGTAGTGATCCTGAAAAAGCGTTATCTAACTGTTTAGCGTCACGCCACTTGTATTGAAACCACCACTGGATACTCCGTGATGTTGTTAGAGCTGTGCCTGCATGCTTGTGCCGTGTGTGCCATGCTTGTACCATGTGTGCTTGCTTGTGCAAAGTGTGCTTGCTTGCTTGCGCAATTTGTGTTTGCTCGTGTCATGTGTGCTTGCTTGCGCAATGCGTGTTTGCTCGCGTCATGTGTGCTTGCTTGCTTGCGCAATGCGTGTTTGCTCGCGTCATGTGTGCTTGCCGTTTTGCAAAGTGCCGCACCTGCTACTTTATAATTTTTGTGCTTTCTACTGAGCCTCTTTGCTATTAGCCCTTGCACCAAGTGCTCTACACACACACTAATTGTACACACAAGCTACGCGTCTTTGCCACGGTCCACTGTTTCATCAAAGTGTAAAACGTTGCATCACAGACATAAAGGCACGTAACAAGTGGCACTGACAAGAAGTCCGTCGTTTTATTAAAGTGTAAAACGTTGCATCACAGACATAAAGTCACGTAACAAGTGGCAGTGACAAGAAGTCCATTGTTTTATCAAAGTGTAAAACGTTGTATCACAGACATAAAGTCACGTAACAAGTGGCAGTGACAAAGAAGTCCATTGCTTTATCAAAATGTAAAACGCTGCATCACGGACATAAAGTCAGTAACAAGTGGCAGTGACAAAGAAGTCCATTGTTTTATCAAAGTGTAAAACGTTGCATCACGGACATAAAGTCAGTAACAAGTGGCAGTGACAAAGAAGCGGAGCTTGATGCGCGGAGCACTTACAGTGCATGCGCTACCAAGTGTGTGCTGTGCTGCATGTGCTACCAAGTGTGTGCTGTGCTGCATGGGCTACCAAGTGTGTGCTGTGCTGCAAGGGCTACTGAGTGTTTGCTGTGCTGCAAGGGCTACCAAGTGTGTGCTGTGCTGCAAGGGCTACCAAGTGTGTGCTGTGCTGCATGGGCTACCAAGTGTGTGCTGTGCTGCAAGGGCTACTGAGTGTGTGCTGTGCTGCAAGGGCTACCAAGTGCGTGCTGTGCTGCAAGGGCTACCAAGTGTGTGCTGTGCTGCAAGGGCTACCAAGTGCGTGCTGTGCTGCATGGGCTACCAAGTGTGTGCTGTGCTGCATGGGCTACCAAGTGTGTGCTGTGCTGCATGGGCTATCAAGTGTGTGCTGTGCTGCATGGGCTACGGGATGTGTGCTGTGCTGCAAGGGCTACCAGGTGTGTGCTGTGCTGCAAAGTATGAGCTGTGCTGCATGCGGGTATTGGCCCTGCCAATCCGATAACGACACGGGCTTGTCTTCGGAGCCCTGAATTGATGCATCCAAAACCCATTTTCATATGCCTTGAATTTCATATGCCGTATGCGTGTCAAATTTTAGCAAACACTAAATTCGTTGTTCACATGCCTTTACACATGAAGTGATTGCTTTCACCCCACATTGACGTGAGCAACTCGTTTGGTGGGCCCTGAGTCAACAAACTCAAAATGCTTCAGCTCAGGCAATTCGTTTTAAGTATGTGTCGTCGTGCGATTCGTTTTAGACTGTGGAATGCCTTGCATGTGTATTGACGCAGGTGCAATTCGTTTTAGACCGTGGAATGCCTTGCATGTGTATTGACGCAGGTGGACCCCACATTGACACGAGCGGATCGTTTGGTGGGCCAAGTTCTAGGACAGGTAGGTCTTGCTTTCTTGCCTTTCTGTAGGCATATGTGGTGGTATGTGTAGGCGTGTGCGGTAGGCGAAGAATCTGCTTTCTGCCTTTCTGTAGGCATATGTGGTGGTATGTGTAGGCGTGTGCGGAAGGCGAAGAATTTGCTTTCTGCCTTTCTGTAGGCATATGTGGTGCTGCTAGCCGGCTGAAGCGTGCTGCTCAATGATACTTCACTAAGAATCTGGCATGCGCTGTTGGTTTGCATGCATGGGGGGTGCTGTAGAGGCTTCATTGCACCTACCAAGTTAGAAAGGAAAATTGCGTGGTGGAAACCACTGCCCACCAAATACGTTGAGCGGGTTCATACACCTTGCTAACATGAGAGGAGTTGCTCAGCCTGCTCTTCTGAGGTCTGTAAGAGATGAATAGAAGACAATTGGCAAGATTCCTGTCTTGCTTTGCGACCCACCAACTGAACTCAACGACAAAGAGGGCTAAACTTGTTTTCCCTCCATAATAAATGGATGAATGCACGTTCAGCGCATGTGCTACAAGGCTTGAACGCAGAGGTCCCCAGGCTTTCCTGTAATTATGGTACATACATGTTTGTGCTTTGTTGCTTGCTGAGGCTAAATCATTATGCCCTGTAGCTCCCAAGCCCTACCTAATCACACACACAATCTTACACACACACACACACACACACACATACGTACGCACACATCACCCGTCAGGTTGGGCATTTACCGGATGTGTACAGCGAGCTGGAAGTCAACTTTTTCTTGTTGCGGCGGTTGCTCGGTGTGCGAAGCAAAGACGGAGAGAAGCAGGGCAAGGTGCGCACAGCTGTTCCCACAACTCCTGATGTTGCACCCGGCAATTTGGGGGCAGGCCTTTTTCGAATTCGTAGGTGCTCTGCGACTGTTTCTGGTTGCATTGGAGTGAAGTGTAGAAGATGGAGAGGAGCAGGGGGAGGTGCTTATTGGCATTGCAGGACTGTTTATTACTGAAGGTAGCTTACAACCTGCTATACTTGAATGGCAAGATCGACAAACGCTGCCCCCCAAGTGTTGTTACTTCAGTGGAAAGCACCATTGTATTCGCCAGTCAATTGCCATCTTGAGTCTGTAGTATCTAGACAAACCACCCCTTTTATTACGTTGCTTGGAGTGTCACCCCCCTCAGCAATCCAGCACTGAAAACACTGTGGAAGCCGAACAGGATAAGGGAAGGGGCTTTTAAGGTGAGAAGCAACATCAAGGAATAGGCGGAAATCTTTCACACACATACACTCGCACAGGTGTCCAAGCTGGCCAAGGGTGAGGTGCTCATGCTTAACATTGGCTCTATGTGCACGGGCGCTCGTGTGCTTGCCGTGAAGCATGATTTGTCCAAGCTGCAGCTCACAAGCCCGGTGTGCACAAAAGAGGGGGAGAAGGTGGCGCTCAGCAGGTGCGTGTATTGGATGGGGGATTTCCCCAAGGATGGTTGTCTTGTTGATGTGCGCGCAGCTTGCTCAATTCGCCAAATATACGGTCATATACAGCGGATGTATCAGTTTTGGCCAACTTGATGTGTGTACCAGTGTTTTTTTAAAGTTGATATACCATATCGATCGATATAAAAACATGGGTTTCCGACTTTTGAAATCGATATGAAATCAAGCTTCTGGGGGTGTCGATGAGCCCCTGTGTAAAACAGTTCTGTGGCACTTAAAGGGCCGTCGAAGGCCCTCACACACCACAAATTCCAAAAACTTTCTGAACATTTCCAAACTTTTAATTAATGATCATGTTAAAATAAGCGAAAACTTCTTACCAAAAAAGGCCAGAGTTGCCAGGGGGAAAAGTGATGGGAAGTACTTAAGAGCCCATGGGCCCACAGTTGAGTTCCAAGCTCAGTGGCTTGAGCATCTAGCCCCTCACATGAGTACCGTACAGTACTCAACAACTGCGACAATTGAAAAAAACCACTCAACAACTGCGACAATTGAAAAAAACCAATTAATGAACCCTGATATGAGCTGTGTGAGGGAGCACGCATCCTGGCTATTAAACACAGTGCAAGCCTTTGTGAGGGCCTCCCTTTGGCCCCTCATTCTATTGAGCAGGGGGGAACATCTATCTACGTGTATCTAAGCCAAGGCAAACGAGCAAAACAAGCACGCCTCTCGAAATTCTATTGTTTTTACAACAAACCAAGCTGTGCCCTTTGTAGTTTACCGTACCCTTCTTGTGTAACACCCCGCATACATGTTTTTGGAATTTGGGGTGCGTGATGAGTACAGCAAGGTCGGTTTGATCGATTCTGCTTGTGACACTCTTGGGGGGGCCAGGAAAGTATGCGATGTTGGCATGGTGTTCTGTTTATTTCGATACACTTGAAAAGTCATGCCATCGTGTTTGTGACAATTCAACACCAATACATCCTCACACGCCTGTCCCTCTGAACAATGCTTCCTCCAAATGTAGGCGAGTGGAGAAGCACTGGCGCTTGATTGGCTGGGGCCAGATCCAGAAGGGCCAGCAGATGGAGCTCCCTGCCCGACCCACATAATCTAGCCCTACAGATTCCCACCATGGCGTGTTGACACCTTTATTTTTCTAGCATCCCTTTCCCTCTTTGCCCCCCTCGTCAGCGCTAATGCCTCGTTGTAATCGAGTGCTTGTCAAATTGGCCGGAGAGAGAGCATAGACTTGAGCAAGCCTCGTAAAGCCTTGTGTGGCGCCAGCCTCGCAAGATCAGACCCTGCCAGATCTTTTCAAACGACCCTATCCTGTTCCTCTGCCAGATGCATGGTCATCTACAGTCCGGCTTATCAGTTCTGAATATATGCTAAGCCGTCTTCCATTTTTATTAGTGTACCACATATTGTGCCTTTTCCTGCTTTTTTTACAGAGTTTACAGATAAAGCCATCAGTCGAAACGTGCGACTGCTAGGCTGCGTATGTAAAATATCTCTCTCTCTCTCTCTCTCTCTCTCTCTCTCTCTCTCTCTCTCTCTCTCTCTCTCAATGGTTACAATGGGGGGTGACCTTCAGCCAGGTTGTTTGGCTGATCGGCTGCTGACTGGTCTCGTCCAGCCACAAATAAATCCATAAGCTCAGAAAGAAAAGTAAAAAGTCTATTGTTCTGCTGAGAAAGGGTAAGGGTAAGGGTTACACAGCTATATCCGCCAGCGAGGGCAGTTGAGCTATAGCATAAAAAGCCAGCTTCAAGAAGAGAAAGAGGCCAGACTG